>Ga0209223_10004153_pt1 | contig 13405 bp, 9 predicted proteins | sample COG_06_FD_184750 | JGI IMG/M metagenome (GOLD analysis project Ga0209223, IMG submission 184750) | Pelagic Microbial community sample from North Sea - COGITO 998_met_06 (SPAdes) (version 2) | ecosystem: Environmental > Aquatic > Marine > Neritic zone/Coastal water | place: Helgoland, sampling...
ATTTTCATATGTTTCAATAGATGGAACTGCTGTTATTAAATTAATTGGAATATTTTCAAAGGATGCTCTTGATATTGCCATATCTCTTGCATTATAAATTATTCCCTCGTCTTGCTTGTAGGATTGATCGTGCTCTTCATCAACAATGATTAATCCTAATTTTTTAAAAGGTAAAAATAATGAAGACCGAGCACCAATCACAACTTTAATTTTATCATTTGCTATTCCACTCCAAATAATTTCTTTATTTTTTTTTGTAATACCTGAGTGCCATACAGCAGGTTTAAACCCAAAAAATTCTATAAATTTATTTTGAAATTGTCCTGTTAATCCAATTTCTGGTAATAGAATTAACCCTTGAAAACCCTGATTAATTATCTCTTTTAAAGCTTCAAAATAAACCATCGTTTTACCTGACCCAGTAGTACCTTGTAAAACATGAACTCTAAATTTTTGATTTAATACATTCATTTTTTTTAATGAATCTTTTTGGTCTTTAGAAAGTTTTATTTTATTTTCTTTGATATTAATTTTGAATAGCTCATAAGCTTCAATTGGTAACTTTTCTATGGCCCCACTACTCAATAGTAATAATTTTAATACCATGCCTTTAGGAGTCATATTGTATTCTGAAAACCAGTTTAGGAATTTAATTATATTTCTCTTTAAAGATGGAACATCTAATTTTCTTAAAACTTTTTTAATTGCAAAATTTTTATTTGTTTTTTTTTCAAATTCATCCCAAACTACTCCTGTAAGCTCAGATTTTCCAAATGGTACTACAACATAATCACCTACTTTAAGTTTTAAATCAGAGTTATAGGTAAATGGGTGATTAAAAATATTTGGTATAAGAATAGGTACTTTCATATCTTTATAGATTGATTAAATTATTAAGTATTATATTTATAGAAATATTTTAATGATAAATCAAAATTATATATCAAATATCTTAATATTTTTTATAACTATCTTTTCCATTATTATTTCAACATTTCTGTGGCCAGTAATTAATTTACCTTATTCAAACCCTGAAAATGTTGTTGGAGTTCTATCTTTAATTAAATATTCTCCCTTAAACAATACAGTAAGATACGTATTCTTTGTTGGGCTTCCTCTTTTTTCTTTTTTTTGTGCTTTATTATTTTTCAAAAAAGAACAGTTAATAAAATTTAAAAATTTCATTACTTTTGAAAATAGCAATATTGAATATAAAACTAATATAAATAAGACAATTAATATTTTTTATTTTTTTTTTATAATCTACATACTTATTGAATTTCTTTCTAATGAATTACCATTAGCAAAATTAGATTATTTACATGATGGAGATTATCTTACTGCAGCTAAAAATTATTCTATAACTAATAAGATTTGGATTTCGTCATTTTCTCCTCATGGTGCATCAATGATATTATATCCAAATATAATGTGGAAAATTTTTGATACAGAATCTATTGGAGCCTATAGATTGCTTACAAGTTTCTTAATAATTATTGTTAAAATTTTATCAATACATTTTGTTTATCTGTTAACTAAAATTGTATTTTTAAATAATTCTTATAAATCAATTTTCTTTATTATATTTAGTTTAATTATTTTAAGTATGAGTAATTTTGGTATTTTAGATCGAAGTTACGATCTTATATCTTTTAGAGATTTATACTTATTTCTCTTTTTAATTGTCTCATTCAATATCGTAGCATTGAAAAAGTGTAACTATTTTAATGTTTTTTTAATTTCTATAATACCTTCAATTACAATTTTGCTGCATACAGATATTGGAATATATTTATATTTTTCTCTTTTATTTTATTTTTTATATTTCTTTTTATCAAATGATAATAAAAAAAGTTTATTCATAATTTTTATAATTTCATCTTTTTGGCTTTTTTCCTTAATTCTTTTTGGAGCTGATGAGTTATCAGTTTTTATAACAAATGTTATTTCAATCTCTTCTTCAATAGGATTTACGCATGGTCTAGTTTATCCTGATCCTTTTTTTGACATTGGTGAATTAAAGCATGCTTCTAGAGCAACTAAAGGTTTGTTACTTCAAATTATTGCTGGTTTAATCATTATATATAAAGTTCTTATCAATAATCACAATATTAAAAAAGATAATAAATTTTTTTTTATACTAGTTTTTTTATTAAGTTTTATTTTTTATCATACCGCTTTAGTCAGATCCGATTCATATCATATAAGAATGTCATGTGACTTACCTATTATAATTATTATTTTTTTTACATTAGAATATTTACTTTTCTATATTCAAAGTTTTTTTGATCATAAAATTAAAAAAAAAGTGATTAATTTTTTTATTTATATTTCTTTTTTTATAATAATTTCATTTTCATTTTGGCTCAAGATTGATTATTCAAATATAACCAATCTAAAAGAAAGATATAAAAAGTTTGTGAATCTCGAAGATGAATATTTTATGAATAATGGAACAAAAGCTTTAATAGACTATATGAAAATTGAGACATCTAAAGATACATGCGTTCAAAATTTTACATATGAATTGACCATACCTTATTTCTTAAAAAAACCATCTTGTACGCCCTATTATTCATCATTTTTAGCTGGTTCAAAATCATTACAAAAAAGTTACATAACTATATTAAAAAAATCAGATCCTACTTTTATAGTTTATAAATCTGATAAATTTATAATTGATGGGATAGATATTCATGAAAGACTAATAAATGTTAACATGTATATAAAAAATAATTATTCTTTACATAAAAAGATTAATCATTTTTTAATATATAAAAAAAAAATATAATTAGAATATAATATAAAAAGTATTTATGAAAAATGATTTAAATATATATAAAAACTTAAAAGTTTTAGTCACAGGATCAACAGGTTTTAAAGGATCATGGCTATGTTTTTGGTTAAACTTATTACAAGCAAAAGTAGTAGGTGTGGGTTTAAAACCAGAAAAAGATTCAATAATATTTAAAAAATTAAAATTGGAAAAAAAAATCAAGCAATATTATTTAAATATTGTTGACTTTAAAAAATTGAATAAAATAATAAAAAAAGAAAAACCTGATATAATCTTTCATTTAGCAGCACAATCAATAGTTTCAGAAAGTTATATAGACCCTCTAAAAACTATAAATTTTAACGTAGTTGGAAGTTCAAATATTTTAGAATCCTGTAGAATAAATAAGGTTAAAAATCTTGTCTATATTACTTCAGATAAATGTTATTTAAATGACAATAAAAAAAACTCGTATAAAGAAAATGATAGATTGGGTGGCAAGGATGTTTATTCGTCTTCTAAAGCTGCTTCAGAAATTATTTTTTTTTCATATCACAAAAGTTTTTTTAATAAAAATAAAACAGTTAAGTATGCAAGTGCACGAGCAGGTAATGTAATCGGTGGTGGTGATATGAAAAAGGATAGAATTGTTCCTGACATTATCAAATCCATAATGACAAAAAAATCTATTTTTCTTAGAAACCCTAAAGCGATACGACCATGGCAACATGTCTTGGAATCTTTATATGGATATTTAATTTTAGGAAATTTTTTGATTAACAATAAATTATCAAAAAACAAAATACCAAACTGGAATTTTGGACCTAATTCATCAAATTACAAAAATGTACTAAGTTTAACAAAAAAAATAATTTTCAATTGGAATTTAAAAAACAAGGTTATTAAAATCAAAAAAGAAAATTTTCATGAATCTTCTATTTTGAAATTAAACAATCAAAAGGCACAAAAAGAGCTTAAATGGAAACCAAAATTGAATTTTAATCAAACTATAAAACTAACTGTAGATTGGTATAAAGCCTTAAAAAATAACGATAAGTTAGAAAAAATCACTGAAAAACAAATAGCATTTTTTCTTAAAAAAAGATCATGAATTCACTAATTAACAAGTATAAATATAGCATATAATATTTATGAAAGTTGTTATTTTAGCTGGTGGTCTTGGTTCAAGAATTTCAGAATACACAAAAACCATTCCAAAACCAATGATTTCAATAAATGGTAAACCATTAATTTATTATATTATGGAACATTATGCTAAGTATGGATTTAATGAATTTTATATAGCTCTTGGCTACAAGGGGGAAATAATCAAAAAGTATTTTCATAGAAAAAAAGTTTCAAACTGGAAAATTAACTTAATTGATACTGGTTTAAAAACAATGACAGGGGGTAGGTTAAAGCGGTTAAAAAAATATCTTGGCGACGATACCTTTATGCTAACGTACGGTGATGGATTATCTAATGTAAACCTAAAACGCTTATTAAAATTTCACAAAAATAATAAAAAAACAGTAACTATGACTGCTGTTAGACCACCTGCTAGATTTGGTGCAATTAAATTTAAAGGAAATAAGGTTTCATACTTTAAGGAAAAGTCAAAATTAAATGAAGGATGGATTAATGGTGGATTTTTTGTAATAGAACCTAATTTTTTAAAATTAATTAAAAATGATAAAACTATTATGGAAAGAGAACCTTTAGAAAAAACAAGTAAAAATGGTAATTTAGTAGCATTTAAACATTACGATTTTTGGCAATGTATGGATACAAAAAGAGATAAAATTATTCTTGAAGAAACTTTAAAAACTAAAAAAATTAAATTTTCAAAATAAAAATGTTAAAAAGAACCACTTTAGACACCTGTAAGTGTAGAATTTGTAAAAGAAATATTAGTAATTATTTTTGTGACCTAGGTTTTACACCTTTAGCTAACTCCTATCTAAAAAATGAACTTTCTATTAAAAAAGAAAGAAGTTACCCTCTAAAAGTCTTTTATTGTAAAAGTTGTTACCTGCCACAGTTACCTGAACATGTTTTGGTAAAAAATATTTTTTCTAATTATGATTATTTCTCATCGTATAGTAAATCATGGATAGAACATTCAAAAAAATTTGTTGATAAAATTATCAAACAATATGCTCTAAATAAAAATGACAAAATATGCGAAGTGGCAAGTAATGACGGTTATTTACTTCAATTTTTTAAAAAAAAGGGCTTTGAGATTTTAGGTATCGAACCTGCTGTAAATATAGCTAATATCGCCATAAAAAAAAAAATTCCAACAGTAAAATCATTCTTTAACTATAAATCGGCAAAAGAAATTAAAAAAAAATATGGAGTTCAAAATTTAATTATTTGCAATAATGTATATGCGCATGTTCCAGATATTCTTGATTTTACTAAAGGATTAAAAGAATTAATTTCAAAGAATGGAATAATTACTATTGAATTTCCTCATTTTTTAAATTTAGTTTTAAAAAATCAATTTGATACTATTTACCACGAACATTTTTCATATTTGAGTTTACATTCTGTTTCTAAGATTTTAAAAAAATTTAACCTAGTAATATTTAAGGTAGAAAAATTAACTACACATGGTGGGTCATTGAGAATTTATGTTAAAAACAAAGAATATCACAAAATTAAAATCGATAAAAGTTTCAGAACTATGTATAGACAAGAAGTGAGATCTTACATTTTTAAAAACAAAAAAATGTTACAATTTCAAAAAAAACTTAATCTAATAAAAGAAAATTTTATAAATCTTCTTATAGATTTAAAATTAAAAAAAAAAAAAATTGTAGCATATGGTGCTGCTGCTAAAGGTAATACTTTTTTAAATTACTGTAATATTGGTGACTCACTTATTGATTTTGTTGTTGATAAAAATCCATCAAAAGTTGGTAAATTTTTACCTGGATCTCACCTAAAAATATTTCCAGTTGATAAATTGAAAAAATTTAAGCCAAATTATATTATTATTTTACCCTGGAACATCAAAAATGAAATTATTAAACAAGTAAAATTAAGTAAATTAAAAACAAAATTTATTACTGCAATTCCAAATATTTCAATAAAATGATAATTCTAAAAAAAATATTTTCTGACGTTTACCTAATTAAAAATAAATTTAACAATGATAAAAGAGGTAAATTTTTAAAATTTAATCATGAAATTATAATTAAAAAAAAAAGAATAAAATTTAATCAATTTTGTTACTCATTAAATAAAAAAAAAAATACTTTTAGAGGTATTCATTTTCAAAAATATCCATATCAAGAAATAAAACTTGTTACATGTGTTGAGGGAAAAATTTTAGATATAATTATAGACTTGGATAAAAAATCAAAAACTTATTTAAAGTATAAATTTGTAAAACTAAACCAAAATAAAATGCACTCGTTATATATTGGTAAAAATTATGCCCATGGATTTTTAACTCTTACTAATAAAACTACTATTCTTTATCAAATTAGTGGTCCTTATATCAAATCTAAACAATCAGGATTGTTGTGGAGTGATCCAGCTTTAAAAATCAAATTACCCACAAAACCAAAATTAATCTCTCTTAGAGATAAAAGTTTTAATAAATTAAAAACATGAAAAAGATATTAATTACTGGTAGCACAGGTTTTATTGGCAGCACACTAATAAAGTTTTTTTTATATAAAAACTATGAAGTTTTTGCATTAACTAGAAAAAAAAATAAAAGTTCTTTAATCAAATACATAAAAGCAGACATATTTGACCACAAAAGAATTAATAAAGTTTTTAAAAAAATTAAACCTAATTACTTAATTCATCTAGCCTGGGAAGCGAGCCCCAACAAATATCAGAATTCAAAAGCTAATTATAAATGGCTTCATAGTAGCTTAAATTTATATTTAAATTTTTGTAAATATGGTGGTAGTAAAGCATTAATTACTGGCTCGTGTGCCGAATATGATTTTAATAACTATCTTTTAAAAGAAAAACTTATTAAAAAAAATGATTATACTCGCTACTCGTTGTGTAAAGAAACTTTTTTACATCATGCTTTAAAAATTTCCTTAATATTCAATACAAAATTAGTTTGGGCTCGATTATTTTGGATTTATGGTATAAATCAAAAAAAAGGAAGATTAATACCTGATCTTATTAATGCTGCTAAAAACAACAAAAAAATATTAATAAGAAATCCAAATTCTTTTATTAATCTGCTAAATGTATATGATGTATCCGTTGCTCTATTTAAAACATTTGAAAGTAAAATAACTGGTATTATAAATATTGCTGATAAAAAAAATGTTAAGGTTATTGATATAGCGAATCAATGTAAAAAAATTTTTATAGGATGTAATATAAGTTATAAAAAACAAAATAAAAAATACTCAAAACCATTCTCTGCTAAAATTGGAAAGCTAAATTTGCTTAAATTCAAAAAATTTTATACGTTGGAAAAAGGTTTAAAAACGTTTTTATGAAAAAATTAGTAATAATATGTCCTGTTTTTAATGAAGAAATTTCTATTCCTATATTTATAGAAGAAATGAAAAAAATTGAAACTAGAATTTCAAATAAGTATGAGTTAGATTTAGTCTTTTCAAATAATGCTTCCAATGACAAAACTTTAAATATTTTAAAGGATTACTCAAAAAAATATAATAATATTTATTATTTGACGCTAAGTAAAAATTTTGGTTACCAAAACTCAATTAATTTTGCACTTAAAAATACAAAAGGGGATCTTTATGTAATTATAGATTCTGATGGTGAGGACCCACCTTCTATGATTGTTGATTTTTTAAATAAGTATGAAGAAGGTTGCGACATTGTTTATGGGAAACGAGAAAATAGACCAGAGGGGTTTTTGCTAAAAAAAATGAGAAATCTTTTCTATAGAATTTTAAAATTTTCATCTGATGATGAGATAATATTAAATATGGCCGAATTTAGTTTGTTTACCAATGAAGTCAAAGAATGTTTGGTTGAAGAAAATAGTTCTTTTCCATTTTTAAGATCTACAATTGCAAGAGTTGGTTTTAATTCTGCAGCTATACCCTACTCACGAAAAAGTAGATTTGGTGGGGCATCTAATTATAATTTTTTCTCTATGATTAAATTTGCAATTGCTGGTATATTAGCTTCTACTACTTTACCTTTGAGATTACCTATTTATTTTTTTCCAATATGGCTTGTCTTTTCTTTATTTTGTTTAATTAACTATGAGTCTACAAATCAGTACTGGAACTATTTAATTTTCTCATCAATATTGTATTTAATCTTAATTTTAAGTTTTGTTTCAATCTATGTTGCAAGAATTTATAAAAATAGTCTTATGAGATCTAATGCCTATTTAATAAAAGCTAAATCTAAAATCCAATAATAATTTCTATTCTCGAGAGTAGATTGTTGTTTCTTTCTGCACTCTATTTTCGTTGCCTATCAATGCTAAACACTATTCATTCTATTTATCATTTTTTTTAATCTAATTCGAACTCATTTGTATAATCTTTTTTTAACGATGGATCACTCCACAACAATCCTGATTGTTTAGATTTGATATCCACCATAATGCTGAGGGATCTAAACTTATGGCTGATGTTTTTTTAAAAAAGTTTATACCCACAATAGAAAATCAAAAATAAAGTGATACTTTAAGAGTGGATTGCTCTTTTATCCACTGATAAAGCTGCTTCTTTTACAGCTTCTGAGAATGTTGGGTGTGCATGACATGTTCTTGCAATATCTTCAGCACTTGCACCAAATTCCATTGCAACCCCAATTTCTCCAATTAATTCACCTGCATGAGGACCAATAAGATGAGCACCTAAGACTCTATCTGTTTTTTCATCAGCTAAAATTTTAACAAAACCCTCTGCTTCATCAATCGCTTTTGCTCTTGAATTTGCCATAAATGAAAATTTACCAATTTTATATTTTATATTTGCTTCTTTTAATTGTTCTTCAGTTTTTCCTATTGAAGCAACTTCTGGCGTCGTGTAAACAACCCCTGGAATTATATCATAGTTAACATGCCCTGATTGTCCTGCAATATTTTCAGCAACTGCAATGCCCTCATCTTCAGCTTTATGTGCTAACATTGGCCCTTCTATTACATCACCAATTGCATAAATATTAGCTACATTAGTTTGAAAACTTTTATCTGTTTTAATTCTTTTCTTTTCATCTAATTTAACACCAATAGCATCTAGATTTAAATTATTAGTATTTGGTTTTCTACCAACGGATATAAGAACTACATTGCAATCAAAATTGATTTTTTTTCCATCTTTGTCAGATGTTGATATAGTAGCACCATTAGCACTTTTTTTAATTCCATCTACTTTTGTTTGCATATGAAAATTAATCCCTTGCTTCTTTAATATTTTCATAAATTCAGTGGATACTTCTCTATCCAATCCTGGTGTTATATGATCAAGAAATTCTACTATATGGACTTCAGCGCCTAATCTAGACCAAACAGACCCCATCTCTAATCCTATATATCCTCCACCAACTACAACCATTTTCTTAGGAACAGCTTCTAATGTTAATGCTCCAGTTGAAGACACAATTATTTTTTCATCAAATTCAATTCCAGGCAATGAAACTGGAATTGATCCTGTACTAATGACAGTTTTTTCAGTTTCTATTATGGTTTCTTTTTTTTTATCGTCTAAAATAGAAATTTTATTTGCTGATTTGAAGCTACCAATACCTTTGAAATAGGTAATTTTATTTTTCTTAAATAAAAATTCTACACCTTTTGTTAAAACAGTTACTGCTTTATCCTTATTTTTCATCATTTTTTCAAGGTTAAGTTTGACCTCACCAACCTCTATCCCAAGTTTAGATAGGTTTTGAGCTTTATGATAATTCTCAGAAATATTTAATAAATTTTTAGAAGGTATACACCCTACATTTAAACAAGTTCCACCAAGAGATCCTCTAGATTCTATACATGCAGTTTTAAGTCCTAATTGTGCTAGTCTTATTGCACACACATAGCCTCCTGGACCACCACCTATTACAACTGCTTGAAATTTATCTGACATTTAAATATTTAAAAATAACCTTCTTGGATCTTCTAAGTTTTCTTTAACCATCTTTAAAAATGAAACTGACTCTTTTCCATCTATAATTCTGTGGTCGTAAGATAAAGCAAGATACATAATAGGTCTAATCTTAATTTCTCCATCAACTACAATTGGTCTTTCTACTATATTATGCATTCCCAATACACCAGACTGTGGTAAATTTAATATTGGAGTAGATAACATTGAACCATAAACACCTCCATTACTAATAGTAAAAGTGCCACCCTGAAGATCCTCTATAGTTATCTTTCCATCTCTTGCTTTTTCTGAAATAGTTTTAATATTTTTTTCAATATCAGCAAATGATAATTGATCTGCATCTCTTAATACTGGTACAACTAATCCTTTTTCAGTTCCTACTGCAAAACTTATATTATAATAATTTTTATAAATAATTTCATCTCCATCAATTTCAGCATTTACAGATGGAAAAATTTTTAAAGCTGCAACACAAGCTTTTACAAAAAAAGACATAAATCCTAATTTAATACCATATCTATTTTGGAAATCTTCTTGATTTTCTTTTCTCATTTCCATTACACTAGTCATATCAACTTCATTGAATGTAGTTAATAGTGCAGCATTTTCTTGAGCTTGCTTTAATCTTTTTGCAATTGTTTGTCTAAGTCTAGACATTTTAATTCGTTCTTCTTCACCATACTTAATTTTTCTTTCTGATGGTTGTTGATTTATCCCCATCATACCAATTAAATCACCTTTAAGAATTCTGCCTTCTTTACCAGAGCCTCTAACTTTTTCTAAATCAATTTTATTCTCAACAACAATTTTTCTTACCGCTGGTGAAAGCATTTCATTATTTATATTTAAAGAAACACTTTTTTCTTTTTTAACTTCTTTAGTTAATACTAATGGTTCTTCTATTGAGGTCTTTTCTTCGGTACGTTCTTCAAAAATTTTGGGCTGTTTTTTTTCTATCTCTAAATTAACAACGTTACTTTCTGATTCTTTAGTTTCCGTATTTATTGGTTCAATTTTTTTAACTACTTTATTTTCTGATGGTTGAGCACCATTTTGATTTATCGAACCAAGTAAGGCTCCAACTTCTACTGTTTCTCCATCTTTTGAATTTATTTGAGATAAAACTCCATCTATAGGAGATGGAACTTCTAAATTAACCTTATCAGTTTCAAGTTCTACTATCGCTTCATCAGCTTTAACTGACTCGCCTTCCTTTTTAAGCCATTTAGCAACTGTTGCTTCTGTAATACTTTCTCCTAAAGCTGGTACTAAAATTTTTTCATTCATTTTATTTAAAAACCTTATTAATAATTTCTTGTTGTTGTGAAATATGTCTTTTTGCATATCCCGTAGCTGGCGATGCATCTGGACTTCTTCCTATATAAGAAATTTCACTATTATTAGCGTTAATAGTTTCTAATGTCCATTTTATATAGTCTCTTACAGAAAACCACGCACCCATATTTTTGGGCTCCTCTTGACACCAATAAAATTTAGCGTTTTTTGCATATTTTTTGATTTCTTTAACTAAACTTTTAGCTGGAAAAGGGTAAAGCTGTTCGATCCTATACAATACTACATCATCCTTCTTCAGTTTCTCTCTTGCGGACAGTAAATCAAAGTAAATTTTACCTGAACACATTATTACTTTTTTTATCTTAGAGCTTTCTTTTAACTCTATAAAGCCTTTAGATTGTGGATCTATAGCATGATCCCATAATATTCTATGAAATGAATTCTCCTTACTAAAATCATCTAGATTTGAAACACAATACTTATTTCTTAATAAAGATTTAGGTGTCATAATGACTAATGGTTTTCTAAAATCTCGATGCATTTGTCTCCTTAAAGCATGAAAATAATTAGCTGGTGTAGTACAGTTCATTATTTGCATATTGTCATTTGAACACAATTGTAAAAATCTCTCTAATCTAGCTGAAGAATGCTCTGGACCTTGACCTTCATATCCATGAGGTAATAATAACACTAATCCTGATGCTCTAGTCCATTTCCTTTCTCCTGATGCTATAAACTGGTCAATAACAACTTGTGCTCCATTGGCAAAATCTCCAAACTGCGCTTCCCAAAGAGTGAGTGTATTTGGTTCGACCAAACTATAACCATACTCAAAACCTAGAACAGCCAATTCAGATAAAAAACTATCTACTACTTCAAATTGTTTTTGATTACTTGAGATATTATTTAAAGGTACGTATCGACTATTATCTTTTTGGTTTCTTAAAACTGAATGTCTTTGACTAAATGTTCCTCTTCCAGAATCTTGACCAACTAATCTTACTGGATAACCTTCTTCCAATAGAGATCCAAATGCTAGTGCTTCTGCAGTTGACCAGTCTATATTTGAACCATTTTTAACTGCTTCTTTTCTTGAGTTTAATATTTTGATTAATGTTTTATGTAAATTTAATTCTTCAGAAGTAGAATTTATTTTTTCTGAAATCTCTAAAAGTTTTTTAGTATCTGCGCCTGTTATTCCTCTTTTATCTTTTCCTTTTTCAGGCTTATATGCTGACCATGTGCCTTCAAACCATTCGATTTGAGGTTTATAGTTTTTTGCATTTTTAAATTGATCATCAAGTAAACTTTTAAAATTTTTTATTAAATTTTCTAATATGTCATTAGTAATTGTATTTTCAGCTATCAGCTTATTACCGTAGACTTTTACAGGAGAGGGGTGAGATCTAATTTTTTCATACATTAATGGTTGAGTAAATGATGGCTCATCTCCTTCATTATGACCAAATCTTCTATAGCAAATCAAATCTATAACTACATCTCTATTAAATTTTAATCTAAACTCTGTAGCTATTCTAGCCGCATAAACAACTGCTTCTGGGTCATCTCCATTAGCATGAATAATTGGAGCATCAACCATTTTTGCTACATCAGACGGATAAGGTGAAGATCGTGCAAATCTTGGGCTTGTAGTAAAGCCTATTTGGTTATTAACAATAATGTGAATTGTGCCACCAGTGTTATGACCTGGTAGTCCTGACATAGCAAAACACTCTGAAACTACACCTTGTCCTGCAAACGCTGCATCACCATGTATTAATATAGGTATTACTTTATTTCTTTCTTTGTCTTTATGAAAAAATTGTTTTGCTCTTGTTTGTCCAAGAACCACTGGATTAACCGCCTCTAAGTGAGATGGATTATCTGTTAAACTAACATGCACAGAATTTCCACCAAAATCTCTATTTGAAGATGCTCCTAGGTGATACTTAACATCTCCAGCTCCTTCTTCTGATGATACATTAATTTCTCCTGCAAATTCATTAAATATTCTTTTATAAGATTTCTGTAAAACATTTGCTAACACATTCAGTCTGCCTCTATGGGACATTCCAATCTTAACTTCTTTAACTGCAGACTGCCCACTAATCTTAATTATTTGTTCCAAAGCTGGAATTAAACTTTCTCCACCATCTAATCCGAACCTTTTTGTTCCTACATACTTTTTATGTAGAAATTTTTCAAAACCTTCTGCTTGTATTAATTTATTTAAAATTGCCTCTTTACCATTTTT
>Ga0209223_10004160_pt1 | contig 13388 bp, 18 predicted proteins | sample COG_06_FD_184750 | JGI IMG/M metagenome (GOLD analysis project Ga0209223, IMG submission 184750) | Pelagic Microbial community sample from North Sea - COGITO 998_met_06 (SPAdes) (version 2) | ecosystem: Environmental > Aquatic > Marine > Neritic zone/Coastal water | place: Helgoland, sampling...
TGCATGATTAAAATTCTTTCAAAATCTATATCGACACTATAACGTTTTTTAATCCATCTCGTTACAGCTTGTCTACATTCTGGAATTCCATTGGACATTACATAACCATGGTGTCCATCATCTAATGCTTTTTTTGCCGCTTCAACAATGTGTTTAGGTGTTTTAAAATCAGGCTGCCCCAGACCTAAATGTATCATTGGGTTTCCTTTGGCTTCTAATGCTTTGGCTTCTGCTAAAACGCTAAATGCTGACTCTGTTCCTAGATTATTTAAATTTTTTGCTAATTTCATAATTAATTTTATTATTTTTATTTTTTTAATTAATTTATTTTTTTTATATCTACTTTTTATAAGTTATTGAAGTTATTTTCTATAGATCAATTTTGTCTCATTGAGTTCTTTAATATTCTTACATCCCATTAAGACCATATTTCTATTAATTTCATCATACATATTTTGAAGCAACCGCTCTACACCTGGTTGGCCAGCGGCTCCTAATGCAAACAAAAACATTCTACCAAAACTACAAGCTGTTGCACCTGCAGCTAAAGCTTTTAAAACATGTGTTCCACGTCTAATTCCACCATCTAAAATAATTTCTAATTTATCACCTACAGCATCTGATATTGCTTTAACTTGATCAAATGGTGATCTTGAGCCATCTAATTGCCTGCCTCCATGGTTTGAAATCATTATTGCAGTACATCCAATATCAATTGCTTTTTTTGCATCTTCAACTGACATCACACCCTTTAAAGCAAAAGGACCATTCCATTTTTTTACGCAATACTCAGCATCTTTCCAATTCATTGCTGGATCATATTGTTCGTTAATGTATTCGATTACTGATTTTGCAATATTCGTTCCTTTATCAGTTTTATTTTTTACATTAGATAACTCAAATTTACTGTGTGTAAAATAATTAAATACCCATTCTGGATGCATTGCAAAACTCATTAAACTTTGTAATGTAAGTTTGGGTGGAGTTGTAAAACCAGTTCTGTGATCTTTTTCTCTGTTACCTGCAACTAAAGTGTCAACTGTTAAACACATTCCATCAAAACCAGAGATTTTGCATCTGTCTATTAGATCATCTGTAATAGATTGATCTTTATGAACATAAAGCTGAAATAGTTTCGGGCCATTAGATATCTCTGCTATTTCTTCGATCGTATTATTTGCCATTGTTGACATGCTATAAAATGTTCCAAATTTTTCCGCTGCTCTTGCAGACGCCTTATCTCCGTCATGATGATAAAGTCTTTGCATTGCTGCCGGTGATAAAAAAACTGGCATATCAATTTTTTTTCCAAAAACTGTAGTTGATAAATCTGGTTTACCAACACTAGCCAAAATATTAGGAACTAGATCACAATCATTAAATGAATCTGTATTTCTTCTTAGGGTTACCTCATCGTCAGCACCACCATCAATGTAATGAAAAATCGGAGAAGGTAATCTTTTTTTTGCTAATTTTCTAAAATCGTCAAAATTATAACAATTTTTTAAATTCATTAAAAAAAATTTAAAATCTTTTTAAAAAATTTAACATATAACTATTAGCACCAGGATTTTTATCTCCTAAGTTAGCATTAGAAATATGATTATACTTTAGCCCAAACTCACTATTTTCAAACAAATCGAGCGTAAGCTGCAGCTCAGTTTTAAACTCCATAACATTTCCAAGATCCTTACCATTTCCCTGTCCATAAAGACCAGGTGTGAAACTTGGATTAAAATTTAATTTTCCAAACTTATACTGAGCTTGAACTCCAGTATAAATATAAGATGCACTATTTTGCATAAACATTACACCTGTAACTGGTGAAATATTTCCTAGAAAAGTATCCCTATTTAATTCTTCATTTTGATGTTGAATTCCAATCACTGATGTAACTTTGCCTTCATCACTAAAATCAAATTTACCAGTATAAAAACTATACTCAGTGTTTTTTTCTTCTGAGTTAACAGGTAAAATAAAAGCACCTAAAATAACAGTTAAGATTACTTTTTTTAATAAATTATTAATTTTCATTTTTATTTCAATTTTTTCCTTATTATTGCACCACCAAGCAAAAATAACAATAACGGTAATATCCAAAGAATATATGTGTTTTTATTTAATTCTGGCTCAAAGATTACCCAATCACCATACCTTTTTCTTAAAAATTCATAAATTTGTTTCTCAGATTTGCCTTCATTAATTTTCTTTTTAACAAGAAGTTTAATAGTAGAAGAAAATTCAGACTCAGAGTCATAAACAGACTGACCTTGACAAACTAAACAACGGATATTTTTTAAAATTTTGTTATTAAGATTTTTATCTTTTATATCAGTATTCGCATTAGCGATATTTATAAATAAAACCACTAATAAAAATGTTTTTAATATTCTCATTTTATAATTTGTATAATTTGATTTAATGTTTTTTTATTGATTGGACCAATAAATTTTTTAACAATAGTCTTATTTTTATTAATAATAAAAGTCTCTGGTACTCCATATGCGCCAAATTCAATACTTAAAAATCCATTTTTGTCGGTTAAATTTTTTGAATAAGGATTTCCAAGTTCATTAATAAATTTTTTTGCATTATTCAAATTATCTTTATAATTTAATCCAATTATTTTAACATTTTCACTTTTACTTAATTCCATTAAAAACTTATGTTCTTTTCTACAGGGCACACACCATGACGCCCAAATATTTACTATATAAAAGATATCCTCTTTAAAAAGTTCTTCTGAACTAATACTTTTATTAGAATAAAAATCCTTAGCCTCAAATATAGGAAGTTTTTGTTTTGTATTTATTTTAGGTGTATAGATATTTGAACTATTTAACCCATTATAAAAAATAACAAAACAGAAAATTAAGAATATTATTATAACTGATAAATAAATCTTATTTTTCATTTTTTGCTCTTAAAAAACTAATCATTCCACCAAGACTTATTAATAATACAGAAATCCATATCCAAAGCATAAATGGTTTTACTTGGTATCTAATATTAAAATATTCATTACCCTTAACAGTATTCATTACTAAAAAATTATCTTTTAACAATGTTGTTTTAATGTCTGCTTCACTTGTTATAATTATTGGTTGATTATAAACTCTAAGTTCTGGCTTTAAATTGAATATATCTCCTCGATTATCAGTTATTTTAAAATGTCCAACAATGGAGTTAAAATTTTTTTCTTTTTTTTCTTCTATTTTTTTAAAGAAAATTTCTCCTCCTTCATAGTTATATCTTTCTCCTACTTTCATATTGGTGCTAACTTCTGATGATGTTATGCTATTTAGCAAGATACTAAGTATAAACAAACTAAAACCAAAATGGGCAACTGTTTGTGATAAAATTTTTTTTCTATTAAAAAATTCTACGGTTGTTGTAAAAAACAAGAATAAAGAAGTCCCGATTAAAATTGTATATAAAAATAAATCAACTTGAAAATTTTTAGTCACAAGAAAGGATATTGTTATTGAAATTGTAAAAAATATAATTAATAAATTTTTATTACTAATTTCTGATTTGATCCATTTAAGTATAGATCCAAAAACCATAAATATTAAAAAAGGAACAAGAAAAGGAATTATAAGTTTATGATAGAATGGAGGTCCAACTGAGATTTTATCAGATGAAATCACATCTAAAAATATTGGGTATACTGTGCCAATTAATACCACGGATAAAAAATACATCATAAACCAATTATTTAATAAGATTGAAGTTTCTTTACTTAGCCAAAAAAAATTTTTGTTGTCTTTATATTGTTCTTTGTGAAATATAAAAAATATTCCTAAAGATAAAAAAATCAAAATAAATAAAAAAATCAAAATAAAAATACCTCTTGCTGGATCATTTGCAAAAGTATGTACCGAATTTAATATTCCAGATCTCACTAAAAAAGTTCCACACATGCTAAGTGTAAAAGATGCAATACTTAATATAACTACCCACGACGTTAAAAGTAACCTTCTCTCTAAAACTAAAATGCAATGTAACAAAGCTGTTAAGGTTAGCCATGGCATTAAAGAAACATTCTCAACAGGGTCCCAGAACCAAAAACCTCCCCATCCTAATTCATAATAAGCCCAGATAGATCCAAGCATTATTCCTATGCTTAAAAAGATCCAAGATATTAAGACCCATTTTTTAATATGTTTGGCCCATTCACTATTTATGTAGTTTTGAATAACTGCTGCCAAAGCAGCAGAAAAAATAATCGAGGATCCTACATAACCAAGATATAAAATTGGAGGATGTATAGCTAATGCTGGATCTTGTAAAATTGGATTAAGACCAAGCCCTTCATTTGGAACTGGGAATACATAAATAAAAGGATTAGATGTAACTAGTACAAATAAAAAAAATCCAATTATTATTATTTGTTGAAATAATAAAGTGGAAATTCTATATTTTTTTGGTTGGTTGATTGATTTGATTATAAATAAGAAAATAAATAAAGTTAATACCAATAACCATAATAATAAACTTCCCTCATGATTTCCCCATGTGCCAGAAATTTTATAGAACAAAGGTTTGGTCGTATGTGAATTATTAAATACTGTTTCATTACTAAAATCTGAATTCACAAATGAAAATATCAAACACAAAAAACTAACTACAACAAAGAAAAATTGTAAAAAAGATAAGACAATTATGTTTTGGTCAATTTTTTTGCTGGGACTTGTCAGATCTTTGGTTGCAAAAAAACTTAATGTGAAAGAAAAAATTAAACCTAAGATTAATGAATAATATCCTATTTGACTAGCTAGCAATTTACTTCTCTCCTATGGCTTTTTTAACTTCAGGGGGCATGTAGTTTTCATCATGTTTTGCCAAAATTTTTGTTGCCATAAAATAATTTCTATCTTTTAAAAAACCTTCTGCAACAACTCCTTTACCCTCTTCAAATAAATTTGGAACAGCACCAGAATAACGAACGTTAATTTCATTTTTAAAATCAGTTATGATAAAATTAATTTCTTTAGAATTTACTGAAACAGACTGCATTTTTACCATTCCACCAACTCTTATTTTATTTTTATCTAACTCTACTAATGATTTTATTTCTGATGGCGACTGAAAGTAAACAACATTTTCTTTCAAAGATTGTAAAATTAGGAAAACTGACAAAATTACTGTCAAAAGAATTAAAACTAAAAATAAAAAACGAAGTTTAACTTTTTTACCATACATGGTTTATAAGTTAAATATTCGATGTATTTGACAATATTTCTTTATTGATTCTATGTGATTTTGCAATTTCTGCTTTCTTTGAACTTAAAGAACCAAACTTAGCTCTAAATTTCTTCTGTTCTTTTAAAAGTTGTAACTTGGTTACAAGATATAAAGATGCAAAACTTATTAATGTAAATGCAAAAGCAGACCAAACGTATGCTCCGTATCCATTCATTGAAATTATTTCATAAATCATAATCTATCTAATCCTTTATTTTTAACTTTTACCAGTTCCGTATTATATTTCATCAAAAAAATAAGCAATGAAAAAAGAGTAAATGCCGCAGTCATAATGCTTAATGGGATCAGCATAGCAACATCAATTGACGTATTAGACAAAATATTAATTGATGCAGGCTGATGAAGTGTGTTCCACCAATCAACTGAAAATTTAATTATTGGAACATTTATAACTCCTAAAATTATAATCATAGAAGTGATCTTGATTACTTTATCTTGGTCCTCATAAACTCTCCAGGCCAATAAATACATTCCATAAAATAAAGCTAAGATTAACATAGAAGTAATTCTAGCATCCCAAGCCCACCAAGTACCCCATGTTGGTTTACCCCAAATTGATCCTGTTACTAATGCAATAATATTAAAAATAAATCCTGAGGGAGCTAAACTTTTTGAAATTAATGCAAAATTTTTATTTTTAAAGACAAAACTTCCAACTGACAACAGAGCTAAACTTGAAAATATACCTAGTGCTATCCAAGCAGCTGGTACATGAACATACATAATTCTTACCGCATCACTTTGTTTATAATCCTCAGGTGAGAGAAAAAGTGCTTCAGTTAAACCAATAGTTAAAACAATAATAAATAAAAATAAAACGTATTTTGGTGCCTTAGAAGTAAGGGAAAAAATTTTATTAGGTTCAAAAGAATTAAACATATAAAAATTATATATCAAAAAAAAATAGTTTAATTAATTTATTTTGGATTTTTCTACTGACCAAGAGTGTAAAGGGAGATAATAATTTGAGGGTAAATTAAATGCACTCTTGATCAGAATAAAAATACATTAACTGGGATCTGTGTCTAAGTTTTGAACTAATTGTGTTTGAAAAATGAATTAATTTGAGGGCTTAAAATAGCTAGACCCTTTTCGTCCTGAGAAAATTTCCTCTATTAAAGGATGTTTTATAGGCTCCTCTGAGTCATCCATAAGTAGATTTTGCTCAGAAACATATGCCTCATATGTGATTTCATCATTTTCAGCTAATAAATGATAAAAAGGTTGATCTTTTCTTGGTCTCACATTTTTTGGGATAGACTGATACCACTCTTCAGAATTATTAAACTCAAAGTCCACATCATAAATCACACCCCTAAACTCGAAGTGTTTATGTTTAACTATGTCACCTATCGAAAATTTAGCTTTTTGAATTGCCATTACCTTTAATATGGGGTTTTAAAAGTAAAAATCAATAAAAAAAATATAAAAGTTTTGTGGATATGTTAATATGTCTCAAATGAATAAATCATTTCTTAAATTTGCAACTGACTTCGGGCCTTTAGCGATATTTTTTTTTTATTATTATAATAGCGATAAAAATTTATCTGTCGCTATACCTCCACTTATAGTTGCAACTATAGCTTCATTATTTATTGTTTGGTTTTTTGAAAAGAAAATACCGATGATGCCATTGATTAGTGGAATATTAATTACTTTTTTTGGTGGCCTTACAATATACTTTAACGACCCAACTTTTATTTATGTAAAACCTACAATTATAAATCTTTTGTTTGCTATTGGGTTAATTTTTGGAAAATACTTTACTAAAGAACCTGTTTTAAAAAAAATAATGGGTAAATCAATCTCACTTACAGATATTGGGTGGGAGTTGCTAAATAAAAGGTGGGCAATTTTTTTTATTGGGCTTGCTATTTTAAATGAGTGTATTTGGCGAACACAAAGTGAGGAATTTTGGGTAAATTTTAAAGTTTGGGGCATGTTACCGATCACTCTCATTTTTACTATCTTTCAAGTTTCTTTAATAAGTAAACATAAGATTAATGAATAAAAACCTTAAACTTGTGATTAATAATTCACAGAGCAAAATTGAAGAAAAACAAATTTTTTTTGAAAAAAATGAACTCAAGATTATTTTAGACCTGTATGCCAAAATGGTTTCTCAGGGATCTTGGAAGGATTATGGTTTAAACATTTCTGCTAAACAAGTCAGCTTCAGTGTTTTTAAAAATGCAGCAGAAAATGCTTTATATAAAATCTGTAAAAATTTTAAGCCTAATAATAAAAATCTTAAGTATTTAATTACAGATACTAATGGAAAAATATTAAAAAATTCGTTTGATCTTGATGTGTTACTTAAAAATACTAATTGGAAAAAACTTAAAAAATAAAATTATCTTCTTTGACCAAATAATCTTAGCAACATTATAAATAAATTAATAAAGTCTAAGTAAAGTGTAAGTGCGCCCATGACAGCTTTTTTGCCCATGATTTCACCTGTATCACTTACTGCATACATGTTTTTAATTTTCTGAGTATCATAAGCTGTTAAGCCCACAAAAATTAAAACACCTAAGATTGAGATTACAAAATACATCATTGATGATTTCATGAAAATATTAACAATTGAAGCTATGATAATTCCAATTAATCCCATGATTAAAAATGAGCCCAACTTTGTTAAATCTCTTTTAGTTGTATAACCATATATGCTCATTGCACCAAATGTTGCAGAGCAGATAAAGAAAACTCTAGTTACACTCATACCTGTGTAAACTAATAAAATTGAAGATAATGATAAACCCATTAATCCAGCAAAAACCCAAAAAGTTGTTTGAGCCTTTGATGCGCTCATTTTGTTAATTCCAAAACTCATATAGAAAACGATTCCTAAAGGAGCCAACATAACAAGCCATTTTAGTCCTGACATATAAATTGCATTACCCATTGAAGTCAGTGCCACAATCGATCCTGCATCATTAGTTACTACTGACATTTTAAAAGTCAAAAGCGCAACTATTCCTGTTAGTAAAATTCCAGTTGCCATGTAATTATAAACTTTAAGCATGTAGGCTCTTAAGCCTTCATCCATTACTACAGTTGACTGTTGGGCTTCTTTTGCTTTATTTAATATATTTTGTTTATTGAATTCCATGGCATATATATAATATCCTTTTACTAATAATTCAAGATGTCTTAGAACCCTTAAAATAAATACTTATGAATTATAAAAAACTAGGAAATACCGATATTGATGTAAGTACAATTTGTCTTGGAACTATGACTTGGGGAGAGCAAAATAGTCAAGAGGAAGGGTTTGAGCAAATGGATTATGCTTTGGAACAAGGAGTGAATTTTTGGGATACTGCAGAAATCTACTCTATACCACCTAAACAAGAAACATTTGGAGACACAGAAGTAATCATCGGAAATTGGTTTGAAAAAACAGGTAAAAGGGACAAAGTAATTTTAGCATCAAAAGTTTGTGGGCCCATGCGAGAGTATGTTAGAGGCGGTGGCAATCAATTTGGAACAAAAAATATAACTGAAGCTCTTGAAGGGAGCCTTAAAAGATTAAAAACTGATTATATTGATTTGTATCAGTTACATTGGCCAGAAAGAAAAACAAACTTTTTTGGGAAATTAGGTTATGAACATGATGATAGTAACGAGTGGACTCAATTTGAGAATATTTTGGAAGATTTAAAAAAATTTCAAAAAGAGGGAAAAATAAGACATATAGGACTATCGAATGAAACTCCTTGGGGATTATCCAAATTTTTAGAACTGTCTAAAAGTAAAAACTTGCCAAGAATGCTTTCTGTTCAAAATCCATATAATTTACTAAACAGAACTTATGAAGTTGGTCTTGCAGAGATGTCAGTTAGAGAAAAAGCTGGATTATTAGCTTATTCTCCATTGGCCTGTGGATACTTATCAGGAAAATATAGAAACAATCAAATGCCAAAAGGCACAAGAATAGAGCGCGATGGTGATTTTTGGTCTAGATATAATAAGCCTAATGCCGGCAAAGCAATTGATGCTTATTATGAAGTGGCACAAAAATATGAACTGGATTTAGCTCAAATGTCTCTGAAATTTTTAGAGATACAGCCATTTGTAACATCAGTTATTATTGGTGCTACGACAATGGAGCAGTTGAAAACTAATATAGAAAGTGTAAATGTTGATCTTAAAAATGAAATTATAAAAGAAATTAATGATGTACAAACAATATATCCTAATCCATGCCCATAATTAAAAAATTAATAATAATAATTTTCTTTGTTACTTTTTCAAATTTTCTTAATGCTGAAGAAGTAAAAAAATTAGGCAAACACAAAGATTGGGAAACCTATGTGATAAATGGTGCTTCTGGAAAAATTTGCTTTGCTCAATCTAAACCAGTTTTACAAGCTCCAAAAAACAATCCAAGAGAAGCAAGGCTATTCATTAGTTTTAGACCCGGTGAAAATATAGATAACGAGATTAGCATCACTAGTGGTTATGACTATAATAATAAAAATTCAGTAACAGCAGTGTCTGGAAAAAATAAATATAACTTTGATATCATCCAAGAAAATTTTGCTTGGATGGCAGATAATAAGTTTGAAAACAAGATGATCAAAACAATGAAAAAAGGTTCTCGTATAATGGTAAAAGCACACAACCAAAAAGGTTCACAAACTATAGATCACTATTCTTTGCTTGGTTTTACAAAAGCATATAAGGCTACAAAAGCAAACTGTAGCTAAATAAATGAAATTAAAAAAAAAAATTGTACTCGCTTATTCGGGTGGGTTGGACACATCTATTATATTAAAATGGTTACAAGAAAACTATAACGCTGACATAATTTGTTTCACTGCTGATGTAGGTCAAGAAATTGATAGAAAAAAAATTATAAAAAATGCAAAAAGACTAGGTGTCAAAAACGTTATCATTGAAAACTTAAAAGATACTTTTGTAAAAGATTATGTTTTTCCAATGCTAAGAGGTCACGCTATTTATGAGGGAGTTTATTTGTTGGGCACATCAATTGCGAGACCTTTAATTGCTAAAAGACAAATTGCTGTTGCAAAAAAATTTGGTGCTTATGCAGTTTCACATGGTTCAACTGGAAAAGGAAATGATCAAGTAAGGTTTGAGTTGGGTTATCATTATTTTGGCCCTAATATCAAAATTATAGCACCTTGGAGAATTTGGAAATTAAACTCAAGAACTGATTTAATTAAATATGCAAAAAAAAATAATATTCCTATACCTTCGGATAAAAAAGGAGCTCCACCCTTTTCTATTGATGATAATTTATACCATACCTCAACAGAAGGAAAAGTTTTAGAAAATCCTAAAAATGCAGCACCAGAATTTCTTTTTCAAAGAACTGTGTCACCTGAAAAAGCTCCAAACAAATCTACATTTATAACGATAGGGTTTAAAAGTAGTGATCCAATATCTGTTAACGGTAAAAAGTTATCACCAGGAAATTTATTACAAAAGCTTAATGAGATTGCTGGGAAAAATGGAATAGGTAGAGTTGATTTAGTAGAAAATAGATTTATTGGAATTAAATCAAGAGGTGTTTATGAAACACCCGGTGGAACCTTACTAATGACCGCACATAGAGCAATCGAGTCGGTAACACTTGATAAAGAAACAATGCATAAAAAAGATGAGATAATGCCAAAGTATGCTGAGCTTATTTACAATGGTTATTGGTATTCAAAAGCAAGATTTAAGCTTCAAAAAATTGTAGATCTAAAAAAACATAAAGTTAATGGGGAAATAAAACTAAAATTATATAAAGGAAATATAACTATCGTATCTAGACAAACAAAAAGCGGTGCTTACTCCATGAAAAAAGTTTCATTTGAAGAAAACAAAACTTTTAATAAATCTAATATTGAAAGATTTATTAATTCTCATAAAAAAAAACTAAGATCTAATTAATTTTTAAGTTCAAAAATGCCATTTGGTCCAATAATTTTTATCAAATTATAATTATACTTTGTTAAATAATGTTGAAATTTTTTTTCATTTATTTTATTTTCAAAATCTAACATCTCAATACAAATAAGCTTTGCTTTATAAATATTTAAATCTATTCCTTCTAAAACTTCAAAATCGTGAGCCTCAGCATCAATATTAATAAAGTCTATTTGTGTATCTTTAATATTTTGTGCTTCAGTAATTTGACTAAATTTGTATGTATGAATTTTTCTCTCTAAGTGTCTATTGAAAGAAATTTCTTTAGAAACTGTATCTGAAAATTTTTTTTCTAAACTGTTAACTGGACTAAAATCATGATCTAGATATTGTGTGGCTTCTTTACTCTCATTTGAAATGGCAGCGCATATATTTTTATCTCCTTTTCTCAATACATTAAACATATCAATTGAAGTTTGATTCATATCAATATTTATTCCTTTCCATCCTCTATTAAAAAGTAATGCTGTATTGCTATATTTAATTGGATGATAACAACCTATATCTAAATAAAATCCATTCTTCGTATCTTTAAAATAATTATCAATAAATAAGTCCTCTCGATGTTGGGAGTATGTCTTTCTTTTTTTTAAAGCTTTATTTTTATAATAAAGATTAAAATACAAATAAGGTTTATAAAAAATACCAGTTTTAAAAATTTTGCTCATTATGTCTTATTTAAGAAGTCTTTTTATCACATATTAAATAATTTAATTAAAGCTTAGAACTATTAAATACCATAGAATTTATTAAGATTATTTACTATAAAAAGAGAAGACAATTTGACGTTTGCCTTTAATTCATAAATATCTATTCTATCATAATGGAATCATTAAAAAATTGGATGGTAGATGCAGCAAATATTTTATTTGATGATAGCAAAAATGATTTAAGATCATTACCAAGGTCTGTAAGATTACAAATTCTTTTAGTTTTGAGTTTTGTTTGGACTACAGTTTTTAGTCTTTATATATTTTCTTACACCACATTTGCTTTTGGTTGGGCGGGTCTTTATGTTGCACACATCGGTTTAATATTTGCAGTTTACATGACCTTTAAACAATTTCATAAAGCTGAAGAAAGATCTAACAGTGTATTCCAGACAAAAAATTTTGATCCTTTTAAAATAATGGTCATTGTTTTTGTTGTTGTGTTCATTTTTGTTTTTTCAAAAGGAATTGAAGTTTTAACTAGTCCAAACCCTAGCTCTTACTCTATTCCCTATGATGGACCATCAAAATCAGTGTTTGAAAAATGGTTACCGTTTAGTAAAGATAAATAATGGAAAAAATAGCAAAAAATTTACAGCTTGTTTTAATGTGTATTATTTTAATAAGCACAGTGATTGCAGTTGGTATAGAAATTAAAAATATGTTTCTTAACCAATCAGTAACATTGGCTGATTTGCTTTTAATGTTTCTTTACTTAGAGGTATTGGCAATGGTTCGAGTGTTCTGGGACCAACAATCAATCAGCATAACCTTGCCTCTTTTAATTGCAATCACAGCTCTTGCTCGATTTATTATTCTGCAAGGTAAAGAAATGGATCCAACAGCATTAGTCTATGAGGCTATTGCAATAGTTTTAATTGCAGCTGCAATTGTAATTCTAAGATTAAGACACAGCGATAAATTGGGTCTAAAAAGAAAAAAATCAAGATAATCTAATATGATATTTGAAGCCTCAAGGGCCAAGGCCGTTGATCAATTAAATAACTTTGTAGAAAATAATTTATCAGATTATTCAAAACTAAGAAATTTTGATTTTGGGCCTAGCAATAGAACAAATATTTCTTGTCTGTCTCCATATATAACCCATGGTGTGATCAATGAATTAGAGTTAATTGATAAATCGCTTAAAAAATTTACGTTTGCAAAAAATGAAAAGTTTATTCAAGAAGTTTTATGGCGTGTTTACTGGAAAGGTTGGCTTGAACTAAGACCAAATGTTTGGTCAGACTATTTGATAGAATTAGATAAAATTAAAAGTCAATTTAAAAACAACCAAAATTATTTAGATGCTATTGAGGGAAAAACAGACATTGAGTGTTTTAATCAGTGGATAATTGAACTTAAAGAAAATAACTACCTCCATAACCACACTAGAATGTGGTTTGCTAGTATTTGGATATTTACACTAGAATTACCATGGCAATTAGGTGCAGAATTTTTTAT
>Ga0209223_10004164_pt1 | contig 13381 bp, 6 predicted proteins | sample COG_06_FD_184750 | JGI IMG/M metagenome (GOLD analysis project Ga0209223, IMG submission 184750) | Pelagic Microbial community sample from North Sea - COGITO 998_met_06 (SPAdes) (version 2) | ecosystem: Environmental > Aquatic > Marine > Neritic zone/Coastal water | place: Helgoland, sampling...
CCTGACGTTTTTAACAATATACTCCACCCAGCTACACCATAATATGGGCTATTTCCCACGCTAAATCCTAAATGAGTAATATTTGTATCATCATATGAACTTCTTTTTCCTAATCCAGTATTTACACTGCCACCACGATTAAACCAATTACCACTTCTATGATTAAATCTTCCGTTCCCTGGCAAATCTAATTCATATAATAGTATCCAACCACTTTTATTATTATATCCCCATATATGTCCTATTGTTACTCTGTGACCACCTGTACCACCAGAAGCTGCATTTTCTCCCCCAAAATATCCATATGTATTTCTATACCCGTCATAATCATAATTATTTGGCTTATCAAAATTAAAAACAGCCCAATCCGGATAATCTGCACTTCCATCTCCATTAATTATACGTACTCTGTTATGTTTAGTAAAATAATTTATATTCGCAATAGGACTTTCTTCATATTTAATATCTCCCGAAAATGAATTTCTCCATTGCCTACTATTGTTATTGTTTGAATTTCCATATACTCCAAAACTACTAATATAATTCAATAGTGTTCGTGGACCACCAGGTAGTCGTATATATGAAAAAGCAGAAGGAATAACACTCTCAATAACTTTATAATCTGAAATATCAGAACCTAAAAACATGTCCTTTTTGAAAGAATATATTCCGTATCCTTTTTGAAATCCAAATATATTTCTATGTACGTTTGTCCTCTTTTTTAAAGACGTTAAGTCTTTTTCTTCATTTATAAGATAATCTGACAATGATAAATTTGATATTTTGTCAATAGTATCATTTGCTATTTGATCAAAACTTTTTCCAATCCCATAATCGTCCCGTTTTTTCTCTGATTTTATTTTTTCATTATTATATTTAGATGCTAATATATTTAACTTTTTAATTTGTTTTTCAGGAGCAGAATTATATTTATTTTTTATTTTTTGCTCTTCATCTTTAAGAATATTAATTATTGTTGTTATATTTATATTACCACTTGAAGAAAACAAGCCTCTTATTTCATTTGGTAATACAATTTTCGTCCCCTGATGAATTAATGGTAATGTTAATTTTCTATTTAAATCAATTTGAATATACGTTTTGTTCATGTTAAAGTTTGAAGTTTTAAAAGACTTAATAATTCCTGATTCTTCATTGCCACATAAGTAATCATTACTACTATCAGTTTCATAATCAAAATTGTATACTATAATATTTTCTGGTGTAATTTGTGAACCCTTAGTTGCTAAAAAAGTTCCATTACTCTGATTATATGATATTGTTATGGATTTACTATTGGCAAAAACGTCTAAATCAATATCAGATATGTTAAATGACTTCATCTCCGTATTAATTATAGCTTTTTGCACTTTTTGTATTTCATTATTACTGTTTAAAACAAACTTATAATAAATGTCGCTATTATTCAAACCGGTGGGTATAACATATTTTTTTGAACATATACTTTTTATTATTTTATTATAATTTTCTTTATTGTCTCCATTATCACCAAATACCATAGATATGTAATTTCCAGATTTGTAAGTTTTTCCATTATCGTTACTTACATAATTTAAATGCATCATATCATTATTACCATGATCATAATTAACTATATCGTTTTGTTCATAAATAAATCTACTATTTCCATCTTCTTCCCTAAAACATGATGAGTATGTTTCTGGATTTATTTTTCCTATACTGGTATGACTCTGGTTATATATTTTCTTTGGATAATAATTGCCATTACTATAAGCTACTTCTTTCCAATTGTCACTAAATGTATATTTACATGTTTTATTATTTTGGCTATTATCACATTTTTTTATTTCTTTGTCATTAGTTCCACCTTCGTTACCAACAAAATATATTTGACATGGTCTTGTTATTATCTTTGAGTTTTCAATTAATTTTTTATCGATAGCATGATATTTTCCATCATGATGTGCCCCATAATCATAGTTTGTAAGCTCTGCTTTTATTGGATTAATGTATTTTTCTAACGTTTTATTGTTATAAAGACAATACATATAATATATCACCACCACAGATAAAAAAATTATTAATAATATCATTACCTTGTTTTGTATTTGCATAGATTCTAGGATACAGGTGTTAGTCATGTCTTTATATTTAATTATATTATATTATTTATTTTTATAATAAAATAAAAAAACGTATTAAAGATAATATATATTTTTAAGTTTTTATTTACTGCATGTAAATAGTTACGATATTCGAGAAATTTACTCTTTAATTTCTAGATGTTTCTCTCGTATATAGATTTTATTTTTAAGTTATCATAGCTATCTATATGAAGCATCTATGTATATGCACTGGCGTCTTTATAATTTATAGATTATTAGCCTTTTTAAAAAGGTAAAAATAAAAACAAATTAAGTACTCTTTGTGTTGATGCGTGGTATCTTTTTTTTGGGTATGGTGTTGTTATTTTTATTATAGTAAACTTTAATCTTATGACAAAAAAATATAGTTACTTTACCATGATCATCATTATTGAGTTCAATATAACCTGTATTCTTATAAGCTACACCCTCAATTGTGGTAAAATAAGAACCTCTACCTCCTCCTGCTGTGACAAGCGGGGGGATTATTATACGCGCCGTTACCACCAGTATAACCACCACCAGCAATATTGTAATTCATTATAATACACCGCCCACCACCACCAAATCCTCCGGCACCATTTTCGTATTCTGATATCATATCTCAATCTGCAATATTGCCTATCGTAGATTCACATCTCCACGTAGATTTACTCTTTTCTTGTATATCTAGATAGTTGTTATTTGAACTAGGAGTTAACCAACCTGCACCCATGCCCCCACCTGATTAGGGTTAGATATGTCAATATTCCCTCCATTACCAGGTGTTGCCGACAAATCAACGCGGGCATCGTTATTGGCATTTATTGTTGAACTAACAATAAAACCATTAGAACTTACGTCGTTATTTCCACCAGCACCACAATATAGTAGATCTCCATTATAAACAAATGAACCACCACCGCCATCACCAGCTATTGCTATATTACAAAGTATTTTTGATCCATGGGATGAGCCTCCTTGTTGTCCAACTACAATGCTTAAAATATCAAGTGATTTTAAATAAGCATAAGATTTTATAACTACACCATTACCACAATTTCCAGTCCCAACATTGGATAGTTGAGCTGATGGAGCAGTTCCTCCTCTTGCGCCATAACAAACAATTTCATTATATCTATTATTTGGAACATTCCATATTTGGACACCATATGTAGTGTTAAAAAAAATGTATTTTTGTGCCCATGAAGCACTTGCATAATTTAATTTACAATTTTCCAAAGTAGGTCCATTTCTTCCTGTTTTACCTGCATTTATAAAAATATGTGTTCTAAAATCATATACTTTCCAAAAATATTGTGTTATTTAGACCACATGCTATTTGTGCAATCTTAATATTATTTAAATCTGGAATCTCGTGTATTTCATAAGAAGGAGTCGAACTATCAACAGATCTACCTAATTGTCCATTTTCATTATAACCACAACTATAAACTTTATTATCACTTGCCGAAAATATTGTGTGATTTGCACCACATGCTATTTGTGTAATATTTTTATCATTTAAAAATGTAATCTCTTGTATTGTAGATTCAGGAGTAGACGAAGTACCTCCATCAAGACCTAATTGTCCATAATTATTCTGACCAACGCCATAAACTTTACCATCACTTGCTAAAAATATTGTGTGATTTTCACCACATGCTATTTGTTTAATCGTAATAGTATTATTACTAAAATATTCAATTTCTTGTGGTGTACTTATGGTATCTGTGTTCTCAAGACCTAATTGTCCATTTTCATTAAGACCACAACCATAAATTGAACCATCATTTGCTAAAAACATTGTGTTATTATTACCACATGCTATTTGTTTAATATTTGTACCACTAATATATGTAATCTCATGTATTTGATGTGAAGGAGTCAAACTATCAACAGATCTACCTAATTGTCCATTTTCATTATAACCACAACTATAAACTTTATTATCACTTGCCGAAAATATTGTGTGATTTGCACCACATGCTATTTGTGTAATATTTTTATCATTTAAAAATGTAATCTCTTGTATTGTAGATTCAGGAGTAGACGAAGTACCTCCATCAATACCTAATTGTCCATTACCATTATAACCACAACCATAAACTTTACCATCACTACCCAAAAATATTGTGTGATTTTCACCACATGCTATTTGTGTAATAGTAATACCAATTTCATTAAAAAATGTAATCTCTTTTATTGTAGTTTGAGGAGAAATCTTATGATCAAGACCTAATTGTCCATAATTATTCTGACCAACGCCATAAACTTTACCATCACTTGTCAAAAACATTGTGTGATTTTCACCACATGCTATTTGTGTAATCGTAATACCATTATTAGTAAAATATGTAATATGTTGTTTTGCAAGTTGAGGAGTTTCATTATGACCAAGACCTAATTGTCCATAATCATTTAGACCAACGCAATAAACAATTGGTGGTGCTTTTTTAATATTAATAATTTTTGTGTTACTATATCCATTATCATCTGTCGCAGTCACTATTACATCTTTACCAAAATAACCCAATGAATTTAAATCAACAACATCAATTGTGTTACTACTATTTAAATATATACCTGTGTTACCATTAAGATCTAATGAATATGTAATATTTGTTGTTATACCTATAATAATATCAGAGTAATTAAATGCTTCCAAATCAAAGGTTGTTTCAAATAAATTTATTTTATTAGGAATATTCCATGTGGGATGTTGTATATATACTAATATGTGATTTTTACCACATACTACCTGTGTAATTTTAATTTGATCAAAAAATGTAATCTCATGTATTTCATAAGAAGGATTCGTATCAGATATACCTAATTGTCCGTAAGTATTCGCACCACAACTATAAACTTTACCATTACTTGCCAAAAACATTGTGTTATTTTCACAACATGCTATTTGTGTAATCGTAATACCATTATTAGTAAAATTAGTACCAGTAAAATAAGTAATAACAGCTATTGTATCATCCGTATTACTATGACCAAGACCTCTTTGTCCATAATTATTATTACCACAACCATAAATTGTACCATTACTTGCCAAAAATATTGTGTGATTAAAACCACATGCTATTTGTTTAATAGTTTTACTACTAATATATGTATTCTTATGTATTTCATTAATAGGAGTTTCCGTATCAGATCTACCTAATTGTCCAGAACCATTATAACCAACACTATAAACGTTACCATCACTTGCCAAAAATATTGTGTGATATTGACCACATGCTATATGTTTAATAGTTGTACTATTAAAATATGTAATCTCTTGTGGTGTAGTTTGAGGATTTTCATCACTATAACCAAGACCTAATTGTCCAAAATCATTCTGACCAACGCCATAAACTTTACCATCACTTGCTAAAAACATTGTGTGATTTGAACCACATGCTATTTGTGTAATAGTAATAGATAGATAACTAAAAAATGTAATCTCTTGTGGTGTAGTTTGAGGAGAAATCTTATGACCAAGACCTAATTGTCCGTGATTATTATTACGACCAACGCTATAAACTTTACCATCACTACCCAAAAATATTGTGTGATATTCACCACATACTACTTGTGTAATCGTAATACCAATTTCATTAAAAAATGTAATCTCTTGTGGTGTAGTTTGAGGAGTTTCATCACTATAACCAAGACCTAATTGTCCATAATTATTCTTACCAACGCCATAAACTTTACCATCACTTGCTAAAAACATTGTTTGTTGATAACCACATGCTATTTGTGTAATCTTAATATCATTATCAAATAAATATTTAATTTCTTGTGGTGTAGATTGAGGAGTATCCACATGACCAAGACCTAATTCTCCATCATCATTAAAACCAAAGCTATAAACAATTAGTGGTAGATTTTTTATATTAATAGTCTTAGTGCTACTATATCCATAAGCATCTGTGGCAAGTACTATTATATCTTTTCCTAATTCTTCTAACAAATCTAAATCTGTTACGTTTATTGTATTACCAGATAAAGATATATTACTATAATCACCATTCAATGACCAATATACGTTTGTATCAGCATCTGAAATGCTTCCTGCTGCACTAGTTGCTGATAAATTAAATGTATTAGATAATAATTCTTGATCGCCTGTATGAATTGTGGGACCAGATAATACCAATTTTTTAATATTAATAGTCTTAGTTATACTATATCCATAAGCATCTGTGGCTTCTAATGTTATATATTTTCCATCTATTCCTAATGAATTTAAATTTGATACTATTATTCTATTACCAGATAAAGATATAAATTCGGTATTATCACCTGAAATATATTTATAATAGGTTAAGGTATCTGAAATTTCTGTAATACTATCATAATCAATCAAAGACCAAGTTATAGATGTATCAGCATATTGAATAACATTTGCTTTACTTTCTGCTAATAAATCAAAATAATTAGATACTAATAATTCTTGATCGACTGTATTAATTTTGGGATCGCTAAATATATGTAAAGTATAATCACGAGTAGGCAATGAAATACTTCCTGATTTCGCATTTATAGTTAAATTTATATCAGTATCAAAAATTTCTGGAATACCAGAAATTTTTCCTGTTTGACTATTAAAACTTAAATTTGGTATTAAATATGCTCCAGTTACTAATTCATATGAAAGTATATTATTAGTGTCACTATCATTTATAGTAAATTCAAATCCATTATCTATATTATATATTGCTCTATAATTATTATCATATAACCATGTAGGATCATTTTCATCTTTATATATATATCCCGAAAAGGCGTGTTTTGTTATATCGTCTTTATGATATATTTTTATTTTATATGGATATTTATCTACTTGATTTATTTCTGAAAATTTAATATATTTTGTAACAGCTCTAATTTTAACAGGACTATCATAGTATATTGTGTTAATATAGGTATGTATTGTGCCGGAATTATCTACAATTTTAATTCTAATGTTTCTATCAAAATTTTTTCCATATATTGTAAATGTCATTGGTTCCATATAATCAACATCATTGATATCTACTTTACCAGTTGTCGTTAAATTAAAATATGCCGGAGATATATCTGTTATTTCATACTCACTACTACTAGTACTAATACCTAACATAGTTTTAAATTCATCGATAGTTGTTCTTCCTGTTCCCCCTTTTTCAAGAGTTAAAATTCCATCAACTTCATTAAAACTTAAATCTGAACCATTAACTTGATATCTTGAACCTGTAGAAATGTTGATATTTCCGACAACATCGATAGTTGTTCCGGGTTCTGATTTGCCAATACCTATATTACTATTAAATAAAGTTATATTACTTGTAGATAATAATGATATAACATCAGTATCATCATAAGATGAAAATACTTCTCCACCCTTTGTTAAGTCTCCTGTAAAATTGATATTTCCATTAACATTCAATCCTCCTCCACCTTCTAAAAAAGTTATATTGCTTGTAGATAATAATGATATAACATTAGAATCATCATAAGATTTATCTATTGTATGCATTATTGATCCACTAGGAGACGAAATTTCTATTGTATAATCATTTAATTGAATAGGCATTTTATCCTTATATTATAAGATAATTTTAATTTTCTTATGTATTTTATATGTTTACATAGATTATACAAATAGCTATATATATATATTATACTAATTAATAATGAAAAATATAAAGCAATAAAAAAATTTTAGATAGTGTTTTTTCATATTTTGAAATTTTATCTAATATGTTTAATGTTAAAATACCTTTGATAACTGAAATGGATAAATTTTTATTAAATATCAATACTTTAAAAAGAAGAAATGATAGTATATCAATTCACCTAAAAAATTATAAAAAATAAGATAATAAATTCAAATTATGGAATAGATTTTTTAAGTTAGATAATAAAATATTCAAAAATAATTAATAAATATTTATTTAATTTTATGATTATAACTGATGGTATTTCTATTGGAATATTATTTATTAGATTAGGTAATAATGGATTACCATTAATATATAATAATCCTAACAATAAACCAAAATATAATATAAAATATATAGAAAAAATAAATTATTACAGACGAATTAAGAAGTAAAAAATAGTATGTATTGACCCTTGTTATAGTGATTTAATTTATTGTGGTAGTAAATATGAAAATTATAAATTACAAACATTTAGATATACACAAAATCAAAGAAGATTAGTAACAAGAACAAAAAAATATAATAAAATTATTGAAGAAGTTAATAATACTACTTTTATAAATGGTAAAAATATTAAAGAGATTGAGAGAGTTTTAAGTAATCATACTAAAAGAACTTGTCATTATGAAAAGTTCAAAAATTATTTAATTGAAAAAAATAAATAAAACTTATTGTTATTTTCTTATTATGAAAAGACATTTTTTTAGAAAGTTCAAATTAAATAGATATATAAATACTCAAAAAAGCGAGAGTAAAAATGATAAAAAACTTTACTAAATAGTTTAGAGAACCTAATGATGTATTATTTATAATGGGATATTACGAAAAAGGTAGTAATAATATGAATGGTTTAGAACCTACGATTTGTAAAAGTTTAGAAAAATATTTAAAAATGCAGGATTTAGAACTTATTTAGTAAATGAATTTAGAACATCTAAATTATGTAATTGTTGTCATCACGAAATAGAACAATTTATAATAAGACAAAGTCATAAACCGAACGATATAAAAGTTTATAAAAAATAACTATTAATGGATTACTTTCTCATCAAGAGGATAATTATAAATGCGATATATTTCATAATAGAGATATAAATACCATTCAAAATATGTTAAATATCGTAAAAAGTATATTTATAATAGGAAGAAGACAAGACATATTTACGAGAATTCATACATAGTACATGCTATGTTATAATCAAAATTTTACTATTTTTTGTTCTATAAATCGGACATTTTAAATGGTAAAGGTGTAAAAAGATGAAAGAAAAACAAATTAAGTACTCTACATGTTGAATGGTAGTAATTATTTGGGTATATTGTTGTTTAATTATCTAAAAAATTATTGGAGGTTCAAAAACATTGTGTGACTTTCACCACATGCTATTTGTTTAATATTTACTATATCTGATAAATATACTATATCAGGTATTTTTTTATTGTCATAATCTAAATCATTACCTAATTGTCCTTCTGTATTACCACCAACACCATAAACTTTACCATCACTTGCTAAAAACATTGTGTGATTTGAACCACATGCTATTTGTGTAATAGTTTTATCATAAAAAAATTCAATCTTTTTTGGATCAGCATCAGGTGCTTCAGGAGTATTAAAGGTATCAATACCTAATTGTCCGTAGGTATTAAGACCAATGCCATATACTATTCCAACAGCTGCCAAAAACATTGTGTGTTTAGAACCACATGCTATTTGTGTAATCGTAATTTTATTATCAGTAAAAAATGTGATCTCTGTTGGTTCAGTCATTTTGACATCTGTAGAATTTAAACCTAATTGTCTATACTCGTTATTCCCACAACTATAAACTTTACCATCAGTTGCCAAAAATATTGTGTGATCTTCTCCGGTGGCTACTTGTTTAATCTCAATATTACGACCATTATTATTAAACCATGTAATTTCTGATACAAATTTATTATCACCTGACGGCGCGGCATCAGGGTTGCCTAATTGTCCCTCATTCGCATTACCAGTACCGTATACTATACCATTAGTATCTAAAAATAAAGTGTGAAATTTCCCACATGCTATTTGTTTAATCTGAATATCACGATTTTCTTCTGTAAACCATGTAATCTCTTTTACTGATTCTTGATATGCCAAGCTACTTACCCCAAAACCCAATTGAAATTCGTCATACCCTCCAACACCATAAACTTTACCATCCCTTCCTAAAAATATAGAGTGTTTAAAACCAGCTGCTATTTGTATAATATCTTTATCAGTTAAATCTGGAATCACCACAGGATAATTGTAATCAGATTGGGTTAAATAACCACTAACAAAACTTAATGCATATGTATTATTGTAACCAAAACCATATACTTTTTTTTCAGTGTCTATCGCAAAAGTGTGATAGAAACCACAACTTACATGATTAATATTTATATTTTCATAATTTGAAATACTTGAAAAATTTACTAAATCAGATTTTTTTTTATTGAGAAAATCTTCACCATTACCTAATTGTCCTGATGTATTTTTACCAGTTCCATAAATATCATGAAATTTTTCTGATTCTTTTTTAATATTAATAATCTTTGTGCTATATCCATAAGTATCTGTCGCAGTAAATATTATATTTTTTCCTGATTCACCCAATAAATCTAAATTATCAACTTCAACTTGGTTACTATTTAAAGTTATACCATTATTACCATTAAGATCTAATGAATATGAAATAGTTGTTGTAGTATAAGAGTAATTTAATGCTTCCAATGTAAAGGTATTTGAAGATAATTTTACTTCATTTGAAGTAATCCAAGTGGGAAGTGATTTATATGCTATTGTGCCGTCTTTTCCACAATCTATTTGTGTAATATTTTTAGTACTTAAAATTGTAATATTTTTTGGTTCTTTCTGATTCTCGGCGAGTTCAATACATAATTGTTGATTACTGTTATTCCCAAAGCCATAAAAATCATCATCACTTGTCAATATATATGTGTGAGAACTACCACATGCTATTTGTGTAATCGTAATTTCATTATCAGTAAAAAATGCAATCTCTGTTGGTTCATTTTCTTCTATTAAAGAATTAATACCTAATTGTCCATTACTGTTATTCCCACAACTATAAACTTTATTATCATTTGCCAAAAATATTGTGTAATCAGCACCACATGCTATTTGTGTAATCGTAATTACATTATTAGTAAAAAATGCAATCTCTGTTGGTTCAGTAATTTTGACTTCTGTAGAATTTAAACCTAATTGTCCAAAATCGTTATTCCCACAACTATAAACTTTATTATCACTTGCCAAAAATATTGTGTGATTAGCACCACACGCTATTTGTGTAATCGTAATTACATAATCAGTAAAATAGTTTACTTCTCGTGGTGTAGATTGATTATTAAAATTTTCAAGACCTAATTGTCCAAACTCGTTATTCCCACAACTATAAACTTTATTATCACTTGCCAAAAATATTGTGTGATTACTACCGCATGCTATTTGTGTAATCGTAATATATAGATAACTAAAATATGTAATCTCTTGTGGCAAGGTGGAATCCGAATTAAATCCAAGACATAATTGTCCATAAGTATTATTCCCACAACTATAAACTTTATTATCACTTGCCAAAAATATTGTGTGATTAGCACCACACGCTATTTGTGTAATCGTAATACTATTAGAACTAAAATATTCAATCTCTTTTATTGTAAGATCAATAATATTTTCAATACCTAATTGTTTACTTGTATTTAAACCAACACCATAAACTTTATTATCACTTGCCAAAAATATTGTGTGATTATCACCACATGCTATTTGTGTAATCATAATATCATTATCAAAAATAGCATATAGTATTGTATTTTGAACATAATCATTATTATTTCCAAGACCTAATTCTCCATTTTCATTATAACCAGCGCTATAAAAAATTATTGGTGTTCTTTTAATATTAATAATCTTAGTACTACTATATCCATAAGCATCTATGACTTTTAATGTTATATTTTTACCACCTTCACTCAATAAAGTTAAATCAACTACAGATATTGTATTATCAGCATTTATAGTTATATTGCTGGAGTCTTCATTTTGTATTAATGACCAAGTTATAGATGTATCAGCATCTTGAATATCATTTGCTTTACTTTGTGCTAATAAATCAAAAGAATTAGATACTAATAATTTTTGATCGTCTGTATAAATTATGGGTTCGCTCAATATATGTAAAGTATAATCACGAGTAGGCAATGAAATACTTCCTGATTTCGCATTTATAGTTAAATTTATATCAGTATCAAAATTTTCTGGAATACCAGTAATTTTTCCTGTTTGACTATTAAAACTTAAATTTGGTATTAAATATGCTCCAGTTACTAATTCATATGAAAGTATATTATTAGTATCAATATCATTTATAGTAAATTCAAATCCATTATCTATATTATATATTGCTCCATATTCATTATCATATAACCATGTAGGATCATTTTCATCTTTATATATATCACTTGAATATATTTTTTTATCTGGATAATTTTTATCATACATCATTAATTTAAAATAAGAAACATTAACTATATCAGTTATAGGTATATATCTAGTATTAACTCTTATTTGAATGGTACTATCATGATATATTGTATTAATGTATTTTTCATCAATTAAAGAATTAGTGTTATTATATAAACATAATTTAATTTCAACATTTCTATCAAAGTTTTTACCATATATTGTAAATGTCATTGGATTTATATATTCAATAAGATTGATATCTACTTTACCAGTTGTCGTTAAATTAAAAAAAACAGGTGATATATCTGTTATTTCATACTCGCTACTACTAGTACCAATACCTAACAATGTTTTTAAATCATCAATATTTGTTGTTCCAGTTCCTCCTTTTTCAACACTTAACGTTCCAATAACATCATTAAAACTTAAATCTGAACCATCAACTTGATATCTTGAACCTTCAGAAATGTTGATACTTCCGACAACATCGATAGTTGTAATGGGTAATGTGTTGCCAATACCTACATTACCATCATTAGATAAAGTTATATTACTTGTAGATAATAATGATATAACATCAGTATCATTATAAGATGAAAATACTACTCCATCCTTTGTTAAGTCGCTTGTAAAATTGATATTTCCATCAACATTCAATCCTTCTCCTCCTAATAAAGTTATATTACTTGTAGATAATAATGATATAACATCAGTATCATCATAAGATCTATCTATTGTATATGTTCCGCTACTACTAATAATTACTATTGTATCATCATTTAATTGAATTGGCATTTTATCCTTATATTATAAGATAAATTTAATTTTCTTATGTATTTTATATGTTTACATAGATTATAAAAATAGCTATATATATATATATTATACTAATTAATAATGAAAAATATAAAGCAATAAAAAAATTTTAGATAGTGTTTTTTCATATTTTGAAATTTTATCTAATATGTTTAATGTTAAAATACCTTTGATAACTGAAATGGATAAATTTTTATTAAATATCAATACTTTAAAAAGAAGCGATGATAGTAATGATAAACAAAAAAATTATATGA
>Ga0209223_10004180_pt1 | contig 13344 bp, 12 predicted proteins | sample COG_06_FD_184750 | JGI IMG/M metagenome (GOLD analysis project Ga0209223, IMG submission 184750) | Pelagic Microbial community sample from North Sea - COGITO 998_met_06 (SPAdes) (version 2) | ecosystem: Environmental > Aquatic > Marine > Neritic zone/Coastal water | place: Helgoland, sampling...
AATACCTCTTGCAATCAGTAATTTGCCTTTTTATTTTTAGTGGTATTGGCTTTGGGCTTTTAGGCGATTTGCACAGAAGTGAACTTTATATCGTCGTAGCTCTAATTTGGGCTTTTCAGCTTTGGCTTTCATCCTGGTGGCTTGCCCGTCATAACTATGGCCCTGCAGAATGGCTGTGGCGTGCACTTACTTATGGGAAAATTCCAACTTTTATTCGAAAATCAAAGGTATAAAACTTTAACAAAAACCCTCAATCAAAACTCCCCCCAAAGGTGGGAAATGTATTGCTATTTCTTCAGCATCATATCAATCTTAGATTAACATTTCCTTTAATTCATGAGATTCAACTCTAAAGTTACACTATAGAGCGAGACTAACTCTGATGCGTGGGGTTATAACTCTCCTAAAGTACCCCCCAATAGAGGTAACGAAGCATCCAAGTTAACATGCTCAAACCTCAGATAGACTTTACCAAGTTCGTCTCTCCATAACCAAAAAGAAATTAAGAAGGAGCTTGAATGAAAACATTTGTTAATGATGATGCCCAAAACAATCTAACGGAATTTGATATCTCAGCTAGAGAGTTAGACATGAAATACCATGATACAGAAAGCGGAAAATGAGAAAGATTCGTCAAAAATTTGGCCATTTCAAATTCCTTGAATTCTTACAGCAGTTGTTCATAGGGTTCGGGCCATTCCCGATTTCACGCGCCTTAATGGAATCGAAGATTCTATCGATGAAACACCTTGGACTTTTGTCAATGTCCCAACTAGAAAGTGTTCAAACTCAGCCAGACTCGACACAGCAATACGGAGCATGTAATCTCGGTTACCTGTCATCAACCAACAATCTACGACCTCTGGAAATTTTATAATTGCGGCCTCAAAAGCAGCGAGGGTTCCGTCGACCTGTTTGTCGAGTTGAACTGACACAAATACCGAAAATTCAAACCCCAATTTCGCCTCATCAAGTAACTCAACTTGGCGGAAACTCAGCGGGTAACGCACGTAATACATCACCGCCAAGTGGATGATTTTAGGCGAAGTTTTGAAATACTTGAATGGATTATGTGCTGTCATCAACCAGAATTAAGGATTAGTCGCTTGCCCGTCAAGTTTGTCTGACAACACCTTTTATAGAATAGGTTAGGTTGATTTTATAGATTTATTGGGTCCTTGTTTCTTTTTCTAAGTGCCCTGAAATCCCCATGCGACTTTTTAATACATCAAGTATTGTGTCAATACTTGATTCTTTTGACTCTACTAATACCAAAAAATGAAATAACACATCGGCCGCTTCATTATTAAAATTCTCAGTATCTTTGTTAACTGCGGCCACAATAAGTTCGATAGCCTCTTCTCCAAACTTTTCCGCACATGTGTTTAATCCAGATTTCAATAGGCTGGCTGTGTAAGATTTATCCGTAGGTTGATCTTTTTTACTTTTTATAACCTTATTTAGTTCTTGTAATACATCGTTCATATTAACCTCATAGGAATTCCTGATTTTTGCATGTAGGCTTTCGCCTGTTCTATGGTAAATTCACCAAAATGAAAAATAGAGGCTGCTAAAACTGCCGAAGCGTGACCTTTAATTACTCCATCAACAAGATGTTGTAAATTTCCAACTCCTCCAGATGCAATGACAGGAATCCTAACACTATCTGAAACAGCCTTTGTTAGAGGTATATTATACCCAGACTTTGTACCATCGTTATCCATGGCGGTTAGAAGAATCTCACCGGCTCCACCCTTTTCCATTTCTTTTGCAAACTCTAGTGCATCAATACCTGTCGCCCTTGTCCCGCCATGAGTAAAAATTTCCCAATTGCCGTCTGAAGCTGTCTTTGCATCGATCGCTACAACGATGCACTGCCGCCCAAAACAGTTTGCAGCCTCGGAAATAATATTTGGGTTTGCAACTGCGGCGGAGTTAAAGCTAACTTTATCAGCACCGGCGAGCAGAAGCTCTCGAACATCCTCAGTTGTTCTAACGCCGCCTCCAATCGTAAGAGGCATAAAACATTTTTCAGCTGTCTGACGAGCCAAGTCATAAATCGTCTGTCGGTTTTCTTGCGTTGCGGCAATATCGAGAAAACAGAGCTCGTCTGCTCCAGCCTTATCGTATGCAAGTGCCGCTTCAACTGGATCGCCAGCATCAGTTAAGTTTACAAAATTCACACCTTTTACTACACGTCCATCTTTCACATCTAGACAAGGTATGAGGCGTGTTTTAAGCATTTTCTTAGCCCCTAAGAAGCTTGATTGCTTCGTCAATCTTTAAAATTTTATCATAAATAGCCCGTCCAGAAATTACACCATTTAACTCAGCTTTACTATTTTTTAGATTCTGGAGGTCTTTTATTGATGAAATGCCGCCAGATGCGATGACAGGTATTGAAACAGAATTTGCGATAATTTCCGTTTGTTCAATGTTTGGTCCTTTCATAGCTCCATCTCGGTTGATGTCTGTGTAGATGATTGAACAGACACCAACACCTTCGAGGTTTTTGGCAAGTTCGAGTGCGGTTATGGCTGTCGTGTTTGCCCAACCATCTGTGGCTACAAAGCCATTCTTTGCATCTATTCCAACAGCGATTTTGTTTGGGAACTTGCGCGCTGCAAGTTTCACTAAATCGGGATCACTGATTGCGGCAGTACCAAGTATAACTCGCGACAAACCCTGATTAATCCAGTTCTCTATGGTTTTGATGGAGCGAATTCCACCACCGAGCTGTACCGGCACCTTGACGTTATCCAATATTTCTTCAACTGCCTTATGGTTTACTGGCAAACCTTCGAAGGCTCCATTGAGATCAACAAGGTGAATCCACTCACAGCCTAATTCTTGAAATTGTTTCGCTTGGTTTTTGGGGCTATGGTTAAATATCGTCTCTTTGTTCATATCTCCTTTTAACAGACGTACGCATTTCCCATCTTTGATGTCTATGGCAGGATAAAGTATCAATTTTTTTCCTCAAGAGAATTTAATTTGCAATGTGATAAGTTGACATGAATGAGCTGTAATTTATAAAATACTTGACTGTAAGCCAGACATAGCATCATAATTTACTGAAAGAAATCAAAAATAACTGAGGAATCTTAATGAGAAGAATATTCATATATATGCTAGCTTTTACTTTTTCTATGACACCGGCTTGGTCAGATATCATGTCTGGAGTTTTCAAAACGAACCCTTCTGAGGAAACTGGAGGATATTTGCACATAGTTTTTAGTGCGTGTCCTGACAATAGTGAACTTTCTTGCGGCACTATTAAGACCGCTATCAAAAAAGATGGGTCCAAAAATATGGATTATGAGCACTTGGGTGAACTGATGGTGTGGAATATGAAAGCGGGAACGGAAGGCAGATATAAAGGTGGAAAAATATGGGATCCATCTGAAAATAACGAAGATGGTTCAAAAAAAATATATAACTCCAAGATGGAGCTGACGGGCGATGTTTTGGAAGTGCAGGGTTGCATTCTGTTCTTTTGTAAGGGGCAAGATTGGCAAAAAGTAAATTAAGGTCGCCACAGTAAGAAATTTCTAATGAAAGTCAAACCTACGGTTTGGCTTTTTTCTGGATGAAATTGAGTGCCGGCCATATTGTCTTTCACAATGGCAGCTGTAATTTTTTGACCGTAGTTAGTGTATGAAATTCTGTTGATTTCGTCGTCCATGGCTAAGTGATAGGAGTGAACAAAATATGTGTGATCCCCGTCATTTATTCCATCAAAAAGGCTGTGCTTATTATCAAAGTGAAGAGTGTTCCAACCCATATGAGGTATCTTTAAGGCCGGATCTGATGGAGTTATTTTTGTAGCAGTACCTGAAATCCAGTCGAATCCTGCAGTCTTAATATTGTTTTCTAAACCAATTGTAGCCATTAATTGATGTCCAACACAGATCCCTAGGAATGGGGCCCCCTCAAAAATTACACGCTGTTCTATTGCCTCAAAAAGACCAGTTTTTTTTAGTAAGTTAGCCTTACAGTCAGTGAAAGAACCAACTCCTGGAAGAATAAGTCTTTCAGCTTTTAAAATGATGTCAATATCTGATGATACTAACACTTCCCCTTGGTTTAATTCCGTAGAGAGAAGTTGAAAGCTCTTCTTTGCAGAGTGAAGATTCCCTGAATTATAATCGACTATGACAGAGGTCAAGCCTAGAGGACTCCCTTTGTCGATGGAACCCTATTTTCCTGTTTTGGATCTAATTCTATGGCACATCGTATTGATTTTGCTACTGATTTAAACGTCGCCTCTGCAATATGATGACTATTAACGCCAGCTAGCTTGTTTACATGGAGGGTCATTTCGGAGTTTGAAGAAAATGCGTTAAAGAATTCCTTGACAAGTTCAACGTCGAAGAAACCAATTTTTGCTGTATTAAATTCAACATCCCATTCAAAGTGTGCTCGGCCAGAAATATCTAAAGCACTCTGTATCAAAGCATCGTCCATTGGCAATATACACGATCCATAACGATGAATCCCTTTTTTATCCGCCAATGCGCTCTTAAATGCCTTACCGAGGCAGATACCAATGTCCTCAACTGTATGGTGATCATCAATATGTAAATCGCCGTCTGCATTTATTTCAATATCAATTAATGAATGTTTAGCCAGTTGATCCAACATGTGATCAAAGAATCCTATACCGGTATTAGTATTCGACTTACCTGTGCCATCAAGCAATATTTCAATTGAAATATTAGTTTCACTCGTCTTTCGATTGATTTCAGCCTTGCGCATCACTATCAGTTCCTACTTACTTTTTGCATGTGTATAACACAGATATATATTGATTTTTAACAAATGTTCCAAGGTTAATTATCTTAGTTTAGAAAATTTTGATCTAAACCAATACTACTTTAACGAATTTCAGGTTAATTTTCTCGCTTTCACTGTCAGGGTGCACGGAAGGTAGTGCTGGCCCATAAACTTTCCCAAAGTATTGGTTGGTCCGAGTTTTTACTCAGATTTTGTATTTTTTTTGGTTTCCGTATAATTACAGAATTAAGCATATAATCTGTTTGGGGAAGAGTTTTAATTAACACTTGTCCGAACTCATTCGTAAATACTGTTGATCTCGTGACTTCTTTTTCTGGATTTCGTGCAAAAACTTCAATTTGGGTATTTGTTAGTGCTTGACCTTTGTAGAAAAGCTCAATTATTAGGCCTTCTGATAGGTCGTCTATATATGGGTTTTGTAATAAAACTAATTCCACTTCTAACCCCATCTTCTGATCAATTCCTATACTGCTTCCCGAGCCAATCAGGGCTTTTGCATAGCGACTATAAATCTCCTTAAACTCTGTTTTGGGATATTTATTTCTGATATGTTGGTCTCTAACTTCCAACATACTTTTTTCAGTTATGAACTCTTCAAATTTAGCCCAGGAATTATATGAAATAGTGCTGTTTGTGGTCTGATGAATAATTGTGATCAGACTGTTGCCCTGGGGCGGAAGACTAATTGCCGGTTTATCTCCTAACCTTCCCTCGAGGGGGTGCAACTTAGTATTAGTCTTGACCTCAAATCGCTTGAAGTGTCTTGGGTAGTAGCCGTAGGCTGTTCCCCGCATCATTTGACCAACGCGTAAATTAGCTGAGATTTTTTCAGTTTCGTTTACGATAAAACGGTCCGGCGCAATCCAAAACTCATGTGCGTTTAGTACTGTACATGAGTAGAAAAGTGCAATTATAACGGTGATTACATTTAATTGGGTGGATTGCTGCATTGAACCTTACCTTAAACAAACTTTCATTAAGTATTAACCGATGCTTGCGATGTGTTAATATTTTTATTTTATTAGTATTAATCTGGGGCTCTCTACTCTCTAGTTGTTTTTCACACGAAGAACAACCTTCTGTGGCTGATTTTGAGGTTATGGATTTTACTCTTTCGATGAAAATCACGACAAATCTTGAAACTCTTTTAAACGAAAGTTCAGATGATTTAAGGGCCATTATCTCAGACGAGGTTGAACGAGCGGATGAAAGTTCTTATTTGGACTTAGAAATAAATGCGACTAAAGACTTATTATTACGAGGTTGGTCATTTCTTAATGTAGATTTCTTTTTTAGAGCAAATCAAGAGCGCCTACAGCTACAACTCGAAAATCTTCTAATTGAACTAGATGGAGACGGAAAGAGTGTTGCAATTTTTGTTACTGCAGAAATTCCAGAAGGCTCAGAGTATTTGACATTTGGTTGGAGTCAGAAATTTGGAGATCTTGTCATAAGGGAGTTAGGCGAAAGCGAAGGCCTGTACTCGGGTTATTTATCAAAAGGTGAAACAAGCCCTAAGATCCCTCTTAAGGTTGGGGAACGATCATCGAGGGTGGCACAGTTTTTTAGCTATATGTTATCGGGAATATATCACATTGTTCCCATTGGATTTGATCATATTTTATTTATTATCGGTTTGTATCTTGTTTCGAGTCACCTTCGTTCACTTATCTTCCAGGTCAGTTTATTTACTTTCGCTCATACGATCACTCTTGGTTTGGCATCATTCGAAATCATCAATGTTTCAAGTGCTATAGTAGAACCAATAATTGCTGCATCGATCATCTACATTGGTTTGGAGAATTACTTTGAAAAAGAGCGAAATAACTATCGGAGCGTAGTCATATTCGCATTCGGCCTTTTGCATGGTCTCGGTTTTGCAGGCGTGCTGAGTTCTCTAGAACTCCTAAATCAGGGAATTTTAGTGCCTTTATTGGCATTTAATATAGGAGTAGAAATTGGACAAATTCTAGTTCTGATTTTTTGTTTTATGAGTTTTGGCTTTTGGTTCAGAAAGAAGGCATGGTATCACTCGCGGGTTGTACGACCAATTTCAAGTGTTTTAGTACTGACAGGTTTATTTTGGCTCGTTGAAAGGCTAATTTAAAACTCTGCATATTATAAGTCTCAATCAGTTCTCTCAGTTTTTTAGATTTTTAGACTTGCAGAAAATGCAAGTTGGGAATGCATAAATGCCTAGATTTGCAAAAGTTGCAATTTGGAGTTGCAATAATGTGTGTTGTTGTCAAGCTCTGAGACCCTACATTTAGATGATAATAAATGTTAACTTAATAGAGGTAAAAAATGGCATACTTACAATCTGAAGCCAAACTAAAGACATCTTTTTTTGAAAATTTTTCAACAGGTGTTCTCAACCTTAGTAATAGGTACAAGAAATATCGGCTATACTCCCAAACTGTTTCTGAATTGCGCGCATTGAGTGGAAGGGACTTGGCTGACCTAGGACTGAGCCAATCTATGATTGAAAGCGTAGCTTTCTCTGCGGTATACGAGGGCTCGAAAGATAAGGCATCATTCTCATAAACCCAACTTCAACTGTAAAGGGTTATTATTGCTCAATTTGCGATCAAATTTCTTTTGTTTTAAAAAATATATCAACAAGTTTTATGCCGCATTTTGAGTTGGTTGGATCGCTCCGATGTGCTGCAATGCTCTCAAGAATGGTTCGTGAAAAGGAAGCCTGGACTATGTTAATAGCAGCGAATCGACTTAGAGTTGGCAAAATTCGTGAGGCAAATTTACGGCATCATATTTTTGTTCAGGAGATAATTAGATTTGACTTTTTTTTCTCCTGACTTCTCAAAGGCAACATCGATAGTATCACCATCGATTTCAGTGACGTTGCCATATCCAAATTTCTGGTGAAAGACCCTCTCGCCAGGTTGAAAAACCAGAGTGGAAACTTTGGGATTACTAAATTTTGACATTGTTAGATTAGTATTTAATTCAGATTGTTCTTTCATTCGTTTCCAACCAGGTGAGTTGTATATTTCGGACTGGCTCTCATCAGGCCTTGATACGAACGGCCGACGATCTTGCAGTGTAGCCTGTTCGCTAGTCAATTCGAAATTAGGAGAGGCGGCTCCATAAATCCCTCCATAAAGTGCCGGCGGAGTAATAACTTCGACATCTTCCTTTGATAAGTTATCTATAAACCGAGAAGGAATAGAACTTTGCCATTGGCCATATACTCTACGATTTGATGCGAAGCTAATGGTGCAGTGTTCTTCTGATCGCGTTATGCCTACATAAGCGAGGCGACGTTCTTCTTCGAGCCCTTTTTGACCAGTTTCGTCCAAAGATCGTTGGGAAGGAAACAACCCATCTTCCCACCCAGGCAAAAACACGGAGGAGAATTCGAGTCCTTTGGACGCATGCAGTGTCATTATTGAAATCTTTTCTGTTCCTTCTTCCGAGTCGTTTTCCATCATCAAAGAGATATGTTCAAGGAAACCTTGTACATTTTCAAATTCTTCTAACGCCTTCACTAACTCTTTTAAGTTTTCTAGGCGACCAGGGGACGTTGGTGAGTTGTCATTTTGCCACATAGACATATAACCAGACTCATCCAGAATGATACCAGCTAATTCGTAATGACTTGCTTTGTTAGTCAATAAAATATCACGCCAGTTATCAATTTGTGCGATAAGGATCGCTAATTCATAGCTTGCCTTTTTTTGAAACTTACCTTCCTTCACTATTGATCTGGCAGCTTCAAAAAGACTGGTGTCAAAATCTCTTGCTTGCTTTGCTATTTCTTGTTGTGCTTTCTCTCCTATACCCCTTTTAGGGGTATTTATTATTCTTTCAAAAGCCAAACTATCGCTATCTGATACGACAATTCGTAGATAGGCAATTGCATCACGAATTTCTTGGCGCTCGTAAAACCGCGGCCCACCAATCACACGGTAAGGAAGTCCAATTGCTAAAAACCTATCTTCAAATGCCCGCATTTGAAATGATGCTCTGACTAAAATAGCCTGCTTGTTGAGCGGAACGGGGTCAAACCCGCGGGTACCAAAGCTAAACGCTTCTGCTTCGTCGCCTATCCACCGGGCCTCTTCTTCACCATCCCAGTGTCCTAAAAGTCGAACCTTCCCGCCGTGTTCACTCGCGGTCCAGAGTGTTTTTCCTAAGCGTCCTTTATTTGCTTTGATTAAGTTACTCGCTGCGCCTAGGATATGCGGAGTAGATCTGTAATTTTGTTCTAACTTAATTATTGCCGCATTAGTAAAATCTTTCTCAAATTTTAGAATATTACCGACTTCAGCGCCTCTCCAGCCGTAAATTGATTGGTCATCATCACCAACGCAGCAGATATTTTTATGATCTTGGGCTAATAGTCTTAACCACAGGTATTGAGCGATATTCGTATCTTGATATTCGTCTACAAGGATGTATCTAAATTTTTGTTGGTAGTTTTTGAGGACTTCACTATTATCTCGTAAAATATTCAAGGAATGCAATAATAGGTCACCAAAATCAACGGCGTTTAAATTCCTTAATCGATCCTGATACATACTGTAAAGTTTTACAGACTTTCCATCAAATGTATTAACCTCAGCCTGAGGCACTCTTTCTGGGGTAAGGGCTCTATTTTTCCAACCATCAATTAGGTTTGCCAAGAATCGGGCAGGCCATTTTTTATCATCGATACCCTCTAGTTTGATTAACTGTTTCAGTAACCTTAATTGGTCATCGGTATCCAAGATTGTAAAGTTGGGGTCTAACCTTACTAATTCTGCGTGTTTACGAACAATTTTTACACAGATTGAGTGGAAGGTCCCCAACCATGGCATACCTTCAACTGCATCTCCTATAAAAAGCCGTATACGAGATTTCATTTCTCTGGCGGCCTTATTTGTGAAGGTGACTGCTAAGATTTGGTTGGGATATGCTTTTCTTGAGTGTATTATATGTGCAATTCTTGCTGTTAAAGCTCTTGTTTTCCCAGTCCCGGCACCAGCAAGCATTAAAACTGGACCATCAATTATGGTTACGCCTTCTCTTTGTCGCTCATTAAGTCCTTCTAGATATTTTGGTTTTAATCCCGCTAGGGCCTGCTGTGCCAGTCCAGTAGAATCTGGAGAGTGTTCACCCTCGTAATAGTCGTGATTTTGTGTTTTGTCGCTTGGGTCATTTTCTTGTACCATAAAGGTAGTCTATAAAATAATTTAACTAATTAAAAGATATGTTCATCGTTTAATTATACCTTGTGGTGGTGACGAATTCTTATTGAGCTTGGATTGCATTTTGGTTATCCTTTATCAATTATAATTTCAGACAGTGATTTTGATGGTTTTAGTTGAAGTGGGGTGTTTCTTTGAGTTTAGATTTTAAAAAGATCTTAATTGCTAATAGAGGTGAAATTGCAATCCGGGTTATGCGTGCTGCAAATGAAATGGGAAAAAGAACAGTCGCTGTTTATGCAGAGGAAGATAAATTGTGTTTGCATAGGTTCAAGGCGGATGAGGCCTATCATATTGGTGAGGGCCTCGGCCCTGTGGCGGCCTACTTAAGTATTGATGAGATAATTAGAGTTGCAAAAATGAGTGGATCGGACGCTGTCCACCCAGGGTATGGCTTGCTATCGGAAAACCCTGATTTAGTGGATGCTTGTGTTGCGGCAGGCTTAACTTTTGTAGGTCCTTCCGCTGATACAATGCGGAAACTGGGTGATAAAGCGAGTGCTCGTAAAGTAGCCATATCTGCGGCAGTTCCAGTGGTGCCTGCAACTGATGTCCTTCCGGAAAATATAGAAGAGATATCAGAGTTAGCTTCTAAAATAGGATACCCACTAATGCTGAAGGCCTCTTGGGGCGGCGGTGGACGAGGTATGAGACCAGTTTTGGATGAAAATGAGCTTTCATCGAAAATCTTAGAAGGTCGTCGTGAGGCACAGTCTGCATTTGGAAACGATGAAGGTTATCTTGAGAAATTAATTCAAAGTGCGCGTCACGTTGAGGTGCAAATTTTAGGAGATAAGTTTGGAACTACGTTCCATCTATGGGAGAGAGACTGTTCGGTACAGCGTCGTAACCAAAAAGTGGTTGAACGTGCTCCGGCACCCTATTTAGACGACGCCCAGCGCGAGGAACTTTGTGGCTACGCAAAAGCAATTTGTGCTAAAGTTGGTTACTATTGTGCGGGAACTGTTGAATTCCTCATGGATATAGACACTGAACAATTTTTCTTTATTGAAGTTAACCCAAGAATTCAAGTTGAACATACGGTTACTGAGGAAGTTACAGGAATTGATATTGTGAGGGCCCAGATATTACTCGCTGAGGGTAAGACCATAAGTGAAGCCACTGGCAAGACAGACCAAAAGAGTATTGTGCTAAACGGGCACGCAATCCAATGCCGAATTACTTCAGAGGACCCTCAAAATAATTTTATCCCTGATTATGGTAGGATAACGGCTTATCGAGGTGCAACAGGAATGGGCATTCGTTTGGATGGCGGCACGGCCTACTCAGGGGCTGTGATAACGAGATATTATGACAGCTTGCTTGAAAAGGTTACAGCATGGGCTCCAACTGCCGAGGACGCAATTGCGAGAATGGACCGTGCCCTCAGAGAGTTTAGAATTAGGGGCGTTTCGACTAATATCGCCTTTGTCGAAAACCTTCTAAAACACCCAACATTTACGAACAACTTCTATTCTACCAAATTCATTGATACCACACCTGAATTATTTGACTTTGATAAGCGAAAAGATCGAGCTACAAAACTATTAACTTATATAGCTGAAGTAAGTGTCAATGGTCATGCTGAAATCGTAGTGAGTAAACATCGATCAAAGCCGATTCATAATATAAAAATTCCAAAAACAATAAATGAATCTGTTACAGATACAGCTTGGAAAGTATTTTCTGCGCAGGGACCTGAAAAGTTATCAGAATGGATTTTGAATCAAAAAACTTTATTGCTAACAGATACAACTATGCGAGATGGACACCAAAGTCTTTTGGCGACAAGAATGCGGACAACGGATATGACAGCAATTGCTCAATCTTATAGTGAGGTAATGCCAAATTTGTTTTCTGTTGAGTGCTGGGGTGGGGCAACGTTTGATGTAGCGTATCGTTTTTTACAAGAATGTCCTTGGGAGAGGCTTAGAGCTCTAAGAAAAAGAATGCCTAATCTACTTCTTCAGATGCTATTAAGAGGCTCTAACGCAGTTGGCTATACCAACTATCCTGATAATGTGGTTGAGAAATTTGTTTCACAGGCGGCCAAGAGTGGTGTTGATGTGTTTCGAGTTTTTGATAGCCTTAATTGGGTAGAGAACATGAGAGTGGCGATGGACGCTGTTTTGAAGAGTGGAAAGATTTTAGAAGCCTCAATTTGTTACACGGGTAACCTTACCAGTTTAGAATCCTCGAAGTATGATATTAAATATTATCTTGATATGGCGAAGTCACTTAAAAAATCTGGTACCCACATAATAGGTTTAAAAGATATGGCGGGGCTTCTACGTCCTGAGTCCGCGACGATCCTATTCAGTGCCCTAAAAGACGAGATTGGACTTCCTGTTCATTTTCATACACATGATACAAGTGGTTTGTCAGCTGCAACGGTGCTTGCCGCATCGAAGGCAGGAGTAGATATTGTTGATGTTGCTATGGACGCATTTTCCGGTGGTACGTCGCAACCTTGCATGGGTTCAATAATAAGTGCCCTAGATGATACTGATAGACGATCATTAATTAAACCCTCTAGTGTTCGAGTTATAAATGACTACTGGGAGCAAGTGCGTTCTCAATACCAGGACTTCGAGAGTGGATTAGCGTCTCCTGCCTCAGAGGTATATCTTCATGAAATGCCTGGAGGGCAGTTTACAAATTTGAAGGCTCAGGCTCTCTCTTTGGGTTTAGAAGATCGTTGGCAGGAAATTGCCAAGACTTATGCAGATGTTAATCAAATGTTTGGTGATATAATTAAAGTAACACCATCGTCAAAGGTTGTGGGTGATATGGCACTAATGATGGTTGCTCAAGATTTGAGTCGCGAGGAAGTAGAGGATCCCAAGGTTGAAGTAAATTTTCCTAAGTCAGTAGTAGACATGCTCAGAGGGGATTTAGGACAACCTTTGGGAGGGTTTCCCAAGAAAATAATGCAAAAGGTATTAAAGAATGAAATACCTGACTTGAGTAGACCTGGAAGTCGTTTAGTGCCCGCAAAAATCGATGATCTCAGGGAAAAGGCCAAACAAGACTGCCTGAACAGAGAACTCTCTGAAGAAGAATTTAATAGTTATTTAATGTATCCTAAAGTGTTCACAGAATATATCAAAAGTAACGATAAATTTGGTCCCGTATGGTGTCTTCCCACAGAAGTATTCTTTTATGGTATGGAGGCAGGGCAAGAAATAAGTGCAGAAATTGATCCAGGTAAAACCTTAGAAATTAGATTGCAGGCTTTTGGCGAGACTAATAATGAAGGTGAGGTGAAAGTATTTTTTGAACTTAACGGACAACCAAGAGTCATACGAATTCGTGATGCAAAAACTTCTCAAGATGC
>Ga0209223_10004190_pt1 | contig 13332 bp, 10 predicted proteins | sample COG_06_FD_184750 | JGI IMG/M metagenome (GOLD analysis project Ga0209223, IMG submission 184750) | Pelagic Microbial community sample from North Sea - COGITO 998_met_06 (SPAdes) (version 2) | ecosystem: Environmental > Aquatic > Marine > Neritic zone/Coastal water | place: Helgoland, sampling...
CAGAGCCTATTTGAGATGCTAATCTTATTCTTTGTCCCTCTCCACCAGAAAGAGTAGCTGCAGGAAGATTGAGATTTAAATATTCTAGTCCAACATTAATTAAAAATCCAATTCTATTAGATAGTTCTTTAATAACGTCTTTAGCTATTAATTTTTGATTTTTAATAAAATTCACTAGCAGATTATCAATCCAATTTTTGAGTTCTATTATATCCATTTTAACAATATCGCCTATGTTTTTATCCTGAATTTGATAGTATTTGTGGTGTTCTTTTAGTCTTGCTCCTTGGCAAGCTTCACATACTTTTTTATTCATGAAATTAGAAGCCCATCTTTTTATTTTATTTCCTCCATCTTTATGTTGACGCTGAATAAAATTGCCTACACCTTCGTAACCATTTAAAACTTGATGAACACCATTCTCTCCCAGAACTTTAATTAATTCATTGGTTCCATAAAGAATCTGGTTTAAACATTCGTCGCTAATCTTCTCTATTGGAGTTTCTAATTCAAATCCATGGTGTTTTAAAAGTAGATTTATCTGTTTGAAAGTCCAATTATTTTCAAAAGAACCCAGAGGCTCAATTCCCCCTTTTCTAATAGATTGTTTTTTATTTGATATGATTTTGTCCAATTCAATTTTATGAATAAATCCCAATCCATTGCAAACTTCACATGCCCCTTTTGGAGAGTTGAAAGAAAAAAGATTTGGTTCGGGATTGGGTAGTGAAACTCCGCTTTCTGAACACATTAATAGTTTACTAAAATTTATCTTTTGATCATTTTCTATAATTTGAACTTCATCTTTACCTTTTTTCAAAGCCAAAGAAATACTTTTTTGAAGTCTGGCTCTATTGTTATCATTTATCAAGATTCTATCAATAATTAGCGAAATATCGTGGGTTTTGTATCGGTCTAGACGGTGACCTAGTCCAATATTTTGAATTTCTCCATCCACATACGCTTTAGTGAACCCTTGTTTTAATATTTGATCAAATAATTCTCGGTAGTGTCCTTTTCTTGACTTAACTAAGGGTGCAGAAATTAATATTTTTTTATTTTGATATTTTTTAATTATTAAATTAATTATTTCTTTTTCTGAGTAACTAACCAAAGGTTTTTTAGTAACAGGCGAAATTGGAGTTGATACTCTAGCAAATAACAATCTTAAAAAGTCGTAGATCTCTGTAATTGTTCCAACGGTTGATCTTGGGTTTTTAGAAACAGTTTTTTGTTCAATTGCAATTACTGGACTTAAACCTGAAATATGATCAACATCAGGCTTTGTTAGTTGCCCTACAAACTGTCTAGCATATGCATTGTAAGTTTCAAGATATCGTCTTTGACCCTCTGCAAATATAGTATCAAATGCAAGTGAAGATTTTCCACTTCCGCTGAGTCCTGTTATCACAACGAGCTTATTATGAGGAATATTTAAAGAAATATTTTTTAGATTGTGCGTTCTTGCACCTTCAATTATTATACTGTTCATTGATATATAATGTATTCAAAAGTATAATCTATTCTCTTAACTCTTTATGTTGTTGAGTAGTTAAATATAAAGTAATGAACATACCCAAGAAATATATGGAGTATAATATTACTTGAATATAAGACCATTCTGTAACAAATCTGTATACAATAGCCGCTATTAAAGAAGAAAGAAAAGCTATCCCAGAAAATATAAAGATTATTTGAGTATTATTAAATCCAAGAAAAGATAGATGATGAGTGGTATGGTCTTTTCCCCCAACAAACGGAGATTGTCTTCTCGAAATACGATTAATAAAAACGCTAGTGGTATCAATTATTGGAAGAATGAAAACCAAAATCACTATCATAACCTGTTTGCTAGGCAACATTTCATTGCTTATGTAAGTTGAGGAATTCCAAAAATATTTAATACCAAGAATTGCAACCAATAGACCAAGAAATTGACTCCCAGAATCGCCCATATAAATTTTTGCTGGCGTCCAATTGTAAAATAAAAAACTAATTAAGGAAGCTAACACCCCGATAATCACCATAAAATCAAACTTTTCAAAACCATTTTGAAAACCTATGAAAAATAAGGTAGTTACTAATATAAAAATAGTGGTTATAGTTGTTATACCGTCCATATTGTCCAGCATGTTAATGGAGTTCATAATCCCTATAATCCATACGATGGTTAATATATAATTAAGGATGTCAGTTTCAAATACTTTAATGATAAAATTATGCTCATTGCCAACCTTTAAAGACCCAAAAATTAAAACCAATCCACAGGTTATTTGAACAAAAAATTTCAACCATGGTTTGGTATTATATGCATCGTCTGCTAAGCCCATAACAAACGCCAAGCACAATGCTCCAATCATGCTAATTACTTCTCCGTTTTTAAAAAGTTCATTATGATCAAATAATATTCCATAACAGCCAGTACTAACAAGAAATGCCATAAAGAAGGTTATTCCACCTAAAGCTGGCTTAGAAATAGGATTCCATCTAACCATGGTATTTTCTTTATCTCTTATTCCTAAAGTTTTTGAAAATTTTAGTAGTACAGTATTTATTACAAGACCGAATAAAATTATACACACAAAGAACTCTGCATATACTAAAAAAGTGTAATCGTAGTTGTTCATTTTTTAAAATGGAGATACAAAAGAACTAAATTTTTTTGCATTTTCATCTTTTTCGGATAAAATAGGATTAGAATTAGGCCATTTTATATTTAAAGTACTATCATTCCAAAAAATAGAGTCTTCCGATTCTTTGTGATAGAAATCAGAGCATTTATAGCTAAAAATGGTATTGTCTTCCATAGTTAAAAAGCCATGAGCCATTCCCTTAGGAAGAAATAATTGACGGTTATTGTACTCGCTAAGCTCTTCCATAATATATTTCCCAAATGTTTTAGATTCTTTTCTTAAGTCTACTACAACATCCAATACAGTTCCCTTAACAACACTTACTAATTTTGCTTGAGCATGAGGAGGCTTTTGAAAATGTAAACCTCTTAAAACTCCTTTAGATGAGCTGGATTGATTGTCCTGTACAAAGTTTATACTAGAAGCTATGTTTTTTTTTAAAATTTCTTTGTTAAAGGATTCAAAAAAAACACCTCGATTATCTTTAAATAACTTAGGTTCAATTAAATATACACCTTCAATATTAGTAGTATTAATTTTCAACTTTTAAAATAGGATTTTATTTTAGCAAATATAGTTTTTTCTTTTTTTGATTCTTTTTCAATATAATAGGAACTATCCGATCCATAACCGTATCCATAACCGTATCCATAACCGTAACCATATCCATAGCCATAACCATAACCATACTTGTTACTATACTCATTTCTTTTGGAATCTACTGCATTAAGAACTACAGAAAGTTTTTTCAAGTTATTTTCTCTAATTAATTTCTCTACGTTCTGTACAAAGTTTTTTCTTGAATAGTTTGCTTTAAATATATAAATTGGATAATCCGCTTTTTGTAAGACTGGAATTCCATCTGTTACTAGCCCCACAGGTGGGTTGTCAACGATAATAATGTCATAAGCTTTTTTAAGTTTATCCAAAGTCTTGTCAAAAGTTTCACTTATTATTAATTCAGAAGGGTTGGGGGGAAGAGTTCCAGCAGTTATAAAGTCTAAATTTTCAAGCGAACTAGTCTTAATACAATCCTCAATTTTATTTTTTTTAGAAAGAATTTCACTCATTCCATTTTTGTTTTTAGTTCCAAAAGCTAAATGAATTTTAGGCTTTCTCATATCTAAATCAATAATAACTACTCTTTTACCAGTAAAAGCAATAATTCCTCCTAAGTTGATGGCTATAAAAGTTTTTCCTTCACCAGAAATTGTACTACTAACTGCAATTATTTTTGAATTTAAATCATTATTAATAAACTGAAGGTTAGTTCTTATGGCTCTAAATGATTCTGTTAGCATCGATTTTGGCCTTTTGTCCACGATTAATTGCGAAATATCCATTTTCTCTTTTACAAATGGAATAAATCCTAAGGTAGAGATTTCAATATTAGAATATTTATGAATTTCATGGAGTGCAGTTATTTTGTCATTTTTTATGTAATTTATTAGCACAAAAAATACACAAACTATTAATCCAGAAATAATGGATATTAGATATATTAAAGTTGTATTTGGAGAAATTGGAATTTCGCTTATCTGTGCGTTTTCAAGAATTTCATTATAAGTAGTAATTCCAGCATTATTAAGCTCGTGTTCCGTTTCTTTTTCTAACAGTTGAGTATAATATTTATTATTTATTTCTGAAATTTGTTCTAGTTTCATTAACTCTAATTCGCTTTCAGGAATAAGATTATTTCCCAAAAACATATTATTTTTTCTATCTATTATTTTTAATTTACTTGATTTATAACTTTTCTTAAGAAGCTTTACAGCTTTTTTGATGTATAAAATCTCTTCATCAATTTGTCTGTTTAGTTGTATAAATTTTTTATTACTTTTAGTTACTTCTTTTAGTAATAATTCCCTTTTAAAGACATCTTCTTGAAGCTGAGTAATCATTGCTTTTATCAACTTATCATTATAAAAAATGTTTGTTAGTAAACTAATGTTTTTAATAGTGCTACTTGTTATTTCAGTCGATATGTTTTCACCAAACATTAAATCAAATTGATTAAGAAGGTCAATGTTAGAATTAATTGTAATTAATTCTTTTTCAATTTTTTCAATCTTTTTCTTTTGATTTTCTTTTAAACTATTTCTATTATCAAAGTCATTTAGTTTTTTTAATCTTCTAATCTTCTTTTCGTTTAAAACTAATTTCTTTTGCACGCTGTCTTTCCTAATTTCAATAAACTTTACAATTTTTTCTGAACTTAATTGTTTCCTCTCCAAGTCATAATCTATATATATATCAACAAGCGAGTTGCAAATATCTTTTGAAAATATTGCATTGGTGTGTTGATGACTAATACCAATAGTATGGGCAGATTGGTCTATTATATTAATTTCTAAGCCATTTAATATCTCATTTTTCACTTGCTTAATTGTTGGAAATATAAAATAGGAATTAGATTTTTTAATAAACTCTTTTGAATTACTATCTATTGTTATAATACCAGAAATATACTTAGATGAAAAATATTTATTAGCTTCAATAAATTCTGCATAAACAATTCCTTTTTCCTTATTTACAAGTGAAAAATTATTATTTTCACTTATAAGATGAATTTTTTCTGAAATCAATGAAGAATCTTTTATACTATATGTATCCAACCTGTAAGAATTTTTTTTGTATAGAAATCTAGAGACGATTTCACCTTCATTATAATAGAATATATTTAATTTTAATTCTTTAATTAATTTATTTATTGATTTTTGTGATTTAATTATTGCTAATTCAGAATTTAAATTTGTAGTAGAACTATTAGGATTCATTACCATAAATTCTAATGGTTTGTCTTTTACTGCTACTTGAATATAAGCTTGAGTTTTATAAATTTTTGATTTGTATCTTAAATATATAAGTGATAGTGAAAAGAAAAATATCAATATAAATACTAAAATCCATTTTATTTTATTAACTAGATACAAAAATAGACCTAACTCAAAATCTTGAGTTAAACTTGTAATATTTTCCTTGTATCTATTTACTTTTTCGTCAGTTTTTTGAAAATCATGTAGATTCATTAAGGATTTATTTGAGAAATGGTTAACCATACTAGGGATATGGTTGAAATAAATGAAAATACCGAGTTAATGTCTTGAATAATCTCACTTCCTAAATTAAAGTTTGGAGTTATGTAAACAATATCATGAGATTGCATAATCATATTTCCTTGACTAATTCCATCAATTGTTGATAGGTCTGCATTAAATATTTTAATTCCTTCGTTGGTTTTTCTAATAATTTTTATTCTTTTTGAACTGTTGGTATTGCTTATTCCACCAGCAGTAGCTAATACTTCGAATAGAGTCATATTATTGTAAAGTAAATTTACTACTCTTGCTTCTCCACCACTTGCTCCATTAAACAAAAAAATTCTTTTGGTAGATACCCCCAAAACTATAAATGGATCAACATAAAACTCGGATAATAAGCTTTCTAAATATAGTTCTGCTTCTTTAATTGTCTTACCTACAATATTTAGATCTCCAATTATTGGAAATTCCACCAAGCTATCTTGTCTTACAAGATATAGTGATCCGGTTCCAGCTGCTAAAACATTATTCTGCTGCATCATTCTTTGGGATTGATTATTCCCAATATTATCAACACTAAACATGTCAATTAATTGAAATCCATTGTTGGTATAAAGCTGAAATGTTAACTGGTCGTTAATGTCAATTTTGTATTCAATATTATTTAATTCAGTTTCAATTTCATCAAAATTATAATCTTTAGGTGTTCTTAACATCCTATTAGAATTTATAGTACATGAATAGAACAAAGAAAGACAAATAGAGAGTATTATGTATTTATAAATAAATTTCATGGTACAAAAGTACTATTTTTTTTTGAAAAGCAAAGAACTTTGTAATTCAAAGCATATTTTCATATAAGTTTTTAATATTATTAACTAATTGATTATACTGAAAATCTTTTGATTTTTCTAATCCAAATTTGGAAAATAATTTTCTTTTATTAGAATCATTAACCAGGCTCAGTAAGTTTTTAGAAAAATTGTGTAAATCATTTTTTTCCGATAGCAGTGCTGTTTTATTTTCCAAAACAATATTTTCTATACCTCCTGTTTTGGTACTTACTATCGGTTTTCCACTCGCTTGTGCTTCAATTAAACTAACAGGTGTTCCCTCATTAAGTGATGTCAAACAGATAATATCCATCCCAGAATTCACTCTGTCAATTTCTTTAATCCAAGAAGTTAATTGGAAGGTGGCTGGATTATAATTTAAACTAAAGTCTAAATTTTTATTCTTTATATAATTTATAATATTTTGTTTTTCTTCGCCATCACCAACAATAAATGCTCTTATTGGGACTTTACTATTTTTTAATACTTCTTGAATTGCGTCTATGAAAAACTTATGATTTTTTATCGGGACCAATCTTCCAATTATTCCAATTGCTATTTCATTTTCTTTTAAGTTCCATTTTTTTCTAAATTCTTTCCTTTTAGAATCTTTATCAGTATTGAATCTTTCTAAATCAAATCCTAGAGGAATTACTTCAATCTTATTTTCTGGACATATTTTATGAATTTTACTTAGTTCGCTTTTTTGAATTTCACTAATGGCAATTATTTTAGTGCTTTTTTTTGCTAAATTCTTTTCTATTTCTTTAAAAATTCTTGTTTTAAAATTGCCAAAATAAGAATGGAATACGTGACCATGAAATGTATGGTAAATTTGTTTTACCCCCATTTTATAAGCAGCTCTTCTTCCTAAAACTCCAGCTTTTGCTGCATGGGTATGAACAATATCTGGTTTAAATTCCTTTATAATATTTTGAATTTTTTTAAATGCTATTTGGTCTTTGTATGGATTTAGAGATCTTTGCATTTCAGGAATTATAATAGGTTTCAAACCTAAATTGTCTAGAATATGCATAGAACTCTTTTCACTTTCGTCGTGTTGTCCACCAATTAGTAAAGTTTCATAATCTGGTTCTAAATATTTTGTCAAATATGCTGCATTATAGGTGGGACCACCTAAATTAAAACGATTGATTATTCTAAGAATTTTTTTCATTTTATTTGAAAATCATAATTTAAATTCTTAAATCTTATTTTAATTAACAATAAATCTGTCATTTTTAGCTAATTTACCCAATGGATTCATTAATGGTTATATCTTGTAGAGTAGTTATGAATAAGAGATTTTTAATATTTATTTTTCAAATTTTATTTATAGGTAATTTCTTTTCCCAGAATTTAATTTCTAACTCATTATCTAAATTTTTAAAAAGCAAAGAGATTACAAATTCCTTTGTTAGCTTAAAATTACAAGACCAATCTGGTAAGGTTTTGTTAAGTCATAATTCTGAAAAATTATTGGTTCCAGCTTCTTTACAAAAGCTTTTCACATCTTCCTATGTTTTGGACCATTTGTCAAAAGACTTTGTTTACAATACTTATGTTTTGAGTTCAGGGCTAGTTGATACGAATTCTAAAACTTTAAATGGAAATTTTATAATAAATACATCTGGTGATCCTAGTTTAGAAAGCAGGTTTTTTCCCACAAAAAGTTTTATTAATGATTTGAAATCAATATTAGTAGAACTAAATATTAGATCAATCACTGGACAAATTAAAATATACCCAGATTTTGACAATTACCAAGTAAATAACCAGTGGCTTTGGAGTGATTTGGGGAACTATTATGGATCTGGATATAGTTTACATTCTTTTAAAGACAATTATGTGGAGGTCTCTTTTAATTCTGGTAATGAAATTGGTTCATCAACTAAAATTGTAAAAATTGATCCAATGGCAGATTCTTTTTTTCTTGAAAACAATGTTTTAGTTGGTAAATCTAATAGAGATTTATCCTATGCTTTTGGTGCCCCAATGCAAAACAATAGAACCTTAATTGGAACTATTCCAAGAAACAAGAAAAATTATGTTGTTAAAATATCTATGCATGATCCAAAAATATTTTTAAAACAAGCTGTAGAAAATGTTTGCAGTGAATTAGGTATTTTAACTAGCAACTTTTCTATTAAAAGTAAGGGGAATCTACATTTAGATACTTTACTAGTTTATACTTCTCCTTCTATTATGGACTTAGTTAAATGTGTGAATTTTAAAAGCAATAATAATTATGCAGAACATCTTTTAATAAAATCTGTTTCTCTAAATCATAAGGATATTGATATTAACCAGGCTGCAGATTATTTACAATTGTATTGGGAAGATAAATTAGGACTAAAAGAAATGATTTTCAAAGACGGTTGTGGCCTTTCAAGATTGAATTTATGTTCTGCGAATGCCTTGAACGAACTTTTACTTTATGAATTGGAAAGAAAATTATCCAAAGCAGAAGATAGCTTTTTAAAATCTTTACCAATTTCTGGTAAAACAGGAACCCTTAAATATTTTGGAGACGAATCCGTATTTGAAGAAGAATTTTTTGGTAAAAGTGGTTCAATGGGCGGGGTAAGGTGTTATTCAGGTTATCTGCGTAAAAGTTCCCATTACTATCCATTTACAATTATGGTAAATAATTTTACATCTAACGACTATTTAATTAGAAAAAGAATAGAGGAGTTGGTGGTAAATATTTACAATAATATTTAAGGAAACTTTGGATATTTCTTAAAATCAGGATCTCTTTTTTCCAAAAAAGCATTACGACCTTCTTCTGCTTCATCAGTTGCATAAGCAAGTCTAGTAGCTTCTCCTGCATATACTTGCTGACCTATTAGTCCATCATCTATTAAATTAAAACCAAACTTCAGCATTTTAATTGCAGTTGGACTTTTCTTCATTATTTCTTGTGCCCAACCGTATGCAGTCTTTTCAAGTTGATTATGAGTAACAACTTTATTTACCATTCCCATTTCGTATGCTTCTTGAGCCGAGTAGTCTAAACCCAAAAAGAAAATTTCTCTAGCCCTTTTTTGACCAACCTGTCTAGCAAGATAAGCTGAGCCAAATCCACCATCAAAACTTGCAACATCTGCATCAGTTTGTTTAAAAATAGCATGTTCTTTGCTTGCAATAGTCAGATCACAAACTACGTGTAGACTATGGCCACCTCCAACAGCCCATCCTGGCACAACGGCTATTACTACTTTATTCATAAATCTTATCTGGCGTTGAACATCCAAAATATTAAATTTACTTACCCCGTCTAGTCCTTTATATCCTCTTTTGGCTCGTACACGTTGATCTCCTCCGGAACAAAATGCCCAACCACCATCTTTTGAAGATGGACCTTCTCCGGTGAGTAATACAACTCCAATTTCAGAGCTTTCATGGCTAATTATAAGTGCATCAAGTAATTCATCTACAGTTTTTGGTCGAAAAGCATTTCTTACTTCAGGTCTGTTAAAAGCAATTCGAGCAACACCATTGAAAACTTTGAAAGTGATATCCTCATAATCTTTTACTGTATTCCAATCCATAATGCTATTAGTCTTTTTTTATATTTCTAAAATAATCATTCAAAATATTTTCGTTTTCAATATTTCCTGTAAATAATTCGATTATTTCCGCATCTTTACTCACGAAAATATTATTCAAATATTTAGCTGCTTGAATTTCATTGGTTGCTTTTTGGTAATTAATTTGAAAAGTAGCAGCAATTTTTTCCAAACTTATTTCGTGTCTAGTTTCAAAAAACTCCTTACTGTAGGGAGTAGTTTTCGGACCCGAAATAATATTAAATATACCGCCACCTTGATTATTTACAACTATAATTTTAAGATTTTTTGGAACTTCTTTATTCCATAATGCATGTTGGTCGTAAATAAAACTAAGATCACCTGTAATTAAAACTGTTAATTCATCAGTTACACTTGCTGCTCCAACTGCAGTAGAAGAGGACCCGTCAATTCCACTAACTCCTCTGTTAGAATTGTATTTTAAATCTTTTTGCTGTTTAAAAAGTTGAATATATCTAACGCTTGTGCTATTGCCCATTTGTAAATTAAAATTTTTATCTTTTAATTGATTTTGAATTAGGTTGTGGGCTTTAAGATCTGACCATTTACAGGTGGAAAGATACTGAAGATGATTTTCTTCACTTTTCTCAAATTCTAAATACCAATCTTTACTAAAATTGGAATCTTTGTTGTATTGGTAGCCGTCTAAAAAATCTTTAAAAAAATCTTCTGGTTTAACGGGTATGAAATGAGATAAAGAAGAAAATATATCTTGTGCTCTGTTGGTTTCTTCAACGTGCCAATGTTCCTTTGGTTTATTTTTTCTAAGTAGACTTTTAAGTTTTTTAGAAATTATAGAATTGCCAATTGTTATTACAATTTCTGGAAAAAATTTAGGATGATTATTAATTCTTTCTAAAGTTCGATCTATACAACTTATGAAGCTCTCATTATATAAGTTAGAAGTTGTTTCTGTTAAAATACAAACTGAAGGGTCTTTATTTATTTCAATTAAAATTTTGTTCAGGGAGCTGCTCTTTTGAAGAGAACCACACACAATCATTTTTTTATTGTGTTGTCTCCAGTTTTTTTGTAGATTTTTTAACTCTTCTTTGCTTACTGATTTTTTTGTTTTAAAATGAGTTATTTTTTTTCCAGTTTGACTTGGTTTTAATTCGGTTTTATATAAAGGTTCTCTAAATGGGAAATTTAAATGAACTGGCTTAGAAAGTAATTTAGAAATATGAAAAGCTTCGTTGGTCATAACACCGGTTTGCCATAAAGCATCAGGATGATCCAGCATAGGAAGATTATAACTTTCAGCAATAAAGTTTTCGTAAACTTTATATTGTCTCATAGATTGGCCTTCACCGTGATCTACCCATTCTGGAGGTCTATCTGCAGTAATAACAATCAAAGGAATTTTTTGATAAAACGCTTCTACAATTGCAGGAGAGTAATTTAAAACAGCACTACCAGAAGTAGAACAAATTACCACTGGTTCTTCCATTTGCTGAGCCATTCCAAGTGCAAAAAATGCTGCTGACCTTTCATCTACCAATACCTTTGTTTTGAAATAGTCGTCACCATTGAATCCTATTACTAATGGTGCATTTCTTGATCCTGGTGAAAAAACAATATTTTTTACTTGGTGTTTTTTTAATAAATCAACAACTACTTGTACTCTAAACGATGCGGAAGTCATTGGGCGAAGTTCTATTTTTTTTTAATCACAGACAATAGCGTTTGAGATTTTATTTCAGTTTCCTTAAATTCATCATTGGGATTACTTTGACTTGTGATTCCTCCACCCACAAATATCTGAACTTCTTTAGCAGAAAATCTAGCACATCTTAAGTTAACTTTTAAATCACAATTTTTATTATCAATAGTTCCAAGAAATCCGCAGTAAAGGCTTCTGTTATGGACTTCTAAATCATGAATTATCTCCAATGATTTATCTAAAGGAATACCTGCAATTGCAGGGGTAGGATGAAGCGTTTTAACAAACGATAGAAAATCAATATCTAAATTAAAATTGAAATCTTTATTTAAGTGTATTATCTCCCCAGCAATTTCTTCTTCAATTTTAGATTCTTTGGTTATATATCCATTTTCTTTAATTTTTCCTTCAATAAAATCAACTACATATTTGTGTTCTTGATAATCTTTTTCAGACCATTTTAAATTTTCATTTTTTGATTTGCTTCCTGCCAAAGCATGGGTGAAAAATCCATTTTTAAAATTCCCCTTAATTAATGTTTCAGGAGAAACACCTATCCACATTCCATGTTTTGGATGATTGAGAATATATTTAAACCCTTTGCTATAGGTTTGGGAGAGTTTTTCAAATATTTCAAAATAGTTTGAAATTTCAAAGTCCGATTTAACAACTCTACTTAAGATACATTTTTCAATAATATCCTCATTGCAATAATTTATAATTTTTTCAATGGATTTTTTATAATCTTCTTTGGAAACATCTTTTTCATCAAATAATTCCGGTTTTTCAATTTTTACTTTCTTTTCTAGGTTAGAAATTTCACCATCAATAAAATAAGTTTCTTTATTGAATACGTTACAAACAAAAGACGGTTTGGATATTTTTTTTTTAAAATCAAATAAATGCCACTGTCCAACGGCTATTTTATTTTTTTTTGAAATAGTATCCTGATAGATTACAAAGCTATCCTTCCCAGAAAGGTGGATCATTTTATTTTTTTTACAATCATTACAGTTAATCTACAGATAGAAATTAGTTTTTCATTGTTATCCCTCACCTCAATATTCCATACGTGAGTACTCCTTCCTTTATGAATAATAGTACCTTTTCCTATTACATAATTGTCTCTTACACTACCAACATGATTAGCATTTATGGTTAAACCAACAGCATATTCAGTCTTAACATCTATAAGCATATTTGATCCAACACTTCCAATAGATTCTGCTAATGCAACTGTTGCACCACCATGAAGAATGCCCATAGGCTGGGTAGTTTTGTGATTTACTGGCATCTTGGCCTCTAAATAATCATTTCCAATATTTATGAATTCAATATTTAGGTGAGACAATAGGGTATTTTGAGAAAATGAATTTACTTCATTTAAAGTTATATTTTTTGAAATCATTAATCTATAATAATTATTTTTTGAGAAATGAAAGGTTTCTTTTCAAACTTAAGATAATATACACCTGGACTATTTTCTTTAAGATTTACAAGCATGTTTTCAGATGATTTCAAATCTATTTCTAGAATAACTTCGCCAATACTGTTAAAAATATATCCATT
>Ga0209223_10004195_pt1 | contig 13328 bp, 7 predicted proteins | sample COG_06_FD_184750 | JGI IMG/M metagenome (GOLD analysis project Ga0209223, IMG submission 184750) | Pelagic Microbial community sample from North Sea - COGITO 998_met_06 (SPAdes) (version 2) | ecosystem: Environmental > Aquatic > Marine > Neritic zone/Coastal water | place: Helgoland, sampling...
GGATCTGGGCTAATGGATCTGGGCTAATGGATCTGGGCTAATGGATCTGGGCTAATGGATCTGGGCTAGAGCCTTTCCGCTCGATCCTCCATGGCCGCAAGGTCTCGCAGTCGTTGGCGGATAATCGCCGACTCTTTAAAATCCTCTTTGACCATTCGCGCAGCCAGACTTAACTGTTCACGGGCCTTGTCGAATACCCCAATTAAAATAAAGTACTCAGCTCGAGCCTGATGCAGCCCTGAAATATTACCCGCCAACCCACGTACTTCAGCCAGTCGATACCAGACCATTGGATCTTGCCCACGCATTCGCGACAGGGCTGTCAGCACTGTGTCAGCGCCATCATAGTTACGTGCCTGCCACAGGGCCTCGGACTTGAGCACCATTAGCGGATAGTTATTTTGGTTGACCACCAACTGTCGGTTGAGTCGGTTCAAGGCAGTAGAGTATTTCTTCGCGGCAATATCGATTTCAATATCGGTGTACAAAAAGATCAAATTAGTTGGCTGGCCGGCTAGTAATTGTCGCATCTGCTGACGCGCCTTTTGCAACTGATTATCTTTTAGATAGGCGAGGGCGAGGCCGTAATTTGCCGCATTGGCTTTAAGGGTGTTGGCCTCAAGTTCAGCCTTGAAGCGGTTAATGCTAAGGGTGGTGGTTTGGTCCATAGCCACTAGGGCTCTGGCACGCATCAGATAAAACTCTGGGTTTTGCGCATACTGGCGCATTGATGTTCCCATGGAGCGATTGCGCGCGTCGCCTATACGTTTTTCGGTAATCGGGTGGGTGAGTAAAAATTCCGGCGGTCGGCTGCCGGTATAGCGAGTGCCCTTGAGTAAAGTCGCAAACATATCGGCGACGGCACCTGGGTCACGATTGGCGCGCTCCATGGTTGAGAGGCCAACTCGGTCGGCCTCCTGCTCATTGGAGCGGCTGTAGCGAAGCTGACTGTCCATAGACAGCGCCTGAGAGGTAATCATAGCTGCGGAGGCGGCGTCACCACCTGCAGTTGCCGCCAGTACCACTGTGGCCAAGAGTCCGGCCATACTAATCATTGAGTTCTTTTTCTGTGCCTCAGTGCCGCGGGAGAAATGCCGTTGACTGAGGTGCGCCAGCTCGTGAGCCAAGACCGAGGCCATTTGATCTTCATTCTCGGCGAAGGCAAAGACGCCGGTATGAAAACCGACCACGCCTCCGGGTACGGCAAAAGCATTCATTGTGGGGTTTTTGACTATCACCAATTCCAGGCGAGGATCTTCTAAATCGCTGTAGGTGGCTAAATTGTAAAGTAGCTGTTCAAGATAGATCTGCATCAGCGGATCATCATAGGCACGCACGCGACTGCGAAAGATTTTTAGCCAGATGCGGCCGAGCTCATACTCTTGGCTTTTTGAGATCATCCCTGAAGATGCATCACCAAGCACCGGCAGCTGTATTTCATTGGCCGTCAGAGAGCTGCTGAGAGGCCCTAGCAGGCAGCAAAGTATCAGGCTTCTAATTAACTTGTGTAGTGGCAAAATAATCGCGATGGTCCTCTTGGGCCTAATTTTAAATAAAGGGTTTACAAATTTTGGGTATAAAGTGTGTCTATAAAGTATGGCTGCAAATCGTGAGTACAAATCGTCAGAACAAACTAGCAACGCATAAACAGCCTTCGCTGCTGGCATTACTGTAGCGGAAAATTATGCACAGTTCGACAGTTGAAATGTTGACAAGTTTCAGGTCAGATAGCTCTCCTATATGGCGGCAGCCAAGTGCGCCCACTGGGTGGTATCTAAGCCCAGTAAAATTTTGCTAGAGCAGTTTCGAGAGGAAATGGATGAAAAAGATACTTCACAAATGGATTGAGCGCTATTTCGGCACTGAAGAGGCTCTGCTACTAACCATTATTCTAGTCGTCTCTCTGGTTGTTTTCGCCACACTGGGTGCGGTGCTAGGACCCGTATTTGCCGCTTTAATCCTGTCCTTTTTGCTTCAGGGCGTGGTGAACGCCTTAGTACGCTATGGCGTGCCTCGAGCTATGGCCCTAGTGAGCACCTATTTGATGTTTGTGGCGGGTTTCATCTCGGTGATTGTTATCTTGATTCCGATTATCGGTCGTCAAACGTCGCTGTTGATTGGCGAGCTGCCAAATATGATTTCCGGGCTACGGGATTTAGCCGTGGCACTGCCGGAGCGCTACGCCGAATATGTTAGTCCGGAGCAGTTTCAGTCTATCACTGAGCGACTATCAGAAGAGGTAGGGCGACTATTAGAGCAGGCTCTATCGTTTTCCATTAGTAGTTTTCCCAGCATTATCGGGGTGATGATCTATCTGGTGTTAGTGCCTCTGTTGGTGATGTTTATGCTCAAAGACAAGGATCAGCTGCTGCTGTTTTTGAGTAACTTACTGCCAGAAGAGCGTTCTGTGATGCGCACTATCTGGAATGAAATGGATATGCAATTCACCAACTATGTGCGCGGCAAGGCCATCGAGATACTGATTATTGGCCTGGTCTCCTACGCTGTGTTCCTGTGGCTGGGTGTCAACTACGCCGCCTTATTAGCGCTGGTAGTAGGCCTCTCTGTGTTAGTGCCCTACATTGGCGCCACGGTAGCGACTATTCCTGTGCTTTTGGTAGGCTATATGCAATGGGGCTTTAGCAACGATTTCTTCTGGCTGTTCGGGGCCTACGGTGTGATTCAATTTGTCGACGGCAATATATTGGTGCCACTACTATTTTCCGAAGTGGTTAACCTGCATCCGGTCTTTATTATTGTCGCGGTCCTATTATTTGGCGGCATTTGGGGCTTCTGGGGTGTGTTCTTTGCCATTCCATTAGCGACCTTGGTAAAGGCGGTATTCAACGCCTGGCCTCGTAGGGCCCAGCAGGAACTGAGTTTACAGCCGCCCCTGGACTTGGTTAGTGAGACCAGTGGCGATACGAATCCCAGCGCTTAGGCGCTGGTCTGTTCCTCTGGTGCGGTAAAAGAAATCGCCTGCCGAGGCTCTGAATAAGTGCGCTGTAAGACGAAAAAACACATACAAAAGGAACTGTCCATGGGCAACAGATTAAGTACTTTCTGGCTTCTAATGCTGGTGGTTATTACGACCGGTTTACAGCAGGGCTGTTCAGGTCCAGATCGGTCGGCCCATCCCCAGGGCATTGTTGTTAGTCCCAATGACAGCCGTGAATATCGCCATTTGCGGCTGCCCAATGATATGCAAGTACTGCTGATTTCAGATCCCAGTAGCGATAAGGCTGCGGCCTCTTTGGATGTCTATGTGGGTAGTTATCAGAACCCAAAGGACCGTGCCGGTCTGGTACATTTTCTTGAGCATATGCTGTTTTTGGGTACCGAGAAATACCCTGAGCCCGGTGAATATCAGAGCTTTATCAGCGAGCACGGTGGCAGTCATAACGCCGGTACTGGTTTGGAAAATACCAACTATTTTTTCGACATAGATGCGGTCCATTTAGAGCCCGCTCTGGATCGCTTTGCGCAGTTTTTTTCAGCGCCCAACTTTGATGCCAAATATGTAGACCGTGAGCGCAACGCTGTGGAGTCGGAGTATAGGCTCAAATTAAAAGACGACAGTCGTCGAGGTCTGGATGTACTTCAGGAGCAGGTTAATTCGCAACATCCACTGAGTAAGTTTACCGTTGGCAATCTGGATACTCTAGCCGATTTCGACGGCCGCCCACTGCGTCCTGAGTTACTGGCAATCTATAAAAAATACTACTCCGCCAACATTATGAAGTTGGTAGTGCTTGGCAGTGAGAGTCTTGATGAGCTGCAAGCCATGGTCGAGCCACGCTTCGCGCCGGTGGTTAATAATCAGGTGGTGGTGAATGCACCAGCTGCGCCGTTATTTGCCCCGGGACAGCTGCCGATGCAGCTGTCCATTGTGCCATTGCAAAATTCCCGCTCCCTAAGCCTTAATTTCCCTCTGCCTAAAATGTTTCCCTACTGGCAGAAAAAACCGGCTAGCTATTTGGCGGCACTCTTGGGGCACGAAGGTGAGGGAAGCTTACTTGAGGCTCTAAAAGTCCGCGGTTGGGCCGAGGGGCTGTCTGCGGGAACCGGTCTGGAAGATCGTGGTGGCGCGCTGTTTTTTGTGGATATCTCCCTAACACCAGCTGGTCTTGCGCATCAGGCTGAGATTGTTGAGATGTTCTTTGCCAAGGTGCAGATGATAGCTCAGCAGGGTATTAACAAGTGGCGCTATCTGGAAACGGCTCAGCTTAATGAGATTGCTTTTCAGTTCAAAGAAAAACAGAACCCTATGGGTTATGTATCAATGCTGTCGTCAAAAATGCAGCGCTATCCCATTGAGGAAGTGCTCCATGCGAATTACGTGATGAATGAATTTGATGCTGGTCTGCTGGGCTCTGTGGCGGCACGCTTAACCCCGGATAATATGCTGTTGTCTCTCACCGCGCCGGAGGTGGATACGGATAAAGTCAGCCTCATGTATCAGACACCTTACTCTGTAGCGAAGATTCCTGATGCTGATCTCGCCAAGTGGCGTTCACCGAACGCTTTCGCGGACCTGGGGCTGCCCAGTGCTAACCCCTATATTCCAGCTGACCTGAGCCTGATCGACTCCAGTAAGACCTTGAAAGCACCGCAGTTGATTGTTGACAGCAAGCAGATCAGTGCCTGGCACTTCCCCGATACGCGCTTTGGTGTACCTAAGGCGCATATTATCGTGTCACTGCAGACTCCTGGGATTGATTCCCCTGAGGCATTTGCGGCGCTGGAGTTATATCTCGCCTATATCAATGACCAACTCAGCGCAGCGGTCTATCCTGCCCGGGAAGCTGGATTGAGCTTTTCCCTGCAACCCAGTGATCGCGGTATTGCCATAGTTGTCGGTGGTTATTCGGATAAACAGGCAGTATTGCTTGAGGATATTCTCACTGCACTAGCCAACCCAAACTGGGATGCGGCGCGCTTTGAGCGGATTCAGCAGAGCCTTTCGCGAGATATGAGTAACTTTGCTCAACAGTATCCGTTCCGCCAAGTGGTGGCGAGTTTTAATTCATTGATCAAGGGCCAGTGGACGCCGCTGCAAAAGATCGCCGGGGTAGAGCAGTTATCTATGCCTGAGCTACAGCGGTTTGCTGCCGAATTACTGGATGTTTTGGCTCTTGAAGTGCTGATCAGCGGCAACCATAAGCAGGACTCGGCTATGGGCTTAGTGGCCAGCTTATCCTCCTGGACAGAGTTGCAGCAGACTGCAGTGATCCAGTCTGTGGCCAAGTTACCCCTCGGTGAGCAGCGAGCGCAGATTCCTGTGGATCATACGGATGCAGCCTTAATGCTCTATCTTCAGGGGCGGGATGATAGCCTGGCGGAGCGTGCGCATATGTTGCTGCTTGGGGAAATGCTCTCCTCGCCGTTCTATACTAGTTTGCGCACTGAAAAGCAGCTCGGTTATGTGGTGGCGGCCTTCGCTAGCAATCATTTACGGGTTCCTGGTTTAGCTATGGTGGTGCAGTCTCCAAGTGCTGATGTAGTTACGATTAAGTCTGAAATGACTGGGTTCTTAACGGCTTATAAAGATCAGGTGGCGATTCTCACAGAAGCAGATTTGCAGCGCTATAAAGCCTCGGTATTGAGCGGCCTTGAAGAGACGCCGAAGAATCTTGGCGAGCTTAATGGCCGTTTTATGGAGTCTCTGGGCCTAGGCTATAGCGGATTCGATTTTCGCCAGCAGCTAACAGCCGAGATTGCATCGGTGACGATCAAGAGTCTCAGCAGTGCCTATGAGGCCGTGACCTCGGATCAGTTGCGCGGACTGGTCGTGGAGACGATAGGCGGGGATCAAGAGGGCGTTATGGTAGATTTACGTAGGTCAGGCATGATTTATGAATATGAATTTCAATAAATTGGTCATATTCGACCATCTTGTAATTTTACTAACTTTAGATTTTTAGGGTAAAAGTTAGTATTAACAATAGCTTAAAAATAATCTCAGCGAATGTGCGAGATTTTTGGCTAGATGTATGATCCTGATTTGCCATTGATTTCGTAATTTAACTACATTAAAATTGCGAGCACATTTTTACGCGCGATGATTCAGTCCAAATTGGGTCATTAAACTGCCGTAGATAACCGTTTAATTAACAACTGGTTGGTGATGAATGACTAAGGATTTAGATCCGTTTGAAACTCAGGAATGGCTTGAAGCCTTCGATGCAGTGCACAAAATCCACGGCGACGAACGAGCGAACTTCCTCCTCAGTCAGCTGCAGTCACACGCCAGCGACCAGGGCATAAAGCTGCCGCCATCGGTCACCACACCTTTCCGTAACACCATCTCTTCTCACCGCGAAAAGCGCATGCCTGGCGATCTGTTTATGGAACGCCGCATTCGCTCATTGATCCGTTGGAACGCTCTGGCCATGGTGATGCGCGCGAACAAGAAAAGCGAAGGCATCGGCGGTCACATTGCCAGCTTTGCTTCTGCTGCGACGCTCTATGATGTCGGCTTTAACTATTTCTTTCGTGGCCCCGAAGGCGATGATCTCGGCGATCTCGTGTTCTTCCAGGGACACAGTGCTCCTGGCATGTATGCACGCTCCTTCTTAGAAGGCCGTTTGAGCACAGATCAGATGGATAACTTCCGTCGCGAAGTCGATGGCGGTGGTCTCTCGTCTTATCCGCACCCCTGGTTGATGCCGGATTACTGGCAGTTCCCCACAGTCTCTATGGGCCTTGGCCCGATTCAGGCAATCTATCAAGCACACGTTATGCGTTACCTGTCCGCTCGCGGCTTGGTGCCACGTGGCGATCGCAAGGTCTGGGCATTCCTCGGTGACGGCGAGTGTGACGAGCCGGAAAGCTTGGGCGCCATCTCACTGGCCGGTCGCGAGCAGCTTGAGAACCTGACTTTTGTCGTCAACTGTAATCTTCAGCGCCTCGATGGCCCTGTGCGTGGTAACGGCAAAATCATGCAGGAACTGGAAGGTGTGTTCCGCGGTGCTGGTTGGAATGTGATCAAGGTTGTTTGGGGGCGTCACTGGGATCGTCTGATCGAAAAAGATACCAGTGGCCTGCTGATCAAGCGCATGGACGAAGTCTGTGACGGCGAGTTGCAGAACTACAAATTTAATGGTGGCGCTTATACCCGCGAGCATTTCTTCGGCAAGTACCCGGAGCTACTTGAACTGGTTGCAGATATGACCGACGACCAAATCATGTATCTGAATCGCGGTGGTCACGACCCCTATAAGGTCTATGCCGCCTATGCTGAAGCCTCTGCTCATAAAGGTCAGCCAACGGTTATTCTTGCCCACACAGTTAAAGGCTACGGTCTTGGTGGGGCAGGTGAAGCAGCTAACGACACTCACTCGGTGAAGAAACTCGATATCGACAGCTTGCGCGGTTTCCGCGATCGCTTTGGTATTCCCGTCTCCGATGATCAGCTGGAAAATGTCCCTTACTACCGTCCGCCGGAAGACAGCCCTGAGCTCGAATACATGCGCAGACGCCGTGCTTCCCTGGGTGGTTCACTGCCAGCTCGTAAAGCTGACTTCAACGCTATGAAGGTGCCTGAGCTTTCGACCTTTAAAAAGCAGCTGGAGAGCAGTGGCGAGAGAGAAATCTCTACCACCATGGCTTTTGTTCGTGTGCTATCGACGCTGATCAAAGATAAAACTATTGGTAGCTCAGTAGTGCCTATTGTGCCGGACGAAGCTCGTACCTTTGGTATGGAAGGCATGTTCCGTCAACTGGGTATCTACACATCTGAAGGGCAGAAGTATGTGCCCCACGATCACCAGCAAATCATGTATTACAAAGAAGATAAGAAGGGCGTAATTCTCGAAGAGGGCATTAACGAAGCCGGTGCCATGTCGGCCTGGATTGCTCTGGCCACGGCTTACAGCACCAGCAGCTGCCCAATGATTCCGTTCTACATTTTCTACTCAATGTTTGGTTTCCAGCGTATTGGTGATCTGGCCTGGGCCGCTGGCGACAGTCAGGCTCGCGGTTTCTTGATTGGTGCCACTGCTGGTCGTACTACATTGAACGGTGAAGGCTTGCAGCATCAGGATGGTCACAGTCATATTCTTGCCAACACTGTGCCTAACTGTCGCAGCTACGATGCCACTTACAGCTATGAGTTAGCGGTCATTGTGCAAGACGGCGTTAAGCGCATGTTTGAGGACAAAGAAAACTGTTTCTATTACCTCACCACAATGAACGAGAACTACAAGCAGCCAGCAATGCCTGAAGGCGCTGAAGCAGGCATCATCAAAGGTATCTACAAGTTCTCGCAGGGTGGCAAAGCTAAGTTGCGTCTGCAGCTGATGGGCGCTGGTACGATCCTCAATGAAGTCCGTGAAGCGGCGAAGATTCTGAAAGAGAGCTACTCGGTTGAGTCGGATATCTGGAGTCTAACCAGTGTTAACGAAATAACTCGTGAAGGTCAGCAGGTTGATCGCTGGAACTTGCTGCACCCTGAGAGCAAGCCGAAGAGAGCCTATCTCACCGAGCAGCTCGATGGCGCTGAAGGCCCTGTTGTGATCGCAACCGACTACATGAAAAACTATGCTGAGCAGATGCGTAAGTATATTGATCAGCCACTGACTGTTCTGGGTACAGATGGCTTTGGTCGCAGTGACAGCCGCGAGGCGTTGCGCAGCTTCTTTGAAGTGGACCGTTACTTTATTACGGTTGCCGCTCTAAAGGCCCTGGCAGATCAGGGTTCTATTAAGCACTCAGTAGTAAGCGACGCGATAAAATCATTTGGTATAGATCCAGAGAAAGCTAACCCACTGTTTGTTTAAATAGTGGATAGAGCTCTGATTAAAAGTACTAGGCGATTGCGGAAAATACGAATAAAGGAATCAATGTGACAATACAGACAATAGTAGTTCCAGATCTTGGTGGCGCGGAGACCGTAGAGGTTATCGAGCTTGGCTTAAGCCCCGGAGATAGCATCGAGGTTGAGGATTCCCTGCTGGTTTTGGAATCGGACAAAGCCACAATGGATATCCCGAGCCCCGCTGCCGGCGCACTGGTTAAGTATTTGGTTGCCGAGGGCGCCACGGTTAAAGTGGGTGATCCCATTGCCGAGATCGAGGTTGCAGGTGAAGCTGCTGCAGAGACGCCGCAGGTTGAGGATGTCGAGCAAGTGGCCCATGAGCCAGCTACCGAGGTCGTTGCAGACGCTGAGACTGTCATTCAACCAGAAGCCAGTCCCGTTGCGGCAGCTGCTAGCAGCTCCGCCGAGCAGCTGATTCTGGTTCCGGATATTGGCAGTGACGACAAAGTTGAACTGATTGAAATCTCTATTGCTGTAGGTGACGAGGTTGCTGAAGGCGACACCTTAGTCGTACTCGAATCTGACAAAGCCACCATGGACGTGCCTTCAACTCATTCCGGGAAGGTACTAAAAATTCTTGTTGCCGAGGGGGCTAAGCTTGGCACTGGCGATGCTGTTGCACTGTTTGAAGTGGTTGCTGACGCCGCCGCTCCGGTTGTTGAAGAGGCTGTTATTGAAGAAAAGCCAGTTGCTAAAGCAGCCCCAGCTGAGACTGCAACAGTTGATACTACAGTCGATGCTATTCAATCTGCTCCCGGTCAGCCAGCCCAGCCAGCATCTGTCGCCGCCGAGCCGGTTGCAGCAACTGCCGGAGCCAGTATTTACGCTGGTCCAGCGGTGCGTTTAATTGCCCGTGAATTAGGTGTGTCACTCAGCGAAGTGTCTGGCAGTGGTCCACGAGGACGTATTCTCAAAGACGACGTGAGTAATTTTGTTAAGCAGGTAATCAAGAATAAAGATGCGCCAGCTGCAGCAGCAACTGGCGGCAGTGGTATTCCAGCTGTTCCCGCCATCGACTTTAGCCAGTTTGGTGAGATCGAAGAGCTGTCCATGAGCAAGATTCAACGACTCACTGCGGCCAATATGCAGCGCAACTGGTTGAATGTTCCCCATGTCACCCAGTTCGACGATGCTGATATCACTGAGTTGGAAGCATTCCGCAAAGGCTTGAAAGCTGAAGGCGAAAAGCGCGGTGTACGTGTTACTCCTGTAGCCTTCCTGATCAAAGCTATAGGTGCGGCACTGGAAGCCAATCCGGAATTTAATCGTTCACTGGCTGCTGATGGACAGAGTCTGATTCAGAAGCATTACTGTCATGTAGGTATGGCAGTGGATACGCCTCGTGGTTTGATGGTGCCGGTTATCCGTGATGTGAACGAAAAGGGCATCTGGGATATTTCCGCTGAAATCAGCCTGCTGGCTGGCAAGGCCCGTGACGGCAAATTGAAGCCTGCTGAGATGCAGGGCGGTTGTTTCACCTTATCAAGCTTGGGTGCAATTGGTGGCAATGGCTTTACGCCCATAGTGAACGCCCCAGAAGTCGGTATTCTCGGTGTTTCTAAATCACAGATCAAGCCGGTTTGGGATGGCGCTGAATTTGTTCCACGCTTGCTGTTGCCCATGGCTTTGTCCTATGATCATCGCGCGATTAACGGTGGCGATGCAGGGCGCTTTATGACCCATCTGGTCAAGCTGCTGAGTGATATTCGTTACTTGGCCCTATAAAGAGTCTTGTAAATAGCCTTACAGCGAGGCTCTTTAGAAAGTCTTATAAAAAAAGCCTTAGCAGCCAATAAAGAGAGGGATTAAGTAATGCGTTTTTTACACAGCATGGTCCGAGTCACTGACTTAGAAAAATCCCTCGACTTTTACTGCACCGCTCTTGGGCTCTCAGAGCTCTATAGATACGAAGTCCCCAAAGGTCGTTTTACCTTGGTTTTTCTCGCCGCCCCAAGCGACGCTGAAAATGCCCAGGAGACCAAGGCCCCACTAATTGAATTGACCTACAACTGGCCACCGGAAGAGGGTGAGCCTGAACAATATGAGGCAGGCCGCAACTTCGGCCATTTGGCTTATAAGGTGGATGATATTTACGCTACCTGTCAGCAGCTTATGGATGCCGGTGTGGTGATTAACCGCCCGCCACGAGATGGTCACATGGCCTTTGTACGCTCTCCAGATAATATCTCCATAGAGTTACTGCAAGAGGGCGAGTCACTGCCTGCTCAGGAGCCCTGGGCTTCTATGGAAAACGTCGGTAATTGGTAGCTCGTAATTAGTACTTTTTAGATAACAGTGGACAGCGTTGACGCTTACTGGTCAGCTTTTTTATAGGGCAACATACTGTTTGCCTGTTCAATATGTCGCGCAATGCCGCCTTTCTCCTCGATTAAAAACCGCGCAATCGCGTCGCGAAACCCCGGATGTTTAATCCAGTGCAGTGAATGGGTTTCGACCGGCTCAAATCCCCGCACAATTTTATGCTCTCCCTGAGCCCCCGCATCATAGCGCTTGATACCACGGCTGATTGCAAACTCAATACCTGTGTAATAGCAGAGTTCAAAGTGCAGGTAGGAGAACTCTCCAACACTACCCCAGTAGCGCCCATAGAGTGTTTCATCATCAAAAAAGTACAGTGCGCAGGCTATGGGTTGATCATCAAGCCAGGCCACTGCCATGGCAATTTGCTCCGGCATGGTCTGGGCTATCTGGGTAAAAAATTCCTCGGTTAAATAACCGCGACTGCCATTGCGCTTAGCGTAGGTGCGCTCATAGAGCTGGTAAAAGAGGCTCCAGAGCTCAGGGCTGATATCAGCGCCCATTTCAACGCCGACACGAATACCCTGAGCGATAACATCGGCGCGTTCTTTGCGCACCATCTTGCGTTTACGGGAGTTCATTGTCGCGAGAAAATCATCGAACTGCTCATAGCCTCGGTTGTGCCAGTGATATTGCACACCACTGCGCTGAAGCAGGCGCGGATCATTAAATAGCTCGCGATGCTCAGCCGACGGAAACAAAAAGTGCCAGCTTGAAGCACCAGTATCCTCTGCTACCGATAGCACCTCATTGACAAATTGAATGCACTCATCTTGAGTTAGGGGTTGCTCGGAACGGACTCGCGGCCCAGTGGATGGGGTAAAGGGAATCGAGGTAACCAGCTTGGGATAATATTCGAGACCATTCTGATGGTAGGCATTGGCCCAGGCATGGTCGAAAACATATTCGCCCATGGAGTGATCTTTTAAGTAGAGCGGCATCAGAGCACTGCTTTGCTCCGTGGCTAGAGTTTCAACTTTGCCTTCTAGAGAACTATCTTCTAGAGAGCTATCTTCTAGAGAGCTATCTTCTAAAGAAGCCCTCTCCCCAGAGGGGCTCTCCACAGCTGGGCGGTCATGCTGCAGAGAAAGGTGCACTGGATACCAGCCGCTGGCGTCGCAGGCGCTGCCGCTATCCTCAAGAGCCTGCAAAAATTCATGGCGCAGAAAGGGATAGCGAAGGGCGGTTGGATTCAAAGTGATCACTCAAAAGGGCGGGGTTAAATCATTGTACGTGGTCGTCGCTAAAGATGATCAAAAATCTCAGGGTTTTAGCGCTTCTGCAGTGCGCTGCCTTTTCTCAGATTAAAACGGTTTTTTTTTGGGTAAAGATTGCCATTAGGGTATCATTGCGAGCTTAAAATTCGATTCGCTTTTCATTTGCTATTCGATTCACTACAGTACGGAGACTCAAGAATGATAATCAAACCCCGCGTCCGCGGCTTTATGTGTATTACCAGCCACCCTGTAGGCTGCGAAGCCAACGTTAAAAACCAAATCGATTTCATCAAAGCTCAGCCTGCTATTGAAGCGCCTAAGCGTGTTTTGGTCATTGGCTCGTCCACTGGATATGGTCTGGCCGCGCGAATTACCGCCGCCTTTGGCAGTGGTGCCTCGACACTGGGGATCTTCTTTGAAAAGCCCGGCACTGAAACCAAGCCTGGCACTGCCGGCTGGTATAACTCAGCGGCGTTCCACAAACATGCAGAGCAAGAGGGCCTCTATGCCAAAAGCATAAACGGTGATGCCTTCTCCGATGAGATAAAAGCCAAGACTATTGAGACCATTAAGCAGGACTTAGGTCAGATTGATCTGGTGATTTACAGTCTTGCTGCGCCCCGTCGTCAGCACCCGAAAACCGGTGAGGTGTTTAACTCCACACTTAAGCCCGTGGGTAAAGATATCACCATGCGCGGTATTAACACCGACAAAGAAACCATTCAAGAATTTAGCCTGTCTGCGGCAAATGATCAGGAAATCTCTGATACAGTCGCCGTCATGGGTGGCGAAGATTGGCAGATGTGGATTGATGCATTGGATGAAGCCGGTGTCTTAGCCCCAGGCGCGAAGACCACAGCCTTTACCTATATCGGCGAGAAAATGACCTGGGATCTCTATTGGGATGGCACCATTGGTCAGGCCAAGAAAGATCTTGATAAGCGCGTACTGTCGATTCGTGACAAGCTTGCAGC
>Ga0209223_10004198_pt1 | contig 13323 bp, 11 predicted proteins | sample COG_06_FD_184750 | JGI IMG/M metagenome (GOLD analysis project Ga0209223, IMG submission 184750) | Pelagic Microbial community sample from North Sea - COGITO 998_met_06 (SPAdes) (version 2) | ecosystem: Environmental > Aquatic > Marine > Neritic zone/Coastal water | place: Helgoland, sampling...
GGCAGAAATCATGGCCACAACAATTCCCGTGGCACACACCACTCCCAGTGCTCGTGTGACACCGAGCTCAGCAAACGCCAGGGTCAGCAGCGCCAGGACAACGGTTCCACCCGAAGCCACAATCGCAGGCGCCACACCCTTCAGGGCTTTTGCCATCGCTTCGTGCCGGTCCTCAAATTTCAAAAGCTCTTCCCGGTACCGGGCAATTAACAGCAGGGCATAGTTGGTCCCCGCACCAAACACCAAGACCGACAAAATGCCGGTCACCGAACCATCTGCCGCAAGACCAAAGAAGTCAGCCACATTCCGACCAATTTGACCAGCCATAAGGTCTGCGGTTCCCACTACCAGCAGCGGAACAATCCACAAGGTGGGGCTGCGGTAGGTGATGAGCAAGAGCAAAATAACGATGATGACGGTGGATCCCAGCAGAACGAAGTCAGCACCTTCAAAAACCCCAGCTAGGTCAACCTGAAATCCCTCTGGCCCTGTGACGTAGGTGGTAATTCCCGAGGGGGCCGAGTCAGCGGAGAGAGCGCGAATTTCTGCAATGCGCTCGCCACGAGGTTCGACATCGTCAATCTCATCCAAGGGCACCGTAATGACCGCGGTGGTGTTGTCCGTGGAAACAGTAGCCGGGGGAACAAACGCTTCTCCCATGATTTCGACGTTGGTGAAGTCCAAAAAGAGCTCGTTGGCGCCTCCTGAGGGCATCTGGATCATCGGGTCAAATTCACCCTGCAACCATGCGAGGTCTTCCTCCGTGAACTCACCGGAATCCTTTGCGAACACGATCACCGCGGCGGTCCCCTCAGAATTCGGCATCGCCGCTAAAGCGTTATCAACCAAGACAACTTCCGAGTCATCGGGAAGGCCGTTCGTGGGGGCAACGTCGCTTTCGTCAGCGGCGAAGGCTGTGAACGAAAGGACCGCAAAAATCAACCCAACAAGCAGGGTGACCCAGGAAGTTTTAGGACCGGTAATAAAGCGCACGAGGGAATTCACTCCCCAAAACTAGCCCATCGGAGGCTGGTTCACGAACGATGCTCAGCTTGGGAGGGCAGGCTACGGGAAGGGGGAATTCATGGTCACTATTCTTCGTGTTGCTTGCGCAGCAGTCCTTGTTGTTGCGCTCGCCAGCTGTGCGCCTGCTGTTTCATCCAGCTCCGCTGACTTTAGCGCCGCAGAACCCGCCCCGGCAGTTCCTGAACCCAACACGGGCAACGGTTCCTGCGACATGAGAAGGAAAGAGGGCATCACCCAAACCATCACGACCCAAATTAATGCCCTGAAAGATAATGACTTTAGCGCCGCCTATGCCATGGCTTCCCCTAGATTCCAGAGTCAATTCAGTCAAAGTGCTTTTGAAGGTGTGATTTCTGGTGGTTACAGCTTCCTGTTGAACGCCTCAGATGTTGTCTTTTCAGACTGTCTCTCTCTGGCAGGAAACACCAGCGCGCAAATTCGGGTCACGGTCAGCGCGCTATCGGGACAAGCCTGGACGTTGGTGTACCAACTGGTCGAGGGCGAAGATGGCTGGATGATTGAGGCGGCGACCCTCGCGGGCTCGGCTGCGAGCAACACCTAGTCGTTAGCCTGGAGTGATGGACTTCTCAGAAATCGATACCCCGTTCACTGTTGTCGACTATGAGCGCTTGGTTCGAAACCTCGAGGATCACCGGATACGGACTCAGCAGCAAGGCATCGCTTCACGACCGCATGCCAAAACGCACAAAATCCCAGAGCTCGCGCTGCTTCAACAAGAACACGGTGCTCACGGAATTACACTGGCCACCATCGGTGAGGCTGAAGTTTTTGTCCAAGCGGGAATCACAGACATTTTTCTTGCTTACCCCCTCTGGCTGACGCCCCGAAAAGCCGCTCGGCTTCAGGCCCTGACCTCCCGGGCGCACCTCTGTGTGGGGGTTGATTCCGTTGCGGGAATCAACCAAGCCGCCCACACCCTCGGAGCCACCAGCATCGAATTCATGATCGAAGTCGACAGCGGTCACCATCGAAGCGGAATTGACCCTCTCCAGGTTGTCCCCCTGGCCGAAGCCCTCGCCCGTCACAACATGACCCTGCGGGGAGTCTTCACCTACCCCGGGCACAGCTACCACCCCGACACCAAAGACGCTGCGTCCCAGGACGAGGTGACAGCCCTGACAGCGGCGGTCACTATGTTGGAATCTGCAGGCTTCACGGTGGTCGAGCGAAGCGGAGGTTCCACGCCCTCACTTCGCAGCACGCAGGGTTTTCTCACCGAAACCCGCGCTGGGGTGTATGCCCTAGGGGATGCGCAACAACTAGAACTTGGTGGCATGGGCATGGACGATATTGCCCTCTCGGTGGTGACCACCGTCGTGAGTGCCCGGGGCCAGACAGTCGTGGTCGATGCCGGCAGTAAAATCATGGGCGCGGATAAAGCAGCCTGGGCCAGCGGACATGGTCGCGTCTTGAATCACCCCGAAGCGCGCATTGTGGCGATGTCAGAACACCACGCCACCGTGGTGTTCCCCGACACCGAGCGCCCACCAGGGCATGGCGAGATCATTCAGGTAATCCCGAACCACGTCTGTAATGCCGTCAACCTCGTCGATTCCGTGGCTGTGGTTGAGCAGGGCAGGCTCAACCGGTGGTGGGCGGTGGCGGCTCGGGGGAAAAACTCCTAGCGAAACGCAGGAGTCGGGTCGAGCTCCATCGAGCGAGGGTCGCTTCGAGGTAGCGCCAAGGTGAAGGTTTCCACTTCGGCAGGCGTCAAGGTGATGTCGGTGGCAGACACACAATCGAGGATGCTTTCCTCCCGGGTCGCACCAGGAATGGGAATGATCATCGGGGAGTAGTGGAGCAGCCACGCAAGACTGAGAGCCTCCAGCGAAACTCCTTTGTCCTCCGCCATCTCCAGAATCGCTCTGAATCCTGGCTCGTGAAGGCTCTTAACCTTCTTCGAGCCTCCCAACGGTGACCAGGGCAAAAAAGCCACGCCAAACTCTTCGCAGACCTCCAGAACGTCGCGGTCGTGACGATAGAGGGGAGAGAACTCATTTTGAATCGAGACGATTCCACCCTGTTCGGGGCTGCCAAGCAGATCGATGGCCCTGCGTAACTGCTGGGCGCTGTAGTTACTCACGCCAACCTGATCGACAATCCCCCGGGATTTCAGCTCACCGAAATTTTCCACCTGGGTTTCAAAATCGAGCGACGCATCGAGTCGATGGTGCTGCCACAGCGCAATGGTGTCCACGCCTAAGCGCTCCCTTGAGGATTCCGCCGCTCGGATGAGATATTCCCTGGAGCCATCTCGCCCCCATACCTCGCCATCAGAGCGGGTAATCCCGCCTTTGGTGGCCACAAGGACAGATTTTTTTGTCTCGGCGGGGGCATTCCAGGTTGCGAGTGCTTGCGCGACAAAAATTTCGTTGTGTCCGATCTCGTTCCACGCCGGCGCATAGATATCTGCCGTGTCAAGAAGCCTGACCCCTGCATCCAAACCCGCGTGGATTCCTGCAATAGCGCTGTCAACGAGACGAGCAGGGTCTGTGGCGGCACCCCCTGGCCACGACACGTTCATACAACCCAAACCCAGTGGGAAGATGCTTCGATTTCCCACAACCCGTTGTGAGTTCATTATTGCTACTCCCCTCCTCGAGCGTCTTCGTGCTGCGGAAGGCTCAGGGGAGCAACACTGTTCACAATCACGCCGGTCGCCATCACGACCAAGACACTCAGCCCCAGATACACAACAGGCCTGGGGGCACCGGTAATGAGCCCCCGCAGAGAGTCGATCGAGCGCTGTGAAAGCGAGGTGATCCACATGGCGACATCCTTTTGTCTGAACCGATTCTAACCGGCGGCTAGGCGTGCACTAGTGAAAGTTAGCGTGACAGAATTCTGTTATGACACAGGCGCTGGCAATCGCTCGTCGCTACCCCTACGTCCTTATTGCTCTGGGAGTGGGGGCGCTTGGTCTCGCCACGCCACACGTCCTGGGTGGAGATTTCACTCGTTGGCTTGTTTCAGGGTTTGCCGCGTTCATTGCTCTGCTCCAAAGCATCCAGATGGTGCGCTCCATTCTTCGAGGACACTGGGGGTTAGACGTCCTCGCTGTGACGGCAATTGTTGCCACGCTACTGGTCGGAGAATTCTGGGCCAGCCTCATCATTGTCTTGATGTTGACCGGTGGCGAAGCCCTTGAAGACGCCGCAGCGTATCGCGCACAACGCGAACTGACCGGGCTTTTTGCCAGAATCCCGCAAAGCGCTCATCGCATCGAAGCAGATGGCTCTATCCAGGACGTCCCCGCCGAGGACATCGCCATCGGCGAACGCCTCATCGTGCGGCCATCAGAAGTGGTGCCGGTGGATGGCGAATTAGTCAGTGATGCCGGCGAGTTTGATGAAGCGTCCCTCACGGGGGAAAGCCTCCCCGTTCACATGACATCCGGGGATCGCGTTCTTAGTGGGTCCCTGAATGGTTCCGTTGCGGTGGAAATCATTGCCACACGGATTGCCAGGGAAAGCGAATACCAACGCATCGTGGGTTTGGTGGAAGAGGCAACCAAGTCGAAAGCGCCTCTTGTGCGCCTAGCCGACCGCTATGCCATCCCTTTTACGGTGGTGGCCTATGCGATTGCCATCACCGCGTGGATTGTCAGCGGTGATCCCGTTCGCTTTGCCGAAGTCTTGGTTGTCGCAACCCCCTGCCCCCTCCTGATTGCTGCTCCGGTGGCCTTCATGGGTGGAATGTCGAGGGCCGCCAAAGCCGGGGTGGTCATCAAAGATGCCGGGACCCTCGAGCGCCTTTCGCAAGTGAAAACTGTTGCTTTTGATAAAACAGGAACCCTCACCCACGGCGAACCCGAGGTGGTGGCCCTCTTGCCCCGGGGCCTGGTCGCCACGACAGAGGAACTTCTGGTCTTGGTGGCAAGCGCTGAACAATATTCCTCCCATGTTCTCGCCAGGGCCATTGTCGAGAAAGCACAGACCGACGGACTTGTTCTCCACGAGGCCTCCCGCGCGGAAGAAATCGCCACCGATGGTGTCACCGCCGATATTCAGGGAAAAACAGTCCTCGTCGGCAAACCTGCTTTTGTGGCTCGCTCGGCCCCGGATATCGAGTACTACGACATTCACCCCGGGGAAACGGTCGTTTACGTGGCCGTCGATGGCGCCTTCGCTGGACACGTGGTGTTGAAAGATGTGTTGCGACAAGAAGCACCCTCGGTCCTTGGCCAGCTCACGCGTTTAGGAATAATGCGACTTGCCATGGTGTCGGGGGATAGCACAGAGACCACCGCTCATATCGCCGAGGAACTGGGCATTACGGAATTCCATGGCGAATGCCTCCCTGGCGACAAGGTCACCATTATGGAGGGGCTCACCCCCAAAAGGGTCATGATGGTGGGCGATGGCGTCAATGATGCCCCTGTTCTTGCCGCCTCCGATGTGGGGGTGGCTCTTGGCGCCAAGGGCTCCACCGCTGCCAGCGAGTCAGCAGACGTGGTCATTCTGGTTGATAATCTCGCTGTCGTTGCGACCGCGCTCAGTATTGGACAGTCCACAATCCGCATTGCCCTGCAAAGTGTGTGGCTGGGCATCATCATGAGCGTGGGACTGATGATTGTTGCTGCCTTCGGTTTACTCCCCGCCATCGTGGGAGCCTTCCTCCAAGAAGTCGTGGACTTAGTCGCCATCCTTGGTGCGCTGCGAGCAGTCCGGACACCGAAAGCACGAAAACATAGCTCCCCTCTGACACCTAGCCTGGCTAGGGTTGGTGCATGAGCGTCCCCCACGGTGTTGAACCGCACTCACTCACTTTGGCTCCCCGCCTCAATTGGCTTCGCGCAGGAGTTTTAGGAGCAAATGACGGGATTGTTTCCATTGCCGCCCTCGTCGTGGGTGTGGCCGCGGCTACCAATGAAACCCTTCCCGTCGTGATTGCGGGGACAGCGGGAATTGTTGCCGGGTCCATCTCCATGGCATTGGGTGAATACGTGTCTGTCTCATCCCAACGCGATAGCGAAGCAGCGTTGATTGAACGTGAACGACAAGAATTGAAAGATTTTCCTGAAGCGGAGCTTCAGGAGCTTGCCGAAATATATGAGGCAAAAGGTTTAAGCCCCGCAACAGCCAAGACTGTTGCAGAAGAGTTAACCCACAACGATGCCCTCGCCGCGCACCTGGAAGCAGAGCTGGGTATTGATGAGCTGCAACTCACCAACCCCTGGCACGCAGCCCTCTCTTCAGCGCTTTCTTTTCTTGCCGGTGCAGCACTTCCGATGCTGGCGATCACTCTTGCCGGGGAATCCATCAGGATCCCCTTGACCTTTGCGGCGTCGTTGGTAGCCCTGGGGCTCACCGGTGGAATAGGCGCATACTTGGGACACAGTCCCCTGCTTCGCCCCATCATTCGGGTCATGTCTGGGGGCGCGCTCGCGCTTGCCTTGACCTGGGCAATCGGCCTCGCTCTTGGGGGCGACGTAGCGCTGTAGGGAAAGTCATCAGGTGTGGTGGCTGAGCTATACCCTTGTCGCACACCCCAAAGAGAGACCCGATCACGATGGCTGACAAAGAAAAATCCAGTTCTGCCTTTTCCGATAAAGAAAAAGAGGCAATGCGGGAGCGTGCACGGGAACAACGCGAGTTCAAGAAGTTACCCGGCGAAGAACAAGTGCAACGCAAGATCGCCGAAATGACCGGCAACGACAAGAATCTTGCCCTCGGTATCCATGCCTTGGTGATGGGGATCTCGCCAGAGATTACGACCAAAACCTGGTACGGAATGCCGGCTTACTACCTGAATGGCAAAGTGATCTGCTTTTACCAAGCCGGCAGTAAATTTGACTCTCGCTATTCCACTTTCGGTTTCCAAGAATCAGCGCAGCTCGACGATGGTGCCTTCTGGCCTACGTCCTTCGCGATTACTGACCTCACCGACGAGGTGGCGAAGAAAATCACTGGGTTGGTGAAGAAGGCCATCGCGTAGCCGCAAAAGTTGGCTGTACCGGTGGGAGGAGCGCCCTGAGGTGCCCCTCCAATCGCGCGTCTGTTGACGCACAAGCCCTGTTTTTCGCTGCTTACCTCACCCGATAGCGATGAGGGCATCAACCTCAGGAGCGGAGGCTTGGACTAAACGCCTTGCATCGTGCCGAGCACAATGACCCATCCAAGGATGGACTTAGAGGTGAGGCTCAACACAATGTAGGCCTTCTCGCCGAAGGCATACACCTTCCATTTACCGATTTTTTTGTACTGCAAGAACATGTTGACGGCGAAGGTGTTGAAGAAGATAAAGGTAAGAAGGAATCCGAACTGGGCATATACCGGGATGGCATCGGCAATGTTGTTCGTGGACACCACGAAGTAGATCCCGCCCATAATCCATGGAACGATTCCCGCCAGCACACCGATGTTGAAAGAGAACCAGCTGGTTTTCTGGGTGAGCTGATTGTGCATCTCCATCATCAGCCCCATCATGTTCATGATGAAATTTAGGGTGAAAATAAACACGATCGCGGAAATCTCGATGAGTCCACCCAGCATGAGCAGGACAACCAGCATCAGAGAGGAGCTAATGGCATATTCCCACCAGCGGGCACGGTTGATGCCCTTTGCGATGTCGGTCTCATAGCGACGGACATACCAAGGGGAAGATATGAAAAGGTGTGCGACAGCAGAGAGCAGTAGGAATAGGGGCGCGATGAGGGCTACCGGAAACTCGAAAAGGATGTCGCTTTCTGGTCGAATACCCTCCGGGGTGTCCGTAAAGAAGCGGGTGATTACCGGGATTCTCGTCTCATCGTTGAGAATAAAAAATAGCGCGACCCCTTGGACCAAATGGAAAACTCCTGCAATCCTGTTGAATTTTTGGAGTTGCTTGCCTAATGTGGTTTCTGGTTTCATGACGGGTCCTCTCGATAACCTAAGAGACCAAATCTACCGGAGGAGCCCCTGCAGATTGGCTGAGTGAATGCCTGGCGCAAATCCCTCCGGAGGCTCAAAGTAAACTAATGGCGTGACCGACGTCTTCTACCAGGACGCTTCCTGGCCCAGGGCCGGAGATTACCCTGCTCACCAGGATCATGCGGATGTTGTTCTGATCGGTGTTCCCACGCATGAGACCTCACTCTCCCCCACGCGCGCAGACACTACGCCGCGAGCAATTCGAGAGTCGCTCAGGCGCTACTCACACACTTTTTACCACGGAGACGGTGGCACACGCAGCCTGGAAGGTCTCACCATCACCGATGCAGGCGATATCGAGAATCCCGATGGTGACCGCGCGGGCGCCATAGAGCACTTGCGAAAGGTCGCCTCCCAGAGCTCACTGGTCATCGCCCTGGGAGGCGACAATTCTGCGACAGTTCCCGTAGCCACCGCGAGTCTCGATAGTGATTGGGACAGTGCCGGGCTCATCACGCTCGATGCCCACTTCGACGTGCGAGCGGGCAAGAGCAATGGGTCCCCAGTGCGGGAGCTGCTCGAACTTGGGCTTCCCGGCCCCCACGTAGCACAGGTAGGAATCGCAGACTTTGCGAACTCAAAAGCATATTCAGAATTTGTCGCTCACCAAGGAATCACTGTTATTCCCCGCAGAGACATCACCGCCTCGAATGTGGAAAAAATCGCCGAGCAGGCCTGCAGAACTGCGGGAAGCGGGGGAGGAAATATCCACGTTGACATCGATGTCGACGTGTGCGATCGGGCAGTCGTTCCCGCCTGCCCCGCGTCTGCCCCCGGGGGAATTAGTGCATATGAATTAAGGGCACTGGTGCGCCGACTGGCCGCACACCCCCACGTTGTGTCTTTTGACATCACAGAAATTGACGCAACGCAGGACTCTGCTGATGGGCGCACTATCCGACTGGCCGCCCTTTTAGTATTGGAAATTCTGGCAGGCTTTAACGAACGTCCCTAGCTTTTTCTACAACCATGTCACCGTTGAGAAATACCCGTCGCACCAAATCTACCCCCGGGCGATAAGCCACATACGCGTAATCCGGAGCCTGGAGCTGAATCAGGTCAGCTCGGGCGCCCACTCGAATTTGTCCCCTATCCATCAGGCGTAACGCGGCCGCTCCACCGGCAGTCGCGGACCACACCGCATCCGCCGGGGACATCTTCATCTCTCGCACGGCAAGAGCAATCATGAACGACAGGGAAGAGCTAAAGCTTGACCCCGGGTTGCAGTTGCTGGCCAGGGATACCGTAATGCCGGCATCATGCAAAGGTCGAACATCAAGGTACGCTCCTGCGGTGGAAAAATCGGTGCCCGGAAGTGCTGTCACGACAACCGCACTTCCACGTAGTAGTTGGATATCTGATGTGGTGAGGTGATTTCCGTGAGACAGTGAGGCGGCACCCACCTCGAGAGCGATTTTTGCGCCCTCTCCTGGTCCTAATTGGCTGGCGTGGAGAGTGGGGATTAACCCGTGAGCCAGGCCTGCCTGGAGTACCCGTCGTGCCTGGCGGGCATCAAACGCCCCGGCTTCAAGAAAGACATCGATAATGCGCGCATACGGGGCGCATGCCTCCAACATGGGGCCGCAGACCTCCTCGACATACCTCTCAGGGTCGTTCGCGTGCTCGCCCGGGACCAGGTGCGCCCCTAAAAAAGTTGTCTGGTCGGTAATGCCCTGGGCGACCTCAAGAATTCTCTTTTCATGCTCCACGGTGAGTCCGTAGCCAGACTTGATTTCCACGGTCGTTGAGCCTGACGCGAGCATTTCTTCCCGAAGCGCTCCCGCACTAGTCGCTAGGGCTTGGGTGGTGGCTTCCCGGGTGGCAGAGACCGTGTTGCCGATTCCGCCTGCGAGGTAGGGCGCACCAGACATCCGCGCCTTAAACTCCGCAACTCGATCTCCGCCAAAAACGATATGGCTGTGGGAGTCAACAAAGCCGGGCATAAGCACCTGGTCGTCCATCGACAGTGTGTCGACTCCCGCTGCGAGAGCGGCCTTCACGGCGCTATCGTCGTGGCCTATCCCCGCAATGAGTCCCTCCTGGATAAGCACGGACGTAGCAACAGAAATCGCCAGGGAGGCCTCGCCGGCCCCTGGTGTTCCTGTGCAGGTCACTAACTGGCCTATGTCAGTGAGTAACAGTGGCTCACTCACTCGAGGCCCATCGGGATCTTCAGGCCACGTTCGCGGGCGACATCCTTTGCCCGGTCATAGCCCGCATCAACGTGGCGCATAACCCCGGTTCCGGGGTCGTTGATCAACACACGCTCGATTTTTTGTGCCGAAAGCTCGCTTCCATCCGCGACAATAACCTGCCCGGCGTGGAGGGAGCGTCCGATTCCTACCCCGCCCCCATGGTGCAAGGAAACCCAGGACGCGCCCGAGGCGGTATTGAGCAACGCATTGAGCATCGGCCAGTCCGCGATGGCGTCTGATCCATCCGCCATGGCTTCTGTCTCGCGATACGGCGAAGCCACGCTTCCCGAATCAAGGTGGTCTCTGCCGATGACTATCGGTGCGGAAAGCTCCCCGCTGGCCACCATTTCGTTGAAGCGAAGACCCGCAAGGTGGCGTTCTTTGTATCCCAGCCAACAGATACGCGCCGGCAAACCCTCAAATCGAATCTTCTGTCCTGCTCGCTCAATCCAGCGCGCCAGGTGGACATCATCCGGGAAGAGCTCAAGTATGGCCTTGTCCGTCTTGCGGATGTCTTCCGGGTCACCCGAAAGAGCCACCCAGCGAAATGGACCCTTACCTTCAGCAAACAATGGCCTGATATAGGCGGGAACAAATCCGGGGAAATCGAAGGCCCTCTCATAGCCGCCTAGCTTCGCCTCGGCGCGAATCGAGTTTCCATAATCAAACACAATCGCTCCGGCATCCATGAAATCCACCATCGCTTCAACCTGCGTTGCCATAGCCTTACGGGACTGGGCAGTAAAGCCTTCGGGGTCCTTGTCCCGGGCTTCTTCCCACTGCTCCACTGGTATTCCTGCGGGGAGATAGGCCAGAGGGTCGTGCGCGCTGGTCTGGTCTGTGACGATGTCGATGGGAATTTCTCGCCGTCGCATTTCAGGGAAAACTTCTGCCGCATTTCCTACCAGGCCAACCGAGTAGGCGCGTGCTTCTTTTTTTGCCCCGAGCGCTAGATCAATAGCCTCATCGATGTCTGAGGTCATGAAATCGAGGTAGCCATGCTCGACTCGTCGCTTCAGCCGAGACTCGTCGACATCGACAATCAGGACTACTCCCTCGTTGAGCGTGACAGCAAGGGGTTGAGCCCCGCCCATTCCGCCACATCCACCGGTGAGGGTGAGGGTTCCCGCCAGTGTCCCACCAAAATGTTGACGGGCGACGGCCCCGAAAGTTTCATAGGTCCCTTGAAGGATCCCTTGGGTGCCGATATAAATCCAGGACCCCGCCGTCATCTGACCGTACATCGTCAACCCGAGTGCTTCTAACCGGCGAAATTCCGGCCAGGTGGCCCAGTCACCCACGAGGTTTGAGTTAGCAATCAACACCCTCGGCGACCACTCATGAGTGCGAAATATTCCCACAGGTTTCCCCGACTGGACGAGTAACGTCTCGTCTGGTTCCAGGTTCTTGAGCGCCTCGACAATCGCATCGAAGGACTCCCAGTTTCTTGCCGCTTTGCCGGTTCCCCCGTACACGATGAGATCTTCCGGGTGTTCAGCGACCTCAGGGTCAAGGTTGTTCATCAGCATTCTCATGGCACCCTCTGCTTGCCACGTCTTTGCGGTCTTCTCCCCCCCTCGTGGAGCTCGAACAGTTCTTTTCATCAGTCCATCCCTTCGACTATTTCGGCAATCTTTTTCTCGCGTACAAGCCGGTAGACACCCTCAATCACGGGGGCCAAGAACTTATCTTGTCCCACAGGACCCGCCACCGTCATCACCTTCGCTGCGATTGCGCCGGTGAGGGGCCCCGGCATCAAAGGGGCCCTCAGCGACTGCCCCCACGAGGCCGTCAACAGTTCAATGGCCAACACGCGGGAGAGTCCGTCAAGCGAGCTGCGGAGCTTCATGGCCGAATGCCAGCCCATGGACACGTGATCTTCCTGAAGCGCCGAGGAAGGTATGGAATCTACCGAAGCAGGGTGCGCAAGACGCTTCAGGTCGCTCACAATGGCTGCCGCGGTGTACTGGGCGATCATCAGGCCGGAGTCAACACCCACTTCGTAGGCGAGAAAGGGCGGTAATCCTTGGTTTCTTGAAACATCCAGGAACCTGTCGGTGCGACGCTCGCTGATACTGGCAACATCGGCCACCACAATCGCGAGAAAATCCAACACATACCCTAACGGCGCTCCGTGGAAGTTTCCGTTGGACTGCAGGAGTCCCTCATCGGTCAGAACCGGGTTATCGATGGCGCTGGCCAATTCCACCTCGGCAACCGCGGTCGCATGGGTCAGAGTGGCTCGAGCCGCGCCATGGACCTGGGGAGAACACCGCAATGAGTATGCATCTTGGACTCGACCATCCTCGGGTCCTTGATGGGAGGCCACGATCGGGGAATCACGGAGCAGCCGCGCCATTCGGCGAGCGCTCTCGAGTTGGCCAGGATGCGGACGCAAGCGCTGAACATCATCCTGGAATACCCGGTCTGTTCCCATCAAAGATTCGACGCTCATAGCCGCAGCTGCATCCGCTGTCACCAGCAAAGACGTGGCATCGTGGATTGCTAGCGCCAAGCATCCAAGCATGCCGTCAGTTCCGTTAATGAGGGCTAAGCCTTCCTTCTCCTGCAATTCCAGGGGCACAAGATTCGCCGCCGCCAGGGCCTCCGCACCTGGGGTAATGGGCCCCCCATCCACTCTCGCTTCTCCTTCACCCATGGCGACGAGAGCCACATGGGCCAACGGTGCCAAATCACCGGAGCAACCGAGCGAGCCAAACTCGTGCACGACCGGGGTAACACGATGGTTCAGCATCGCAGCGTAGAGGTCACACACTTCTGGACGCACTCCCGTATGGCCGGTCATCAGCGTGCGGAGTCTCAAGAGCATTAACGCGCGCACCACTTCCGTGTCGACCTCTGCCCCTGTTCCCGCCGCATGGGAACGTATGAGGCTCAACTGAAGCTGGCGTCGACGATCGGTGCTGATGAAGGTGGTGGCCATCGCCCCAAATCCGGTCGAGACCCCATAGTGAGCCTGCGGATCCGCAGCCTTGCTGTTAATGATGTCGCGCCGACGCGCGACATGTTCACGCGCTCGGGGGTCAAGAGTTACTTCCTCGTATTCGCGGGCAACCTTCACCACCTCTGCCACGGAGAGTGCCCCACCGGTCACGCTAATTCCCGACATTTTGCTCATGACTTGATTCCACACCCGATGGGTTTCC
>Ga0209223_10004202_pt1 | contig 13317 bp, 10 predicted proteins | sample COG_06_FD_184750 | JGI IMG/M metagenome (GOLD analysis project Ga0209223, IMG submission 184750) | Pelagic Microbial community sample from North Sea - COGITO 998_met_06 (SPAdes) (version 2) | ecosystem: Environmental > Aquatic > Marine > Neritic zone/Coastal water | place: Helgoland, sampling...
AAAAATGAAAATGATCCAATCCATCTCATAAATATATTCCGAGACTAGCTCAATTCCTATTTCAAACAATCTTGACTCGTTTCGCTTTTGAATTTGTTATCTTTCAGCTATAGCCACAATAGCATGAAACTAAAACTGATATTATTAATCTCCATTTTTTCTTTCCTCACAGTCTCAGCACAAGATTTTTCTCGTGTAGTAAGGCCCTTTATCAAGACGCAAAACAAAAGCATTGCAATTACCCATGCTAAAGTGATTGATGGAACAGGCGGACCTATAAAGGTCAATCAAACCATTGTTTTTAAAGATGGGATAATAGTGTCAGCAGGTGATTTCAATTCCACAGACATTCCGGAAGGCACTGAGATCATTGATGGAACAGGCAAAACAGTTATCCCTGGGCTTGTGATGTTACATGAACATATTTTTTATCCAAAGTCCTTCGATGGGGTTTTTAGTGTAGCTCAAATGACCTGGACATTCCCTCGACTCTATTTGGCAGGTGGAGTGACTACAATGCGAACAGCAGGCAGCATCGAGCCACAGACCGATATTTACATTAGAGAATCCATCAAATCAGGAAAAATGTTAGGGCCAAAAATGGATGTAACAAGTCCCTTTATTGAAAGGGCCGGTACACCTGTCCCTGAAGTGGGTATAATCAAAAGCCCAGCTGAAGCCGAAGCAATGGTTAATTACTGGTCAGACCGAGGGGTAAATTCCTTCAAGGTTTATCAAAATGTGACAAAAGAGGACCTTAAGAAAGTGGTAGATGCAGCACATGAAAAAGGCAAAAAAGTAACGGGACATATCTGCTCATTGACTTATCAAGAAGCGGCTGAAATTGGGATTGATAATATTGAACACGGCTTCTTTCAAAGTTCTGATTTCGTGGGAGACAAAGTCGAAAATTTTTGCCCTGCATTTAAAAGAGGGCAATCATTGACAGCTTTAGAAGAGGATAGCCCAAAAATGGAGGCACTAATGGATTTATTGATTAAATATGAGGTGACCATTACTTCAACACTTCCTGTCTTCGAACCATATACAGGTCGTGAAGTAGTTTTAGGTGGTGGAATTGATGCCATGAGTCCGGAAATAAAGGAAACACTTTTGAAGAATCACCTGAGACGGCAATTTCGAGATTCTACTTCAATGAGCAACTTCAAGAAACAAATGGCGTGGGAAAAGCGGTTTCATGAAAAAGGCGGAAAATTAGCCGCCGGCACCGACCCAACTGGAGCAGGTCGAACTATTGCTGGCTATGCCAACCAACGGGTTATTGAATTGTTTATTGAAGCAGGTTTCACTATCACTGAAGCTATAAAAATTGCTTCTCTTAACGGAGCTCAATACCTAGAAGTTGGAGGGCAAACTGGTTCAATTCAAGTGGGCAAAAAAGCTGATTTAGTCTTGATTGGTGGAGACCTTGAATCCAATGTGAATAATATCCGAAAAATGGAGATTGTATTCAAAGAAGGGATTGGTTTCGATTCTCAAAAAATTTTCGAATCCATGAAGGGTAAAGTTGGCATGCATTAATATTATATCTTTTTTTCTGAATTATTATTTGGCTTTTAGATAAATGAGCATACATTTTGCTTCTCTATTTAGAATTAGTCTTAATAAAAATGGCAAGTCAAAAATTCACAACACTCGCAAGAACATGGCACCGAGATATCGCTTATTTCTTTGTGGGTCTTATCATTTCATTCTCGATTTCTGGTATCACTTTAAACCACAGAAGAACCTTTAGCTCACGTACTTTTTCCTATGATACAGAACAGATTAAACTCAACCTTCCTTCAAGTGTTGATCAAATAACAGAGGACTTTATACAAAGTATTCTTCCCGTTTTAGATATTGGGAATAAGTATGAGGGATTTCAAATCCGAAATGGCAGTCTAAGAATCCTTTTCGATAAAGCCAGGGCCGAAGTGAATTTAGAAACCGGGGAAGGTGAGAAGGAATGGATAGGCAAGAAATATGTATTAGCTGAAATGGCCGACCTTCACCAAACTACAAACCCAGCCTGGATTTGGTATTCAGATATTTTTGGAATCGCAATGATTTTAATTGCAATCTCGGGAATGTTCATTTCTGGTGGTAATTCGAGCTTTAAACAACGAGGCTGGAAACTTGCTTTAGTTGGAATTATTTTCCCTCTAATCTTCCTATTTGTACTAGCATAGCTATTTTGTCAAATTGGACTATTAACAAAATTATTAACTAGTCAATTGAGGATATAGGTTTACATTTGTATTCCAAAATTGGAATGACATGAGTGCCCCTACAGTAAAATTTAATACCCAAGACCGCCCTGAATTCTATACAGAATTAAAGAAAAGGGTGAATGGGTATTTTAAAGAGAACAATATTTCAAAGCATGCCAATAATACCATGAGGTTCAAAACTGTCTTTATGATTAGTTTGTACTTCATCCCATTTATACTCATGATTACGGGTACTATTGTGGGCCTTTGGCCAACCATAGTAATGTGGACATTAATGGGTTTTGGCATGTCAGGCATCGGCCTCTCAATCATGCATGATGCCAATCATGACGCCTATTCCAAAAACAGAAAAGTAAATAACTTCTTAGGTTTCATTATTCACATTGTAGGTGGTTCCAGAAAAAACTGGAAGATTCAACACAATGTTTTGCATCATTCTTATACCAATGTCGACGACCATGACAAAGACCTAGAATACCCTTTTCTAAGGATGTCATCCACTCAAAAGAGAAAAGGTATTCACAAATATCAAGCATATTATGCTCCAGTCCTCTACGCTCTAATGACTGTTTATTGGTCATTAGCTAAAGATTTTGAAGACCTCATTGTATTTCATAGAATGAAATTACTGTCTACTCAGAATTTGACATTCAAAAAGGCATTAATGCAGATTATCTTTAATAAAATCTGGTATTTCGGTTTGGTCTTGGTATTGCCTCTGATATTCATTGAATTGCCTTGGTATCAAGTAGTCGCTGGGTTTCTACTAATGCACTCCATCTGTGGCTTAGCACTAGCATTAATTTTTCAGTCGGCACATGTCATTGAAGAAACGAATGTTTATGCCGTTAACGAAGATGGAGGATTAGAAAACAATTGGGCGATACATCAGATGAATACGACTGCGAACTTCGCTAACAATTCCTCTTTCTTTTCTTGGTTCATTGGGGGGTTGAATTTTCAAATAGAGCACCATTTGTTCCCTAATATTTGCCACGTTCATCACAAAAAGCTTTCGAAAATCGTTAAGTCGACTGCGCAGGAGTTTAATGTGCCTTATCATGAACACAAGACTTTTATTAGTGTGCTAAGGAGTCATTTCAAGCGACTGAGTCAACTTGGATCTGAAAAATTTGACCATGAAATAACACAAGCTGCATAACTTTTAACAAGGTGTGTCTGATTAATCAATAATCCAAAAAGTTGACACTAAGTCAGTTCACTTACTAATAAAACTTTACATTTGCGCGCAGTTTAAACAAAAGCACCTTGAAGAAATTATTACTCAACTTCACATTTAATCCTAAAAACGACATCCTCTCCGGATTGACAGTTGCCTTGGCACTTGTTCCAGAAGCTGTCGCATTTTCATTTGTAGCGGGAATTGACCCCTTGGTTGGTCTATATGGTGCTTTCATGATGGGTTTGATAACTGCCATTTTTGGTGGTCGACCAGGAATGATATCTGGTGCTACGGGCGCAATGGCGGTTGTAATGGTACACATGATTCAACAAGGAAATGAAGTTGGTGATGCACTTGCTAATCCTATTAACAATTTGGGACTACAATGGCTTTTTATTACACTTCTATTTGTTGGACTTATTCAAATTTCTGCTGGAATCCTAAAATTGGGGAAATTCGTAAGGCTCATCCCTCATTCAGTAATGATGGGCTTCGTCAATGGACTTGCCATTGTGATCTTTTTGTCACAACTAGGCCTATTTAAGGAGAATGTAAATGGTTCTTATGAATGGCTCCAAGGCTCCAATCTATGGACTATGATTGGCCTTGTTGCCCTTACAATGGGAATCATGTTTGGTTTACCAAAACTTACAAAAAAAATACCGGCAGCATTGGTAGCAATCATTGCAGTGGCCAGCATTACCATCTTTGGTGGCATTGATGTCAGTACTGTGGGCTCATTCATTCGTGATGGTGGTGGAGAAGGTTTAAAAGGTTCACTCCCATCCTTTCAAGGACAAATCTTCGGGATATTTGAGACCTTAGAAGGCAACTGGGGGTTGATCTTCTCAACAGCGCTTTTATTAGCTGCAGTGGGTTTAATTGAATCCTTAATGACACTTAACCTTGTTGATGAAATAACCGAAACTAGAGGAAGTGGCAATAGGGAATGTGTTGCCCAAGGTGGTGCTAATATTCTCAATGGATTATTTGGTGGCATGGGTGGTTGTGCCATGATTGGGCAATCCATTATCAATGTTAATTCAGGAGGAAGAGGCAGACTTTCAGGAATAGTAGCTGCGTTAGCTTTACTTTCATTTATTCTTTTTGCAGCTCCAGTTATTGAGCAAATTCCTATTGCAGCACTTGTTGGGGTAATGTTTATGGTGGTAATTGGTACGTTTGCTTGGAGTAGTTTCAGAATCATTAACAAAATACCCAAAGGTGACGCTTTCGTATTGATAGCCGTATCAGCCATCACTGTTTGGCAGGATTTGGCAATTGCTGTGATCGCAGGTGTGATCATATCCGCTTTAGTCTTTGCTTGGCAAAATGCTACAATGATCCGTGCAAGAAAGCGAATCAAAGAGAACGGCACTAAAGTTTATGAAATTTGGGGGCCTTTGTTTTTTGGGTCTTCTCAAACGTTCGAAACCAAGTTTGATTACAAAAATGATCCGGATAAAATTGAGATTGATTTTATCGAGTCAAAAGTCGGAGATCATTCAGGTATTGAGGCTATTAGGGCTGTCAACAATAAATATGAAGCACTGGGAAAATCAGTTAAACTGACACATTTAAGCCCCGAGTGTAAAATCATTTTGTTGAAAGCCAATCCGAAATTTGACTCCATCATCGAAACAGCGATCGATGACCCTAGGTACCATGTGGCAACCAGCCTTTTGGACAGCGAAGTTTAATTTTTGATACTCCAATTTGACTTTTATCAACCTTGTTGTAAATAGGTTATTTGTTTAGATTTTAGCAAATTTCGTAATTGCTAAACCGATCAACCTTATTTCATACAAGAAAACTTATTGACTTTTTCGATTTCTGTATTCACAGGCTTTTTTGCTGTAATGAACCCAATTGCCAACACGCCTATATTTTTAGGCCTTGTTGGTGACCAGTCAAAAAAAGAACAATTAAAAACAGCTAAAACAGCTTGCATTGCTGCCTTTATAATTGTAATCGCTTTTGTAATACTCGGTAAGTATATTTTTGAATTGTTTGGAATTACAATTCCAGCCTTTAAGATATCTGGCGGTTTACTGCTCTTCCATGTTGGTTTTGATATGCTTCAGTCCAAAAAATCGAAGATTAAAAACCAGGAAGACTTAGAACCTGATAATAGCATTGCCATTTCACCATTAGCAATACCGATTTTAGCAGGCCCAGGTACGATTGTAACTGCCATGAACAGCGTTACAGATGCAAGCTTAATCCATATCGCCCTTATCACTGGTATTTTTGGAATTATGATTCTTCTCACCTATCTCTGTTTCAGTCTCAGTGAATTTTTCTTAAAAGAATCGGTCAAAATATTATTACTGTTATTGGTAAATTAATGGGATTGATTCTAACCATTATTGGTGCCGGCATGACGGTTGAAGGAATCAAACTGGCATTTAGCCTATGATAATTTTAAGACATAATCTTTTACCTCTCATTTAAAAAAAACTGCATGTATACTAAAAAGAAATACTCCGGAAGGGACATGTTAAAATGGACAAAAAGAGAATTGAGATTCTTCTTTGTTGTGGCTTCAATTGTCACTGTTCTATATGAAATAGTTGGCCTTACGTGGTTGATGTTACCTTGGACACCAATAGCCCTAGTAGGTACAGCGGTAGCTTTTTTAATAGGCTTTCAAAACAACGCAGCCTACGGAAGAATCTGGGAAGCAAGAAAAATTTGGGGCGGTATTGTCAATACTTCTCGAACCTGGACAATGATGATTAAGGACATGGTAAGCAATGAGCATGCTAAATCTGACAAATCATTGGACGAATTAAATGGAGAAGTCAAAATACTTGTCTACCGTCACATTGCCTGGATGACAGCCTTAAGGCATGCCATGAGACAACGCAAGCCATGGGAAACCTTTGCCGCTCACAAGACCAATCAAGAATGGTTGAAAATGCTCAATATTCCGGAACATAAGCACACAGTAGAAGAAGAATTAGAGCATCTATTGTCAGAAAAGGAGCTAAGTCATGTAATGACCAAAACTAATAAATCTGCCGCCCTTTTGTCCATTCAATCTAGCCATATAAGAAGATTGAAGGAAGAAGGACATATCTGGGAGTTCTCTTTTCTAGAATTAGAAGCCATTTTAAAAGAATTATTTGATCTTCAGGGAAAGTCAGAACGAATTAAAAATTTCCCCTATCCACGTCAGTATGCTACTTTGACCTACGATTTTGTAAATGCGTTTAATCTTCTAATTCCTTTTGGTGTTATTCCAGAATTTGCCAAAATAGGTGAGAATCTCTCTGTAGCACATCCTGTTTTAGGTGGTTATTTTGTTTGGCTTGCAATTCCATTTTCCGCTATGATTTCATGGGTATTCAATACCATGCAGAGAATAGGAACTGCCGGTGAAAATCCGTTTGAAGGATCATCTAATGATGTACCGATTTCCACTATTGCCAGGGGCATTGAAATCGATATGCGTGAAATGCTTAATGAGGACGAAACTTCTATCCCTGAGCCATTGAAGCCTCATTATGATGTTCAAATGTAAATCTAACCCCAAATCATGTTCCATATTTTAAGAAGAATCAGGCATTCACTACTCGAAAACAGCAAGATGAAAAAATATGTATTCTATGCCCTTGGAGAAGTAATGTTGGTTGTGATTGGTATCCTTATCGCAGTACAATTAGGCAACTGGAATAACATTAGAAAGGAAAGAGAAGAAGAGCAATTTTTACTCCAAAGCTTAAAGGAAGATTTTCAGAAAAATTTAGCAAATCTAAATACTGATTTTAAAACCAATAAGAACAATTTAGAAAACATGATTCGATTGTTGGACATTATTAATGAACAAAGTCCATCACCAAATTATGTGGAGATTGACACCCTTATATCCAGCTTATTTACATGGGGAACAATTGATTATAATACTGGAGCGATTGACGATATGAAGAGTTCGGGAAAGCTTCAAATTATTACAAATCATGATCTTCGTAATAAATTATCTGAATGGCCTTCGATTGTACGTGGTCAAATAAGTGACGTTGATATAATGGTAGGCCATAACATGAATTTCCTTCTTCCACAATTGGCAAAAGCCTATCCTTTGTTAAACACAGATGATTTAGATTTTAACTCAGACCTTTACGGTAGACCTAATCTCCCTAAATCAAAAATTAAATTTGACATTAACGATTTATATGATTTAGAAATTCAAGGTATACTTTACCTTCATTTAGCCAATCAAGATTTTGTACTAAAAAATGATCTGCACACTTCCGAATTTGTGAAAGAAGTGATTGCATTGATTAATGAAAACCTTAAGACAGAATAATTACAACTACCAATCATCAAATCATTTCTTTATAACAGATAATCATAAGTATCTTAGGGTAACAAATTCTTATGCTTATGAAACTCCGCATTTTCACAATCTTGCTTCTAGTCAGTTTTACTGCTTTTGGCCAAAAGAAAATCCTAGACCATCCAGATTTTGACATCTGGAATACCATTCAGAATCAAAGCATTTCACGAAATGGTGATTTCATAATGTATTCACTTGAAAAAGGAGAAACTGATAACCACCTTAAGATCAAGGACGGCAAGGCTAATACTGTTTTTGAGCACGAAAGAAGTCAGAACGGTCAATTCACCTATAATTCGGACTTTGCCCTTTTCACCATCAAAGGATGGGATAAGGAGGTCAGAGAATTAAAAAGAGCGAAGACAGCCAAAGGAAAAATGCCAAAAGACACTTTGGGTATTTATGATTTGGGCAAAAAATCACTCACCAAAATCCCTCATGTAAAAGGTTATAAACTCCCTGCAAAATGGTCTGGTTGGGTGGCTTACCAGCTAGAAGCGTCAACAGTCAAAAAGAAAGAAGGCGAAAAAGCGCCTAAAAAGGAATCGACGAAAAATGGCTTTCATGTTGTACTTAAAAACCTGAATATTGGCAATCAAGACACTTTGAAATATGTGACCAGTTACCTTTTTGCGGATGAAGGAAAACGATTCGCCTTTGTCACTACAGGTACAAATGATACAGAAGCTGGTGTTTATCATATAGATTTAGACAAAAGAAATACCAGTACAGTTTTCACTGCTGCAAAAGGAAAGTACGCCAAGTTAACGATGAGTGCTTCTGGTGAGAAACTTGCCTTTGTCGCTGACTTTGATACAACAAAAGTACAAATCAGGCCCAACACCCTTTATTCATGGAATAAAAGTATGGACCGAGCAGATAAAATTGTTGATGCTGCTTCTGCCCCATCTGGATACAGGGTTTCATCAGATGGGAATATCAGTTTCTCAGAAGATGAATCTAAAATGTACTTTGGATTGGCTACCCCTCCTATTGTCAAAGACACAACTTTAATAGATGAAGAAATCGTAAATGTTGAGGTATGGACTTACAATGAACCGACACTTTATACAGTGCAAGAATTACAAATTAACAATGTACGAAGTAAGTCTTATTTGACAGCCGTCCATTTGGATAACAAGAACAAGTTAGTACAATTGGCAACTACAGAGTACCCAAATGCTTCCTTAGGCAATGAAGGCAATTCCAACTTTGCTCTTGTTAATACAGCCGCTCCTTATCAGCTTGAAAGTCAATGGGAAGGATCTAGTAAGAGAGACTATGCCGTTGTCAACTCCTCGACCGGAAAAACAAAAAAAATACTAACAAAAATCCGAGGCCAAGTCAGATTGAGTCCAGCCGGAAAATATGCTTATGGCTATGATGCCATTGATAGTGCCTGGTTCACTCATAACATTGCAACAGGCGCCAGTACAAAATTGACCAAGGATAAAGTATTCTACAATGAGTTGAATGACTCGCCAAATTTCCCAAGTGCGTATGGCGCTACTGGGTGGACAGAAGATGATGAAGCCTTATTGATCAACGATCGCTATGACATTTGGCAGTTTAATCCTGACAATGGGGACAGTGAGCGTATTACAAAAGGTAGAGAAACAAAGACCACTTATCGTTATGTCAGATTAGACAACGAAGCACGTTTTATAGACAATAAGGGCACATGGTTAATGACGACTTTCAATGATGTTAACAAGCATTCAGGATATTATGAGTTGAACCGTAAGAATGATAAAGGCAATCAATTGTTGGAAGGTCCTTATCGATATGGAAGAGTGATAAAAGCACAAGATGACGAACATGTGCTGTTCAGCAGAGAAACATTCATTGAGTTTCCGAACATTCGATATTCAGACCTGAGCTTTAAAAAGAATGTTCAAATTTCAGATGCTAATCCTCAGCAATCGGAATACAATTGGGGTACTTCAGAATTAGTCAATTGGACATCTCTTGATGGAATTGAACTGACAGGAATGCTGATCAAGCCAGAAGATTTCGATCCTAATAAAAAGTACCCAATGATTGTGAATTTTTATGAGCGCAGTTCGAATGGTGTTTACGGCCATCGTGCCCCTTCAGCTGGTAGATCCACCATTAATTATAGTTGGTACACAAGCCGTGGATACATCATCTTCAATCCAGATGTAGTTTATCGCATTGGCTATCCGGGCGAAAGTGCTTTTAACTCTGTCATTCCGGGAGTTACATCCTTGATTGAAAAAGGCTTTGTGGACAAAGACAATATTGGAGTACAAGGACATAGTTGGGGTGGATATCAAATTGCTTATTTGGTTACTAAAACCGACATTTTCAAAGCAGGTGAAGCGGGGGCTGTAGTACCTAATATGATCTCTGCATATGGCGGTATACGATGGTGGACTGGCTTGGTACGACAATTCCAATACGAGCATACCCAGAGTAGAATAGGTGGTACTCCATGGGAATACCCAGCGAGATATATTGAGAACTCCCCTATATTCAATATCGACAAGATCAATACACCGCTTTTGATAATGCACAATGATGCGGATGGTCATGTGCCTTGGTACCAAGGTATTGAGTTTTTTACTGCATTAAGAAGACTTCAAAAACCATCTTGGTTTTTGAATTATAATGGTGAGCCGCATTGGCCGCTAAAACGTCAAAATCGAAAAGATTTTAATGTACGCATGGCGCAGTTCTTTGATTATTATTTAAAAGGTGCACCTATGCCATTTTGGATGGACCGAGGAGTTCCGGCAATTGAAAAAGGAATTAATCAAGGATTGGAATTGAAAGGGAAGTAAATGATGGTTTTCCAAATCGCGGGTTGAAGTCCTACTAAATTTATTTTAGAATCTCCTCCATCCTATTACTGACTCGAGGGAAATCAATTAAGCCTTTGTGCTCACCTCCTTCAATGGTGATCAGTTCTGAATTTCCGTTAATTACGGATTCATGTAATTTCTTGCCCGAGGAATAAAGAACTACATCATCAGAAGTGCCATGAAAAATATAGATTGGACAGGCAACGGACTGGATATAAACATTTGTCTTGAAATTAAACCTTAGAGATATGCCTACCGGAAAAATGGGGTAAAACCGTTTTACAACAGATTTAAAATCATAATAAGGTGTCTCGAGTATTAGCGTTTTAGGCTCGTTATTTGATGCCACGTGAGTGGCTATTCCAGTACCCAAGGAACGTCCATAAAGCGTGATTTTGTCTTCAGAAAAAAACCTTAAACCATAATCATAAAAAAGCTGTGCGTCACTGAGTAAAGCATTCATGGTGCGTTTCCCTTTACTTTTACCATAGCCCCTGTAGTCCATCACAACCACATCATAATTAAGATTTACAAAGTATTGCACCTCATTTCCCCAGCGACTTAAGTTTCCTGAATTGCCGTGGTAATAAATAATCAGTCCCTTTGGATTTTCTATTTTGAAGTGGAGTCCATTCAATTTGGCAGAATCATCAACATTCATGAGAATTTCCTCAAAAGGAACGGGAAAATCGAATACATATGATGCTGACAATTCTTCATCCTGAAAAATCAAACGTTCTTGCATCATCATCAAAACAAAACCTGAGCTGATGTAAAGGGCAATAATTCCTATTATTATGTATATCAATCGTTTCAATTTAACAACTTAAAGTCATGCTGAACACTTTTCAGCATCTCACAATTAAGATCGTGTCAACCTACATACTGGCAGGTTCAGGATGACTGTACTATTTGGTTTTCCTCTTAAAACTCAAACTCGTCTTTCCAGGTTCAATCTCCTTAGGTAATTTCGCATGTAGTATTTCCTCCATCATGCGATGATATTCTTCAAACGTATGCATGTTGTTATGACCTCCACCAATTACTGGGTAAAGCCTCGTGTATTCTGGTTTAATCTTTGAAAGTTTCACAGAAGTCTTGAATGGAATTAATCGGTCGTTGGTTCCATGGATAATCTTAATCGGCACCTCAACATATTTCAAATATAAATAAGTCCGTATAGGGAATCGCATGAGCAAGGACATCGGCATAAATGGTACAAAACGTTTCGTCACATTGGTCATACTATAGTAGGGCGATTCTAACACTAGCATTCTTGGGTTGTTTTTAGAGGCTAGCTTTGCAGCAAAACCCGAACCTAGTGATCTACCATACATGATAATATACTGTTCAGGAACTTGCTTTTTCACCTCATCATAAACAAACTGCATGTCATTTTTGATGTTATCCTCAGTTCGTTTACCAGTGCTTTTTCCAAATCCGCGATAATATACCATGATCACATCAAAGCCTTGTCGTGTAAAGTCAATGGCAAATTTACCCCATCCTTTGATCGACTTAGAATTTCCTTTTAGATAAAAAATCACGCCTTTAGGTTCAGCGATTTTGAAATGGATTCCATTGATATTAACACCAGTGGCTAATTCAAAATTGTATTCGTCAAAATCTAGATTAGGGTATTTGAATTTAAAATCCTCAGGTAACTTCTCAGGTTTAAATAAAAACTGTTCTTGCCAATAGTAAAGCACAAAATTGGCCATTACATAAAGACTCACTACAATTAAAATGATGACCCAAGCTGAACTCAACTGATTAGACTTTTCTAAAAGTTAAGCCAAAAACCTGAGTTTCTAAAGCCAGTTTTTCAAAAAGCACCTGTTTAAAGAAAAAAAGAACTTGTTCATTACATATCTTATTCCAAACTGTTTTATAGTTGTTAACTTAATTGATTCAAAACTCATTCTATGAAAGTATTAATTACATGCATCATTATTTTATGTGCGATTTCTCTAAGGGCACAAGAAATTGAATTCAGGTCTAATCCAGGCCGATACATACTCGGAACGCAAAAAGACAGGACTGCTTCTATTGGTTTTGGTGATATTGACAATGATGGAGACATGGATGCAATCTTGGCCAATGGCAGGCATTGGGCACAGCAGAATTTAGTATTCTTTAATAATGGTCGTGGGATTTTCACCGTTGGTCAACCTTTGGATTTTACCTGGGAAACAAGCTACGCTACCGAAATAGCAGACTTAGATGGTGATGGCGACCTCGATGTGGCAGTAGGCAACGACATGGCACCAAATATCATCTACCTAAATGATGGCACAGGAAATTTCAAAAGAACTGGCTCATTTGGGGAAAGATATTCTCCTACAAGAAACCTCACTGTTGCCGACCTTGATCAAGATGGAGACATTGATATTTTAATTACTAATAGAGGAGCACAAAACGAAATATGCTTAAATGATGGCACAGGGAAATTTGAAAAGATTGTCAAGTTTGGAGAGCCCCGAGACTCAACTATAGATGTGGAGGTTGCAGACATGGATGCTGATGGAAACAATGATCTAATTTTAGCAAATAGAGACGGTGGCCAAAATTACATTTACCTGAATGATGGAAAACTAGGCTTTGATGAGAAAATCGCCTTTGGAACTGGCACAGACGAAACTAGGTCAGTGGCCATCGCAGACATCAATCAAGATGGTATTCAAGACATTATTACAGCTAATATAGGAGAGGAAAATGTGATTTATTTCGGGA
>Ga0209223_10004204_pt1 | contig 13308 bp, 12 predicted proteins | sample COG_06_FD_184750 | JGI IMG/M metagenome (GOLD analysis project Ga0209223, IMG submission 184750) | Pelagic Microbial community sample from North Sea - COGITO 998_met_06 (SPAdes) (version 2) | ecosystem: Environmental > Aquatic > Marine > Neritic zone/Coastal water | place: Helgoland, sampling...
AGACAGGACATATAGTCTCCATCTCGCCCCAACCTTCGAGCGCCAATACCACCTCTACCGCGACTGGCAGCTCAATCACTGCACCGGGTTGCGCGATATCGGCCAACCAATTCTCCTGCCAGAACCGTCGATCGACAGTCATATCAGAGCCCGCTCGTAACGTGGTAATGTCCCCCAAAAAACGGACCTCAAATCGCTCGACCTCCTCGAGCAAAATCGTTTCTCGCGGCTCAATAGCCGCGCTGCGATCCAAGATGGGGTAAGCAGCACGGATAAGCTGGTCGTCGTCGAGATAGTAAGCGACGCGCTGTAACGCGCTGCGCGGTACGCCTAGCGTATTGTGCCAACCGCTGCGCGTAAACGCCAAGGTCTCTCTCGCGAGTGGACCGCCCTCCAAGGCCGAGGCCTGAACACCAAACTCATCGGTAATCGATCGGTTAGTGACCTGCCGAATATCTCGGGATAACACCCCTATGGCGCGATTGATTTCATGTAAACGCTGCGCCTCGTTACGGACGCTGTCGACCCCGGTAATCACCGTCGACAAGGTGTTATAGGCCAGTAGTGTAACGAAGGCAGTGATCGCCATAGCAATCAATACTTCGATGAGCGTGAAGCCTCGAATGCTACACTTCATGGCTGCTTCGGCGTCAAAAAGGCGACCGTCCTGTGCAAATACCGTTGCTCTCGGTCATCTAACAGACCGACAGCGATTTCAACACGAACAAAGCCCGGTAATTCAGTGGTCTGCTGCTCCATACTCCAGTGCCAGTCACGATCAGCGAAGCGAGATTCACCCTGTACATCCCCCGATGGAATCGCACCGCTATTAGCGACAATCAGCTGTAACTCGCTGAGTTTGTTCGCGGCGACCCAGCTAGCCAGAGTTCGTTCACGCAGATACTCGGTGCCGTCTACTTGCTGGATTAGGGCGAACAAGAGTGCGGGTAGGGCGACAGCGACAACGGCCATAGCCACCATGACTTCAATCAAGGTAAAGCCCTTGGCTCTAGAACGCGATCTACAGTCGCTCATCGTCAGGAGCCTCACGGTTGGGCATGACGGTCATTCGACCGAATAAATCCCAGCGCAGACTAAACAAGCGCTCAGCGGTTTGTTGGTCGTACCACTCAAGCGAACCCTCGGTCACCTCGCCACCCGCAAAAAAAACAATATGTGGCGGCGCTATCAACTCAGGATCACTGGCCTCTATGGTGACCTCGGGCTGATCAATGAGCGTCAGTAATAACTCGCTGCCCGTTGCAAAGTGAAAAGGGGCCAGTACGTCATCCGCCATGCGCGGTCGGGCCCAGCCCTGATCAAACCGTTTAAGCCAGCGACCCGTGTACTGAGGCGCACTGAGCGTCGAGGTTTGCTCTAACAGTAACCCATAATCCGTTCCTGACAACTCCGCTTCTGACTGGGCGTAGCCCATGGTTGCGGCCAGCTGACGGACCTCGTCTGCACGCTTAATGCCCCGCCCACCCGTGCCCACGTTCAAGCTGACGACCGTCGTCAGCATGACGATAACCAACACTACCACCAGTAATTCAATCAGGCTGAAAGCGCGCTGCCGAAAGAAGCTATTTATCACCGATCAAGAGTCCTATGATCTAGTCGCTATCCGTTTTCCAGTTACCAATATCGGCATTTTGATCGTCACCGCCCGGCAAGCCGTCGGCGCCATAGCTATAAATATCAACTGCCCCATTTTCACCGGGAGACAAATACAGGTAAGCGCGACCCCAGGGATCGATCGGCACATCATCTAAGTAGCCACCCGTTTTAAAATTGCGCGGCTCGGGTGCCAGCGTCGTAGGTTCAACCAATGCCACTAGGCCCTGCTCTGTCGTGGGGTAGGTAAAATTGTCCAGTCGATAGATTTTCAAGGCCGTTTCTATTGATTTGAAATCTGCCCGCGCTTTTTGCAGTCGCGCATCATCGGCACTGTTCAGTACCGTCGGTGCCACCACACTGATCAATAAGCCCATAATGACCAGCACGACTAAAATTTCGATTAGCGAAAAGCCTGATTGCTTATGCATACCCTCACCTCACCATAGTATTTAAATCGAATATTGGCAGCAGAATGGCCATAACAATGGTCAGTACCAAGCCACCCATTACCACCACCATGAGTGGCTCAAACAGGCCCATGACCGTGCCCAAGGTCATTTGAAGTTCACGCTCTTGATTAGCCGCTGAGCGTGACAACATGGCTTCAAGTTCGCCTGACGTTTCCCCGGACGCCACCATATGTACCATCATGGGCGGGAAAAAAGCTTCCTGAGACAGTGCACGATGCAGGCTGCTGCCCTCCTGTACCCGCAGCGCAACGGTACTGGCGGATGCACGTAACACACGGTTGGCCATGACCGCACCGGCAATCCTTAGGGCGTCCAATAGCGGCACACCACTGGCCATTAAAATACTCAGGGTCGACGCGAATCGTGCGGTATCCATGCTAATTAATACGCCACTGATGCCAGGGACGCGCAGTAGACCTTGGTGCCAGACTGCTTTGTTGCCCTCATGCTTTAGCAGCCGAGACAATGCCACCGCCAAGAACGCCAGCATCAACAGGACCCACAGCCCATAATCCCGTAAAAAATCGCTTGTGGCGATGAGACCCACCGTCAGTGGGGGTAATGTTTGCTTCGTATGGGCAAAAATACCCACCAATTCAGGGACCACAAACACCATCAAAGCGGTGACCACGGCAACCGCAACGGCGACCAGCACAAATGGATAAATCAACGCCATTTTCAGCTGCTGAGCGGTGTGTTGGCTATTCTCAGTGTAATCTGCCAACTGCTCCAATACCGGCCCAAGCTGCCCGGCCTGCTCCCCCGCGTGAACCATCGCGCGATACATTTCCCCAAAGGCCTGGGGGAACTGACCCATCCCATTGGCTAAGGTATAGCCCTCTGACACACGGGAGCGCACCTGTAACAAAATTGTTTTGGTTTTTGCCCTACGGGTTTGCTCAGCCGCGGCTTGCAAGCATTCGTCTAGGGGTAGCGCCGAAGCCACCAGCGTCGCTAATTGCCGGGTAATCAAAGCGACTTCACCCGCTTTTAAGCCCGGACTAAATAACGACAGACGAAAGCCTTTGTCACCACCAAGGCGAACACCCGCGACCTCGACTTCAATGGGTCGCAGCTGCTTTGTGCGCAGCTGACTTCGAATATGGCGGTCTGAGTCTCCCTCAAGAACGCCTTTCACCACCTTACCGTGACTGTTTAAGGCTTTATAACGATAGGCAGCCACCGATTATTTCACCGCGGTCACGCGGAGAACCTCCTCTATGGTGGTTTCACCTGACAAAATCCGCCGTCGGCCATCGACATCAATCCCGGGGTAGCGTAGCCGCGCTGCCTCCAACATGGACTGTTCGCTCGCGCGCTCATGAATCATCAACCGCAAGGGTTCATCGATCTCTATGAGTTCATAAATGCCCGTACGACCGCGATAACCTGAATGATTGCAGCATTCACACCCCTCAGCACGGTAAATAACTGCCTCTTCAGAATCTTGAAGGTGCAACAATTCTCGCTCCACAGCGCTCGGATGGTGCGCCACACGACACTCGAGACACAGAAGCCGCACCAATCGTTGAGCCATCACCGCGAGGAGGGATGAAGATAACAAAAACGGCTCAACACCCATATCCTGCAGACGGGTTACTGCGCCAATCGCCGTATTTGTGTGTAGGGTCGACAACACTAAATGGCCGGTCAGTGACGCCTGCACGGCAATGTCTGCGGTCTCTATATCACGAATTTCGCCAACCATAATCACATCGGGATCTTGGCGTAAAATGGCGCGCAGTCCGCGTGCAAACGTCATATCAACCTTGGTGTTGACTTGGGTTTGTCCCACTCCCGCCAGCATGTACTCAACCGGGTCTTCAATCGTTAGAATGTTGCGCGACATCTGATTAATACTGGACAGACCCGCGTAAAGGGTCGTTGTCTTACCCGAACCCGTGGGGCCGGTCACCAAGATAATACCGTGAGGACTTTGCAACCCGCGTCGATACGCCTCGGTGACTTGCTCGTTCATATTTAACTGAGTGAGTTCTAGTTGGCCTGCCTGCTTGTCCAATAAGCGCAGGACAATCCGCTCGCCATGCGCAGAGGGAATAGTCGACATACGAATATCAATGGCGTGGCCGGCAATGCGCACCGATATTCGACCATCCTGAGGAATACGTTTCTCGGCAATATCGAGCTTGGCCATGACTTTGAGTCGCGATATCAACAGTGGCGCCAACATTCGATTGGGCGCTAATACTTCCTTTAGGACGCCGTCGATACGGTAACGGATGCTAAGACGATCCTCGAAGGTTTCAATATGAATATCCGATGCTTTCTCTTTCACCGCCTGCTGTAAAACAGCGTTGATAAGGCGGATGATCGGTGCATCATCCTCGGCGTCCATTAGATCCCCAAGATCCGGAATCTCATCCACCAATTGTGAGAGGTCGACATCGGCACTGATATCCTCTGCCATTTGTGCCGCTTCATTATTCGTGCGCTGATACGCGCGTGTAAGACGGGCCTGGAAATCTTGGCTATCACAACCCACGAGTTCGAACGCTGTGCCAACGAAGCGATTTACCTCCAGCAAGGTATCTTTGCCTATGGGTGGGCGGAAAAACACACGACAGCCGTGGCTCTGACGCTCAAGTAACACACCTTTCGCTTTAGCAAAACTAAAGGGAAGCAATCCTTGGGCTGTAGCGGTCGAGTCAATCAGCGCCACGTCAGGCACAAGCTCCGTCACGTCTACCAATCCATCCACGACCCTGTCGAGCTCAGGCTCACTCACTCGCGCCCGCCCTCGCTGGCGTTTTCCTCAACGTCCAATAGCTGTTTTATTTGGGTCTCCCAAGTGGGAATCACCGGTATATTTCCATCATCTAGAAACATAAGGCCACGTTGGCGCCGCTCAAGCTGTTCATCTCGAATATAGCGATACTTTTCAGCAGTGGCACCGGCAAGATCATCGTCGTTTCTGACAATAGTGGCACGGATAAAGACCAGCAAATTAGACTTGGTCACCGACACCACATCATTGCGGAATAGACGGCCGAGCCACGGTATGCTCGATAGCCCCGGGACACCCTGCTGACTGTCTTGGATATCGTCTTTTACCAAACCACCAAGAACCACAATATCGCCATCGCGAGCCAGTACCTTGGTTTCTATCTTACGTTCATTGGTAATCACATCGGAGGCGGTGAGCACCTGCTGACTAATACTGGATACCTCTTGGATAATATCCAGCACCACCGAATCACCCTCGTTAATCTGGGGTGTGACCGTTAGCGTCACACCGACATTTTGCCGCTGGATGGTTTGAAATGGATTCTGCAGTGCACCATTGCCGCCCCCAGTGCTCGTATAAGAGCCGGTCACGAAAGGGACTTGCTGACCCACAGTAATATAAGCCTCTTCGTTGTCCAGAGTCAGGAGACTGGGTGTCGAGAGAATATTGGCATTGCCTTGAGTCTCCAGCGCATTAAGAATAACCGCCATCGATAGATCGTCATCGACCAAGCCCCAGCCTAATGTTGTTCCCGGCACCTGCGATAATGCACCGGTCAGATCGCGCACACCAATCTCGTTACTACTGTTGTCGTCCGGAAGAATGGCACTCGCGATGGCGGCATTGCGCTGCTGCTGAGAGGAACTGGTACTGACATTACTGCCAAACAAGCCGCTATCGTTAGCAAACAGCCACTGCAGACCCAATTCTTGGCCTTCAGAGATTTCCATTTCCACAATAATGGCTTCGACCAATACTTGCGCTCGACGGATATCAAGGCGAGCGATGACGGCTTCTAAGGAGGCCATCTCATCGGCGTCGGCGGTGATAATAAGGGCGTTGGTACCCGGGTCCGCCTCAATGGTCGAATTTGAATTGGAACTGCGGGTCTTTTGACCGCCGTTATCCAAGGCCGTAATATTTTGCATCACTCGGGTTAATACTTCCGCGATATCACCAGCGTTAGCATATTCGAGATACACCACCTTAACATTACCGCTTTGCTCAAGGGGCGTGTCTAAGTAACGGATCAATTCCTTGATGCGCTGCATATCGAGCTCATCCGCCGTGACCACCAGACTGTTGGTGCGCTTATCAGCGACCAAGGTCAACTCGTCATCAGTCTCCCCCGAGCCATTTGTCGATTTCTCGAGTGCCTCGAGCATGGCAACAATGTCTTCTGCGACACCGTATTTGAGTCGCACCACCTCAGTGCTCTCGATGGCCGTGCGGTCCATGCGATCGATGATGTCCAAAATGCGATTAATATTGGAGCGAATATCCGAAATAATGATGGCGTTACTGGGTGCGTACGCAGCCATGTGCGCCTGCTGGGGGACCAATGGCCGAAGCACTGGAATCAATTTTGCGGCCGAAACATTTTCTAGACGCACCACCTGAGTAACGTACTCATCGTTATTGCGCTGACTAGGGCCTTTATCTACGGGTACGGGGGCCGATCGCGCGTCTTTGTTGGGGATGACTCGAATGACCGCCCCCGATCGCACCGCTGTATAGCCGTGCACGTCAAGAATGGATAAAAACAGGTCATAGAGTTCCGCTTTCGACACGGGTTTAGATGAAATGACCTTGACCTTCCCCTTAACCGAAGGATCAATCACGATGGTGCTGCCGGTTATATCAGCAACAAATTTTATGAACTCTTGAATATCGGTATCTTTCATATTCACCGTATAGTCTTGAGCCTGCACGGTGGAAACACCAACAGAGGTAGTCGAGACCACAAAAGCCATGAGTAACGGGGCGGTTATCGCTAACAGTCTGCGACTTACAGTTTTCTTGGCTACCATTAACATGTAACGCCGAACTCCTACTGAGTGCTTCCTAAACTAACAGATATCGATACCGGAGTACCATTGCGGTCAACATCGAAACTGGCTTCAGCTGCATCACGCATCAGTTGGTACAACTGCACGGTATTAGCTGGGTCGCTCAACGTTAAACCATTGACAGCGGTGATCACGTCACCCGCTTTAAACCCTAAGGCTCTAAACTGCTGCGTATCGCGCCCGGGCGCCACACGATAGCCTGCAATACCGGCGTCCGTACGCACCGCAGAAATACGCACGACATCCGCAAGCGATTGAGGATTGTCGTAGAACTGTTGGCGGTATGCACTCGCCAATTGAGATCGATCGACGTCTCGCTCTGTTTGTGCAGATTTTTCATTTGCTGTCGGCACCTGGACAGGACCCACTTCCGTCGCACCCCGTGCGCGCATGTTATCCAAAATGCCTTCTTCAAATAACCGAAGCAATTCATAGGTGCCATCGTTATCGATGACCACCTGTTTAGGCATCACCTTCGCCAGGCTTATGGCGCCACTCAATGGCAGCTTATCGCCGACTTTATAGTTTGCCTGTGTACCCTTGACTTCAATGACCGCCACGCCCAAGCCAGTGCTTGAAGATGCCAATACGCCCTGTAACAGCAGATCTAAGCGGGTCTCTTGCGCGCCATTTTCAATGCCATCACGGGAGCTCGTTGGCGCCACTTCATTGGGTAAGATCGTCTCAGCGTCTATCAGTGGCTCACCGAATAAGCCCAGCCCCAACAGATCATCTAGCTCAACGTTAATTGAGCTTTGCGACAGGCGCTGTACGATCGCTGGATTGATGGGAGCTGCGACTGTGGAGTCCACTGTCGCATCGGGTACTAGCGCCCAGAGAATTTGCGCGAAGCTGTAACACGACCAAATAGCCAATACTAACATCAGGGCAAGCTGCAGCTTTTGCACGCCCTCAGGTGCCCGCACGTGAGTGAGCAGCCACTGCATACCGGGCTGCAAGCGCATCACTAATGAGGGTCTACTAAGGCTCATATGGCACGGGTATTAAGGTCGATGCTGCCGAGTCATTGCAGACGCTTCGCCTTGTTGCTTCAATCGTCACCATGGTGGACACTCGGAATATACCTCGCTCTTATTATAACTGGCTCATAGCGTAACTGGATAGCAGTGCAATCCGCTAATGGTGCTGCCATGTTACCGCAATGTTCAGAGATTCGCTTTGAGCTTGGCGCTGCGTTTAGCCCTGATCTTAGTGACAGGATTTGCCGGACCAATCACTAGCCGCATAGGCTTTGCCCTGATAGCCGGATTTTACACCCTCACTGTGGTTCCGATATACTCCCGCCTACACCTGCGGGGTGGCACTGCCTGAGATGTCCTAGTGAGGACAAACCCGTTGAACCTGAACCGGATAACGCCGGCGGAGGGACAGGCCATCGACAGTTACTTCCAACACCAACTGTCTCTGCGCTGCTCCCATCAGCCTGTTGTGGGAGTAACGAGTCCTTGGCTTTGCATCAAAAATCACCACCTGCCTACTTACTGCGATCGATCCCCTTCGCCGCCGCTATGATTATATCTGTTATGGATGCTGCGCCCGCTCTCGCAGCACGTCAGCTTGAAGAGATCATCGTCACTGCAGCCCTTCAATCCGACGACGGAAAACGCAGCGCTGTTAGCGTTTTAGATCATCTCTTTATTGAGCAGCGCTCGGCTCAGCACATTGAGAACCTGTTGTCAGCAGTACCTAATGTCAACGTTGCCTCAGGCGCCTCTCGCGGCCGCTTTTTTCAGATCCGCGGTATAGGTGAGCGCAGTCAGTTTGTTGAACCCTTGAACGCCTCGGTTGCGCTGTTGCTCGATGGTATCGACTTGACGGGCATCGGTGGCGTCGCAACGACCTGGGATTTACAGCAAGTCGAAGTACTGCGAGGGCCACAAGGCACACTTTTCGGTGCCAATGCGCTCGCCGGCCTAATAAACCTGCGAAGCACTCCTCCCCGTAGCGGGCAAGACTTACGCGTCGAAGCCGGCGTCGAGAGCTACGCAGGTAGACGCTTTGGCTTAGCAATAGGTGGCGAGTTAACGCCGCACTGGTCTGGCCGATTCGCTGTTCAGCAGTATCAGAGCGATGGTTTTTTCGACAATCAATGGCTTAACACATCAAACACCAACGAGCGCGACGAGCTAACGGGGCGCGCCAGCTTACGCTACCGCAACGACCAGCAGCAGATAGACGTTGCCCTATACCGATTCGAGATTGACAACGGTTATGACGCGTTCTCCCTCGACAATACGCGCAACACATTGTCCGACCAACCTGGGCGAGACCGAGCACTGACAGATGCAGCGCGGTTGCGCTGGGAGTGGTCGGGCAAGGTACGTTATACGCTGCAGGTAAGCCATGCTCAGTCCAACACGGAGTACAGCTACGACGAGGATTGGAGCTACGTCGGTATTGCTCCCGGATGGGAATACAGCGCTGTCGATGACTACCGGCGCGACCGAACGATGACTAGCCTTGAGGGACGTGTTGAAGGCGATACGGCCAAGGGTAGCTGGGTCGCCGGCACTTACTGGCGTGATGAGCAAGAGGCTCTCAGACGAGATTACACGTACCTAGAAAGCGCTTTCGAGAGTGATCTCGGCATTGAAACCGCCGCACTATTTGGACAGTTTTCAATCGACTTTGCACCCGCCCTGAGCGCCTATGTTGGTGCTCGCTGGGAGTATCGTGGCTCCGAGTATGAAGATAGTAGCCAGGTTAATGAACGCTTTAGCGATACGCTGTGGAGCGGACGAGCAGGCCTTGAGTGGGCAGCCAATGCTCGCAATGACCTTTATGTCAGCGTCAGTCGTGGCGTTCGCGGGGGTGGCGTTAATGCGAATTTACTGGCCTCGATCAACGCGTTCCCTGAAGAGCTAGGCACTGACTTTACTCCCCTTGGGTTTTTCGACGCCGAATCCCTCATCAATGCCGAAGTTGGCTGGGGTTGGCAAAATGCCGAGGGATCGCTCAGCAGCAAGGTGACACTATTTAGTATGCGACGTAGCGACCAACAGGCTAAAAGCTCGCTGGTGATACCCCGCCCCGACGGCTCTACCGCGTTCATCGATTACACCAATAACGCCGCGCGTGGCAGCAGCAACGGCCTAGAGTGGCAGTTCGCTTGGGCCGCCACTGACGCGCTGGCAATTGAGGCTTCATTAGGCTTGCTCGACGCTCATTTCGATAGCTATGTGACGGCCGATGGCGATGACCTTGCTGGTAGAGAGCAGCCTCACGCACCCAAAACAATGTCTCAGCTCGGACTTCATTGGCGCCCCTTCTCGTCGTGGCAAGCCGGCCTCGACGTGACGACTATGAGCGATTTTTACTTCTCCGACCGCCACGACACCAAGAGCCCCTCGAGAACGCTCTTTAATGGCTTCATCGCGTGGCAAGGCGAGGTCTGGGGACTCCGTTTGTGGGGGCGCAATCTCACCGATGAAGATACCTTCGACCGGGGCTTTGGTAGCTTTGGCAACGATCCCCGCAAGGAGTACGCTGTCGAACCATACTATCAATACGGTGAACCTCGCATTGTCGGCTTGACCGCCACATACACACTGTAAATGTCGCACTGGAGAATAAGTACCCCATGCAAATAACCGCAGAACTCAGCCTTTACCCTTTGGCCGGTGACGTTAATGCCAACGTCCTCGCTTTTATTGACGATTTGACGGCTACCGGCGAAGTGTCGGTGGTGACTACTGCTTTGAGTACACAGCTTTCAGGTGGCGTTGAGGCGGTATTTTCGGCGGTTCAAGCAGCGCTCTGCCAAAGCTATGAACGCGCAGGCCGACAAGTATTGGTGGCGAAATTTTTGCCCGGCTTCAGATCAGAGATAGGTCCCGAGAGCGACTGAAGCAATGGCAGCCCTCGAGCTTATCGCGGTGGTTTTAGCGCTGATATATGTCCTTTTGGCCATTGCTGAACAGCGCTACTGCTGGCTGGCAGCGGGGCTGAGCGCGGCCCTGTACCTTGGGATTTTTTGGCGAGCAGCCCTGCTGATGGAAGCGGTTTTGCAACTCTTCTATGTGGTGATGGCTGGCTATGGCTGGTGGTGCTGGGGGACCCATGGCAGCGCCGACGAACGGCCCATCAGGCGTTGGCCTTGGCGCCAGCATGTCACTGCGATAGCGGCTATTGGTGTGTTGAGTGGTATCTGTGGCAGCTTGCTAGATCGCTACACCGAGGCCGCCCTGCCATGGCTCGATAGCCTCACCACCATTGGCGCACTCGTCACCACTTGGATGGTGGCCCAAAAACTGTTGGAAAACTGGCTTTACTGGATAGTTATCGACGCGCTATCCATATACCTGTACCTCGCAAGAGATCTGCACCTCACCGCCGGCCTGTTTGCCCTTTACATCGCGCTGGCCTTTGTTGGTTGGTACACCTGGCGGCAGCACTATCGTCGTCAGCGGCCTGAGCAGGATGCTGGCACTGCCAGTAGCGCCCCATGAGCCTGCCGATCGCCTTGGCGGCATGGCGCCAATGGCAGACCTCAGTGCCGCTGCTCAGCGAGCCCACCGTTATCACTGCTTTAGCGCCGGGCACAACCAATGCAGCCATTAAAGTCGCGGGCAACAGCGCTGAGGGGCGCCATTCTTTTGTTATCCGGTATTCAGATTCGCGACCCGGCACCCGGATGACTCATTTTTGGGGAGAACGCAATAACTTCGCTCTTGCTGCCAAACATGGCTTGGCGCCGACACTGTGCTACGCCCATGACGCCAGTCATACGCTCGTCACAGAGTATATCGAACATCAGCCGCAGGCGGTGACCACTGACGCCCTTGCCGAGCTCATACGGCGTATTCATGGCCTTCCCTACGAGGGTGTCACCGTCAATCTTTACGAGCAACTACAGCATACGTTTCATCAAGCCCAGACCCGGGGCATCCCACCTGATGAGCTCATTGATCCTTGCTCGGGCGGGCTCACTGCTGCGCTCGCCGTCCTCAAGCAGGATGAGCCAAGGTTCTGCCATAACGATTTACACCCGGGTAATGTATTGTCGAACAACGGCGACCTGCTGGTCATTGACTGGGAATACGCCGGCGCCGGCAGCGCCTATTTCGATGTGGCCGCCGCCATTGACAGTTGGCCAACTATTGACCCGCGTCAACTGCTACCAAGAACCCTAGGCGCGAATTTTTGCTCGGATCTTTGGGCATGTGCCCAAGCCGTGTATGCGGCAGTCGAGTGGAACTGGTACCTTGCACAGGGTATTTTGCCGCCGTTACGGTGTAGTCTCGATCAAGTCACCAGCAAAATAGCGTTAGTGAAATGAACACGGATTGGCATATTTTAGGCGCCGGCGCGATGGGCGGACTGTTTGCCCACCGCTTGGCGGGCGCTGGCTTTCGCCCCATATTACTCAGCCGCTCGGGTCAAACGGGCAGTCAGCCACTGACCTTTCACGCTTCTGATGCTACCCTGACCGAGCACTTCGACTACCAAGCCATCCATGAATCTGAGACCATTCGTCGACTGTGGGTTTGTACCAAATCCTTTGATATAGTCGGCGCGCTGCAGGCGGTTTTAGGACGGCTGGCCCCTGATGCGCACATTGTTCTCATGGCCAATGGCATGGGCTACCAAGAGCAGGTGGCAGCACTATTAACCGAGCAGTCACTCTTCGTGGCCACCACCACCGCAGGCTGCTATCGATCGAGCCCTCAGAGCTGGGTCATTGCGGGTGCTGGGGAGACCCACGTGGGTGGCTGGCAGGCTTCAATAGCCAGGCCAACATGGGCTTCAACCCTCACCGCCCAACCCTGGCACTGCGTCTGGGAGCAGGATATGTCCCAGCTGTTACTGAAAAAGCTGGCGATTAACTGCGCCATTAATCCACCTACAGCGCTGTGGGACATCACCAATGGCGACTTACTGTCAGGGGCCTATGCGCCCCAATTCCATGCAGCCATTGCAGAGTTAACCCAGGTCTTTCAGTATCTAGGTAACGCCGACTTAGCGGCTGAGATCACCACGCTAATTCCTGCAGTGGCTCGACAGACCGCCACCAACACCTCTTCGATGCGTGCCGATGTCCAGCACTGTCGGCCCACTGAAATTGAGGCCATCTTAGGGTTCCTAGTCGAGCAATTGATCGGGTTGGAGAACAGCGAAGCACCACCTGCTACGCCTATCTTGCATCATTGGCTAAACAGTGTGCGACGTCACGAGTCAGCGATTCGAGCGCGCCCTGCCAAATAACGGTGGACGCATCGGCGAGGATCAAATCCTGATGCACATGATCGCCTCGAGCGCTGGAATGGGTCATCAATAATTGACAGAGCCTGTCGTCGCAGTCCACCCCGGCGGTCAACACATGCTTACCGTCATCGCCGACTCGCCAATCGTCACCTAGGGCAGATTGAACCGTGCTGGCGACCCA
>Ga0209223_10004210_pt1 | contig 13292 bp, 11 predicted proteins | sample COG_06_FD_184750 | JGI IMG/M metagenome (GOLD analysis project Ga0209223, IMG submission 184750) | Pelagic Microbial community sample from North Sea - COGITO 998_met_06 (SPAdes) (version 2) | ecosystem: Environmental > Aquatic > Marine > Neritic zone/Coastal water | place: Helgoland, sampling...
AAAATCAAGGTAGAAAACCTATTCACGTGTTGTCTATTACTACTGACAAAGGAAAAACTACCGCGCTTACCCACTCACGCGCTCTATTCGAGTTTACAACATCTATCCTTTTTGGGAATCTAAAGGACTTTGTAGAGAATATCCTGGTTCTCTAAATGTCTTCAAATGATTATATGTACCAAGTTTAAACACCTTACATATATATAACCGAATTAGCTGTTTTTTGTTTTTGGACAAACAACAGGTTACAACAGAGAAGAAAATTTATTGAGAATGTTAAAAACTTTTAGATATTGTTAATATAGTTGACTTAACTAGCTTTTGTTATTAATTAAAATCAAATAACAGAGATCTTTTTACGAGGTTTTAATTAAATATTTATTAGATTTATTAATGTTAAATTTTGCAAGAAAATATGAGTAAAAAATTGAATGTTATTGATTTGTTTTCTGGATGTGGTGGATTTTCGTATGGTTTTGAACAAGCAGGCTTTCAAGTAATTCTCGGAGTTGATAATACTAAAGCGGCTTTAGATACATTTGAAAAAAATCACAAAAACTCTAAATCTCTTTTGTTGGATTTACATGAAGATAGTTCAATTGAAAAAATTGTTAAAGCCAAGGGAAACAAAAATGTTGATGTAATCATTGCAGGCCCTCCTTGTCAAGGGTTTTCTCTAACTGGAACTAGAAATGAAAAAGATGATAGAAACTCTTTATTTAATGCAGTTTTTAAACTTGCAAAAAAAGTTCAACCGAAAGCATTAATCATTGAAAACGTATCTGGTTTATTGACATTATATAAAGGAAAGGCAAAAAAAGAAATAATTGAGTTATGTGAAGAAATGGGTTATAATTGTAGTCCTAAACTTTTATATGCTCCAGATTTTGGAGTTCCTCAAATTAGAAAAAGAGTATTTTTTGTGGCTATAAAAAAGAACCTTGGAATTTTTGAGTTTCCTGACCCTACACATAATAAAAAAAATTACATCAATTGTGAAGAGGCTATAGGAGATTTACCATCTCTAGAGAAAGATCTGGGTAATAATGATATGAAATACGAAAAAAAAGCTTTTAGTTCATATCAAAAACTTATGAGAAAAGGGAATAAATCCCTCAATAATCATATTGGCACAAGCCATACAGACCATGTAAAAAATGTTATTTCACAAGTTCCGGAGGGTGGTAATCATAAAGATTTACCCCCTGGGGTTGGAGATTCAAGAAAGTTTAATGAAGCATGGACTAGATATCATAGCAAAAAGCCTTCAAAAACTATTGACACAGGGCATAGAAATCATTTCCACTACAAGTGGAATAGAGTTCCTAGTGTTAGAGAAAATGCAAGACTGCAATCTTTTCCTGATCGGTTTGTTTTTTCAGGCAATAAAACTCAACAATACAGGCAGGTAGGAAATGCTGTACCGCCAATATTAGGACAAGTTATCGCTAATCAACTTTTAAAATATTTGTCTTATGAAGCTTAATGTGATTGATCTGTTTGCAGGGTGCGGAGGGTTAACTGATGGGTTTTTACAAACAGGGCGCTTTAATACATTAGCAGCAGTTGATTGGGAATTTGCCACTGTAGAAACATTAAAAGAAAGATTAAATAGTAAATGGGGATATGATTTAAGTAAAAACAATGTATTGCATTTTGACATACAAAGAACTAATGAATTAATCTATGGTTTTGATGACGAAAAGTTTGGGAAAAATAAGGGGCTCAATAAAATTGTTGGAACTAAAAAAGTAGATGTTATTATTGGCGGCCCCCCTTGTCAAGCATATTCTATAGCAGGTAGAGTTAGAGATAGTAATGGAATGCAAGATGATTATCGCAATTTTTTATTTGAGAGCTATGTTAAAGTAGTTAGCCACTTTAAACCTAATACTTTTGTTTTTGAAAATGTAGAGGGAATCCTTTCAGCAAAACCTGGAGGAATATCAATTGTTAGACGAGTAAAACAAGCTTTCGAAGAAATTGGGTATGAAATAACAGACAACTTAAGAGAAAACGCTCTGTTTGATACTTCATATTATAATGTCCCACAAAGAAGAAAAAGAGTGATAATTTTTGGAGTTAAGAAGAGTAAAGTTAGTACAAAACTGGTTAAAGAGTTTTATTCACTTGTTAAAGAAAAGGCAACTAAAAAGCCTTTAAACTCAAAGGTTGCTTTTGAAAATTTACCTAAAATTTTTCCGTCAAGGCTCTCTTCAAAACATTCACATTCTGTAGAGTTAAACGCCATGAGCTTACCTAAAAATCACGATCCGAGAAATCATAACAAAAGGGATGTAGAGATCTTTAAAATGCTTACTGAAGATATTAAGAGTGGTCAAGAAAAATACATAACTAGCAAGGCTTTAATAAGTTTATATAAAGAAAAGACAGGTAAGGATTCTAAATTTCATAAATATCACGTAATTCGAGAAGATAAGCCAAGCAACACTATTCCTGCTCATTTATATAAAGATGGATTAAGGCATATTCATCCAGACCCTAAACAATCTAGATCAATTACCGTTAGAGAGGCTGCTAGAATTCAAAGTTTTGAAGATGATTTTGAGTTTTTGGGCTCAAGGAGCGATCAATATAAAATGATTGGTAACGCAGTGCCTCCAAAATTTTCAGAAATTATAGCTCAAACAATTTTAAAATTAAAAATTTAGTATGCAAGATTATTTAATAAAAAAACTTAAACATCAAGAGCTTGGATACAGTAATAAAGGTTCAGATGAGCCAGGAACAAGTAGGGGTCAATATTTTTTAATCTCAAAAAAATATTTAAATTTCTTTCCTCCGTTAAGTAAAGATATTTCACAAGATCTACAAATATTAAATATTGTAAGTCATGAACAAGTCTTACCTGTTCAAGCAAAATATATTTATGATAATGATAAATTTCACGGAAGCAAGGCAAATTCACCAAGAAATGAACACCGAATTAATATTAACTTGAAAATAAATCCAGAAAAAAAAATATTTCTTAAAGAGGATATAATTGTATTTAAAAAAGAAAGATTTACAAATGAGGACAACGATGGTGAAGATGCGTTCATTATAACCAGGTTCAGAAAATCAGAAAATGAAACTGATTATAAAAGAGTAGAAGAAATTATTGAAAAAAACAAAATTAATACAAGGTCTCAAAATTATGCTTATGCCTCAATTGAAGACTTTGTCAAGGTAGAATCATACAATAAAAGATTGACTGAAAGAGTGATGAGCCTAAATCCCATAATTCCTGAAACTGACAAATCGTTATTGTTTCAGAATATGAAATCTTCATACCAAAAAGCTGATGGCGAGTTAAGGTCTTTAGAGAAACAAATTAAAAGATTAGTCTTTGACAGATACGATTACAAGTGTATAGTTACAGGTATCGGGTATAAATGGAGAGAGTTAGGAGAAGTAAAGAACTCATGGAGAGGTATTACAGGGGCTCACATAAAACCCAGGGCACATGAAGGACCTTACAATGGAAGTAATATTGTTCCGTTGCTTGAACCAATTCATCAATTATTTGATAAGGGTATTTTTACAATCACAGCTAACTTGCACATAAAAATTCATGAAAATGCATTAAAAGATGATCTTTTAGAAAATTTTCATGCATTTAATAACAAAAAATTAATAGTCCCTCAAGGCATTGAACTTTCAGAAGAATACATTGAATACCACAGAAATAATATTTTTGGTTACTTTTTAGAAGGAAAGCAGATTAGAAGCTTAAAAACTGCCAAATAACTGCCAAGATTTAACTATCTTTAATTAAGTTCTGTGTAACATGTATTGTGATCTAAAGGAACAAAAAAAGGCTTACATCTCTGTAAACCTTTTTGCTCCTCCTCAAAGACTCGAACTTTGGACCCTCTGATTAACAGTCAGATGCTCTAACCAACTGAGCTAAGGAGGAATATCATTAAATAATGAGCGCAAATATATATATTATTTTTTAATCTTTAAAAATAATACGCTAATTAAATATGGCTTTAAATATATCATTTCCATTAGCGAATATAACTAATGAAATTAAAATTAAAAACCCTGTAACCTGAGCGTATTCCATAAACTTATCCGATGGCTTACTACCTGTAGCCATTTCATATAATAAAAACATCACATGTCCGCCATCTAAAGCAGGAATAGGTAATAAATTAAGCACTCCTAGCATTATAGATAAAAATGCAGTTATAGACCAAAAGTCTAACCAACTAAAAGACGAAGGAAATATATTTCCAATAGCTATAAACCCTCCAAGGCCCTTGTAAGCTCCAGTTTCTGGACTAAATATTGCCTTAAATTGACCTAAATAACTACTAACGGTAGCGCTAAAAGTCGTGGCTCCAACTGAAATACTTTCGCTTAAGCTATAAGTCTCCGTTACCAATTCGATGTATCCATTATCAATTAAATCAGCGGGTGAAGCCCCAAATAGAATTCCAAGTTTTCCGTTTTCGTCGACATTAAGTGTTTTTGAAATTGACATTCCTTCTCTTAAAATACTTACTTCAATAGTTTGATTTTTATTCTTGGATAAAATTGATTCTATTTCATCTGCATAAGGAGTTTTTATATCATTAACAGACTCAATAATATCATTTTTTAATAAATTAAAATTTTTATTTAATGACTCATCAGTTACAGATTGAATAATAAGTGGAGATCTAAAGTCAAATAAGCTTCTGTCTTTACTTGTGCTTAATTTTCCTAAAAAATCAACAGGTAATACTATCTCGACTATTTGTCCATCTCTGTCAACCTCATATGTTTTAGCACTTATTATAGACTTTCTCAACTCTGAATAATTATCAAATTCTTGGTTGTTTATAGAAATAATTTTGTCTCCTGTTTTAAAGCCAGCATCAGTTAAAATTGGATTGGTTATTAAATAGCCACCTTTAACACTTTCATTTGGAAAAAATTGTTTCCCATTAGAGTAAGCCAAACCTATATAAATAACAAGAGCTAAAATAAAGTTTACAGTAACTCCTCCAAGCATTATAATTAACCTCTGCCATGAAGGTTTCGATCTAAATTCCCATGGTTGAGCAGGTTTAGACATTTGTTCTGTGTCCATACTCTCATCAATCATTCCAGCAATTTTAACATATCCACCTAGTGGTAAAGCCCCAATTCCGTATTCAGTGTCTCCAACTTTCTTTTTGAATAAAGAAAAAGGCCAGTCAAAAAACAAATAAAACTTTTCAACTTTTGTTTTGAATAATTTAGCTGGGATAAAGTGTCCTAATTCGTGGAGAACAACTAATATGGATAAACTCAATAATAATTGTGAAACTTTTATAATAATGTCAATCATTGGATTTGTTAATTATGAAGGGGCTAAAATAAACGAATCTAACTTAAAAAAGAAGAAAAAAGACTTACTTTATCTTACAATTAAAGATTTATAAATATTACCTGATTCGGAATCAAACTTTAAAAAATACTGTCCTTGATTTAATGTCCCAAGTTCTAAGTTTTTCGAATATGAATATGTAGAAATTAATTGTCCATTAATATTATATAATTCAATATTGTTTATTTTTAAAAAGTAAGGTTTTTTGATTTCAATATTTGAACGAGTTGGGTTGGGGTAAATAACTAATTTATAATTAATTTCTGGGATCTCTGAACTTAAAAGAACAAGATTATTTTTTGAAATCACGTCAAAGTCTGGATTAACTTCAATAGATGAAACGTTAAAATCCAATTCGTAAATGAATATCTGATTGTTATAATTATGATCTAATATTAAATCCAACTCTTCACCAGAATCACCAAAAACCCTTATTGTAATTAAGCCTTCAAAAAAATCTACTGATTCGTGACTTGATTCTTGATTTAATATTATCTGTAATTCTGAGGATGGCTGACCCCATTCTGCTGTGTAACTTGGGTATCCCTCGTTGAACAACCAATCATCAAAAAATTCTGATAATTCCATTTCAGTTGTTTGCTCAACTGAGGATATAAAATCATTAGAGCTTGCATATCCATAGGAAAAATCAGGGTCTGACAAATAGTTTTGTAGACTTTCATAAAATAAGTCTTCGCCTATTTTTTGTCTAAGCATATGTAAAACCATAGATCCTTTATTGTATGAAAGTCTACCACTAAAAACTCTATTTACAGTTAATGTATCTTCAGCTGGAACATATACAGATCCATATGTCTGGCTTGTGATAGAGTTTACCTTCTGTTGTTTCCAGGAATTAAAAGAAGACTCTCCGTCTAGGTGTTCAATTACAAGTCCGGATAAATAAGTAGCAAATCCTTCATTTAGCCAAATGTCTTGCCAACTACCACAGGTAATTTTATTTCCAAACCACTGATGTGCTAACTCATGAGCAATCAATCCTCTACTAAAATTACCCATAAATGAAACAGTAGTGTGTTCCATTCCTCCACCCCAACCAAATTGAGCGTGTCCATATTTTTCATTTGAAAATGGATATTCCTCAAATTTTTCGGTGAAAAAATCCATAATATCAACCGTAACTAAAGTTTGTTCTTGCGCTGTAGAAAAATCTTCTGGATATACATAATTTATTATTTCAAATGGATTCCCATTATTAGAAACTTCGTGCGAATATATTTCATAGTTTGTGATCGCTACAGCTATTAGGTATGCAGGAATTGGATAATTATGTCTAAAATGAGTTGTTTTAATATCATCATTATAACTTTGACTAATTTCAAGACCATTAGATGCTGAAATATATTCTTCATTATCAGAGTTGTAAACAGGGGTGTTTATATATACATCAATAGAATCAATCTTATCGTTTAAATCTTGTTTGCAGGGCCACCACCCTTTGGCTCCATATGGTTCTGAAAGAGTCCAAACTATTGGATCGCCATTGTGATATGATTGTTCAAAAGAGCCAAAACCAGAACTTACAGGGTTGCCAGAATAAGTTACACTTAATGAGTCTAAAGTTCCTTGACCTTGCAATTGCGATAGCTCAATTACTAATTCATCATCTGAATTTTGAGTGTAGTTTAAGTTTGTGTTAGTAGACAAATGGGTAACATTTTCAACTTGCATGTTATCAGACAAATCAAAAGTTATTTGAGTTAAATCATCCAATGCCAGAAAGTGAGAAGTTATAGTTCCAGAAATAAAAGCTTCATCAGGGTCTAAATTTAAATCAAGTTTATGATACTTTAAATCATAATTAATTGTGTTAACGTTAATTTTTTGTGATAAGATTTTTTTGGCTAACTCTGATTCAGAGGTTAATAAATCATCAATGTTGTTTTGTGAGAAAAAAATTACCGGCCAAAGCAGGGCTAAAACTTTAATAAACTTCATTAATAATTATTTGAATATCAACCAAAAATACTAATTAAATGCTAATTGTGTTGTATTTTTGTTTTCTCTTTAATTTTAGTGTTTATGAAAGGAAGTTTTTCAAATTATAAGTGGATTGGCCTGTCAATAATTATTTGGGGTGTAATTTCAGTAAGTCTTTTCTATAGTATTTTAAAACCCGTAGAAAGGCTTCCAATTTATCAGCCAGCATCGGTTAATAGCGAATTAGTTGATACCACTATAGTCCATAAAATAAATTATCATAAAATTTCTGATTTTAGTCTCACTAATCAAAATGGGGAAACAGTCACTCAAAGTAAATTCGACAATAAAATATATGTTGCAGATTTCTTTTTTACTACATGTCAGTCTATTTGTCCAATAATGACAAAAAATATGAAAGACATACAGGATAAACTAATTAAAGATTCTGAAGTTTTATTATTATCTCACACTGTATTCCCTGAAATTGACTCTGTAGAAGTTTTAAAAAAATATGCTGTTGAGAATGAAGTCATTGACTCTAAATGGGATTTAGTCACAGGGGATAAGAAAGAAATCTATGATTTAGCAAGAAAGTCTTATTTGGCTGCCAAAGACAATAGCTTTGGAGAATATGAAATGATTCATACAGAAAACTTTGTTCTTATAGATAAGAAAAAACAAATTCGAGGGTTTTATGATGGAACAAATAAGGAAGAAATTGATAGACTCTATGAAGACATAAAAATTTTAAAAAATTCTAATTAAATCCCCCTTTGTACTAAAAATATTAATACTCAATATCTTAAATAATGAACATATGAAAAACATATTTATTCTTCTATGCTTATCAATATCAATTACAATATACTCGCAATCCGAAAAACCAGAATTAGTAATTGCAACTGAGAGAGTTGAACCAGGGATATTATTTATTTTTGAAGGAGCTATAAAAGATAATATATCTCCATCATCAATGCATTTGTCGGAAAATGAAACAAACATTCATATTGAAGCTAGGGTTAACTGGGATATGGTTAATGTTCCTAAAGGTACACCTGTTGGAGGATTTATTCCATATTTATATATATCTGCACAAGTTATAAATCAAAAAACTGGGCTAAGTACTTTTGTTGACTTGTTACCACATATTAATTTAGTTGATAATTTTCATTATGCCAGAAATATATCTCTACCTGGTTCAGTTGAAGATAAATATTCTGTTAAATTTAATATCACCAAGCCAAGTGGAACTGATTTAGCTTTGCATATGGATTGGTTGAAATCATATGGAAAAGAATTATTAGAAAATAAATCTTTTTCTTACGATAATGTAGATTTTTCTGAAGTAGCTAACGCTAATAGAGATTAGATTTCACATTGCTAACCTAGAGCAACATCTAAACACATCATGACTATAAACCCTGCAATAAGACCCATCGTTGCGATATCAGTATTTCCACCTCTTTGACTTTCCGGAATTACCTCCTCAACAACTATAAAAATCATGGCTCCAGCAGCAAAAGAAAGAGCATAAGGAAGTATTGGCCAAACTATCAAGACAAGAGCAGCTCCAATTACAGCAAATATAGGCTCAACTATTGCAGATAATTGACCCCATTTCCAAGATTTACGTTTACTAAATCCGGCTCTTCTCAAAGGCATTGAAACAGCAAAGCCTTCAGGAAAATTTTGAATTCCTATACCAATTGCCAAGGCAACTGCAGAACCTATTGTAAAAACTGATGCTCCTAGTTCTGGAGAAGCTAATGCTCCAAATGCAACACCAACAGCTAAGCCCTCAGGAATGTTGTGAAGAGCAATAGCCAAAACAAGTAAAGAGGTTTTTTTTAGGTCGGTTTTAGGCCCTTCAGCTTCTTCAATTTTTCCAAAAATATGTAAATGAGGAACCATTTTATCTAGCATAAACATAAAACCAGCGCCTAGAAAAAATCCAATTGCTGGAGGTAAAAAAGATGGCATAATAGTTTGTCCTAAATCATTTTGAATTTCAACAAAGTTAATAGCAGGAGACAATAATGACCAAAAACTAGCCGCAATCATTACTCCACCTGTAAATCCTAATGCAGCATCTAAAAGTTTTCTGTTTGAAGACTTAAAAAAAAACACAAGAGCTGCACCAGCAGCTGTCAAAACCCATGTAAATAACCCAGCATAAAAAGCTTGCATTACAGGACTAGTTTGAGATTTGAAGAATTCTAAAATATGTTCCATTATTATTTTTTTTGCAAATATAAATAATTAAATAGTTTTGCTTTGTATCTTTGTTAGCAAACTTATAAAAAATAAATATGTATCCTGCTGAATTAGTTAAACCAATGAGAGAACAACTTACCGTTAATGGGTTCCAAGAGATGTTTTCTGAAAAAGATGTGGATGATTTAATAGAAAAAAAAGGTGCAACTTTAATTGTAGTTAACTCAGTTTGTGGTTGTGCAGCAGCTAATGCAAGACCTGGAGTTATTGCAAGTTTATCTAATTCTAAAACTCCTGCTAATTTAGCAACAGTATTTGCAGGTGTTGATAGAGAGGCTACTGATAAAGCCAGATATCATATGGCACCATTCCCGCCAAGTTCTCCTTGTGTAGCGCTATTTAAAGATGGCGAATTAGTTCATATGCTAGAAAGGCATCATATAGAAGGTAGACCAGCAGAATTAATTTCTGAAAATTTACAAAACGCTTATAACGAATACTGTTAGTTATAAAAAAGCTTATCTAAAGTTAATTTTTGAGACAGCCTATTTAAGTTAATCACACTAGTTTTGCTAATTTCATTATCTCTACCGTAGTTTTTATAAACTGTGTATTTTAAAAATGTAGGGTTAATGTCTGACTCTATACTAAAAGTATCAATATTGATAAGCCATTCTCCTTTTTGAGAATCATCAATTATAAATTCTTCTGTATTGTATCCGAATTTAATTTCATCTATTAATTGATCTTTGTTTTCAAATTTAGTGTGAGACCAATTAAAGAATTTTTTAGAAGGACTAACAAACTGAACGTTAAACTCAATGTTAGAATCACTCCAATCAAAAACAACTCTATAATCATACCCAAAGTCTTTTGGTTTGATAAAAGATTTTTGATTTATATTTTTATTCAGATCTATGTTAGGAAGTATGTTTTTTAAAATATCTATTGGAAAGTTTTTAAAATCAAATTCGTCTCTATTATTGACGTATAAGTGATAGGCTTCATTAGCAATTGTCTTTTGAAGACCCAAAACTTCAACTTCATCAATCTCATTTAACAGAATTTTTTTATAAATATCAGCAGCCAAAACATACTTTTTATTTTTAGAATATATTAAAGCTAAATCCCTGTAAGATTGTTCGTGATAAGGTCTTATTTTAAGTAAGTGCTCATATACTAATTCAGCATCAAAATTTCTGTCGATTGACTCCATTTTATATGCTAATGCTTTTAAAGCTTTTGGGTTACTTTTGGCAGAGATAACTGCGTCTGTTAGAATTTGAAAAGCAAAATCATTATTCCACCTTTTGAAGTAGTCATAACAATCAAAATAATACGGCAAGGATTTAAATTCTAAATTAGAAGTTTGCTTAAAATATCTCTCTTTAGCATTTTCAAAAGAAAATGCTTCTTCTAATTCCTTTATATATTTAGAGTTATTTTCAAAGCTAATCATCCCCAATTCTTCCTCATAATCATTCCCTTTAATTAAGGCAGAATCAAGAGTTTGAGAGGATCCTTTATACAGACTATTCATTCTAATTACAAAAACACCACCTCTACCCACACTCCCGTATCTGTTTGTAGCTCCGTAAGATTTTAATATGGTTATACTTTCGATTTGTTGAGCATTTATAAAATTAGGGAAGTCCTCAAATATTAGTCCGTCAACATCATATATTGCATAGGCAGGAGTATTCATTGAGCCAGTTCCGCCTCTTATTGTAATTCTTGGAGTGTCATAACCTTCTATTCTAACTCCTGCAAATTTCCCTCTAATTACATCAACCAAGGTAGTCGCCCCCGCTGAAATATCTTCTTTTGTAATTGTTGAATTAGAAAAACCTACTGCATCTTTATTTTTCCTACCATATCCAGTATCCACTAGATTGTCTTCATTTTTATTTGTTGAAGATAAAACCACCTCATCTAATATTTGTGCTTCTGTTTTTAATAGAACATATAAATCATCAAAATCTTCTACAACAGTTTGTTTTTCTGTCATTCCTAAATAGTTAACTACTAGAATATCTCCAACTTGAGCATCTATATTAAAATAACCGTCAAAATCAGACTGGGCTTCAACAAGTGAATTTTTAATTCTTATAGTTGCTCCTTGAATTGGTCCAGACACACTGAACACTTTTCCAAATAAATTAGGCCCAGATTCATCTATTGTACTTAGAGATAATTCATTGGTCCAGCTATTTGTGTTTTCATCACGTTCTAAGTAAAATTTGTTAGTGTTTCTTAAAAACTTATATAATTGAGAAACTTTTATTTCTATAGTTTTAAATCCTTTTGCATTAATTTCAAATACATCATCATCATTAATTAGCTTCTCATCATACTTAATATTAAAGACACCTGAATTGCTGGTAAAAGCGCCAATTTTAGTGTGCTTAAAATTTACATTTGCCAGGCTTATAGGTTTGTTAGTCTTTTGATCAAGGACTGAAGCTTTTATCTTAATTTCATATTGAGAAAAAATGAAATTACAACAAAGAAAAAATAATAAAAATATCTGTTTGTTCATTTTTTTAATTTTTTTTTTAAATTAAGAAGTCTTTTTTTTAAGCCCGTTAATTACTTGTTAAATGATTTATTCATTTAATTATAAATACTTGATAAGATTTGGGGGGTATTATTTGAAATTTGCTTTTCGTTTTTTTATAAATGCATTAGTACCTTCAATAAAATCTTCAGACTGAAAACAATTACTAAACTCATTTATTTCTGTAAGATAACCATTTTCTCCATCTTTAAAATTGGAGTTAACACATTTTATCGAGGCTGCAATAGCACTTGACGAATTAGAAATTATTTTTTGTGCTAAATCTGTACTAAAAGAAATTAAATTTTCTTGTGATGTTATATGATTTAAAAGACCTACTCTTTCAGCTCTTTCTACATTAATCATGTTGGCGCTTAGTATCAGTTCCATGGCGATTCCTTTACCGACTAACTGGGGTAACCTTTGCGTCCCACCGTAACCAGGAGTTACACCCAAAGATACTTCAGGGAGCCCCATTAAAGTATTATCACTAGCAATTCTTATGTGACAAGCCATAGCTAACTCCAAGCCTCCGCCTAATGCATATCCATTAATAGCAGCTATAACAGGTTTTGGATAGTTTTCTATGAAATCAAAAAGTTTAGATTGCCCACCAGCAGATAAGTCATAAGCTTGATCTTTAGAAAATTTATAAAATTCACTTATATCCGCGCCTGCTACAAAGGCTTTATTTCCTGATCCAGTTATAATTATAATTTTACAAGATTCATCATTTAATAAATTATCTAATACAATATTTAGCTCATTTATGGTTAATATATTTAGTGCATTTAATTTATTTGGTCTGTTAATAGTGATTGTGGTAACCCTGTCATTTGTATTCACTAATATATTTTCAAATTTCATAATTAATTTTTTGGTAAAGTTATAGTAAAAGTCGTCCCTATATTCATTTTAGTTTCAAATTCAATAGTTCCGCCAAAAGATTTAATGATATTACTTATAATAGATAGGCCTAAGCCCATACCACTTGACTTAGTCGTAAATCTTGGTTCAAATATTTTTAGTTTATTCTCTTCGTCAATTCCAGATCCATTGTCACTTATTTTAATAATTGCATGTGTTACTGTGTTTGATAAATAAACATCTATGACTGGAGTTCTTTCTTTTGGAATTGACTGAACTGCATTTTTAACCAAATTTGTTAAAACTCTAATAAGTTGAGATTTGTCTAAATTAGCAAGGACTTCGTCA
>Ga0209223_10004217_pt1 | contig 13283 bp, 12 predicted proteins | sample COG_06_FD_184750 | JGI IMG/M metagenome (GOLD analysis project Ga0209223, IMG submission 184750) | Pelagic Microbial community sample from North Sea - COGITO 998_met_06 (SPAdes) (version 2) | ecosystem: Environmental > Aquatic > Marine > Neritic zone/Coastal water | place: Helgoland, sampling...
AATTTGTCTTGTGGATTACCTAATGCTTCACAAAGCGCTAGTGTATTGGTCAAGTCCTTTTTAAAGGCCTTCGCCCCAACCCTTTGGTACATGGGTAAGGAATTGAATAGAAAATCAAGCGTTTGCTCGTAGTTCATGCCGCGAATATACTGACAGCAATTTAATTGATAAGGAAAATATTAATTAGTCTTGATAATGAAGGTGATTTTACCTTCATATCTTATCGCTGAACGCGTATTAGACCCTTTTCTTCTGAAGGTTAATTTCCGCACTTCATTCATGTAGACTTGTACAAGTGCATTACTCACTTCTTGTTTTTCGATTTTAATAGTCTCTACACGTCCGCTATCATCAATAGTAATTTTAAATACAATTTTTCCAGACTCTTGAGAATTATCATCTGGATTTGGCTCATTTTCCCACTCCCAACCAGCCAGATCTAGCATTGGTCCACCCTCTCCGCCACCAGCCATTAAGCCTCTTTGGTCAACAGCACCTTCAGGATCGCCTTCGTTACCTACTTTATTGGCATCAGTTCCTTCACTCTTTGATGATGCATCAGTTTTTGAATCTGACTTTTTACCACCCATTAATGCCCTCGCGTCCACAACTGGTACAGGTGGTGGTTTTACTTCTTCCTTTTTTTCTTCAACTGGCGGTGGTGGGACTTCTTCTTTAACTTCTTCCTCTACCACTTCCTTAACTTCCTCTTTCTTCTCTTCTATCTTGACGTCACTTTCTTCTACTTGTGTCTCGACTACTTGTTCCACTTCAGCAGTTTCAACAGGAGTTTCCTCTGCAGGTGCTTCAACAACAGGATCTGCTTCTTGGACCTCTTCTACAGGTTCCACTACTTCCTCTGCAGGATCAGCTTCAACGATTTCTTCTTCAACAGCCTCAGCTTCCTCTTCCGCACTAGGTGTTTCTTCTTCTGTATTTTCTACTTCGGCAGATTCGGTGCTTTGTGTATCCCCTGATCCAGCCTCTTCGAAGCCTAAATTGAGCTCAATGCCATATTCTGGTAAAGGTGGATTGGGTTCTCGCCATGCAACTAGGATAAGAAAAAGCACTAGAATTAAGCCATGAAACACCCCTGAGGTGATCATGCCCATTTTCTTGTCCTTCTTTTCCTTCTCACTCATCTACTTAGCTTTAACGACGAATGTGGTTTTCTGTTTTAACTTGGCAGCAATGCCGGCAACTTGTAATGAATAACCAGTATCTACTGTTTCATCAACATGGATAGATAGTGAACCTTCTTCATTGCCGACAAGTAGCTCCAATTCTCTTTCTAAAGTATTCATTGAAACTTCTCTATCGTTCAGGTAATACCGCATATCAGCAGTAATAGTGATAGAGTTCTTTTGCATCACAATATTCGCTCCTGCGGCTGAAGGCAGATTAACAGGAAGTCCTGATGGTGTTATAAAAGAAGCAGTCAACATGAAAAAGATCAATAACAGAAAAACGATATCCGTCATTGATGCCATGTTAAAGGCTGCATCTGGTTTATGTTTCGACTGTAAATCCATTAGCTAGGCTCTTGTAATAAGTCAATGAAATCAATCGAAGTATATTCCATGCTATGAATAACCTTTTGGACCCTTGCAACTAGGAAGTTATAACCTAAGTAGGCAATGATACCCACTACTAAACCAGCAGCTGTAGTAATCATGGCTTCATAGATACCTGTTGAGAGCAGTTTAGGACTCACCGAGCCTTCTTCCTGGGCAATGGCAATAAAAGCCTGTATCATCCCTGTTACAGTACCTAAAAAGCCAATCATTGGCGCGGCACCAGCAATGGTCGCTAGTAGAGACAAGTTCTTCTCTAATTTGTAAACTTCAATTTTACCAACATTTTCAATAGATGCCTCAATGTTTTTCAAGGGAGAACCGATGCGATGAATTCCTTTTTCTATCATTTTAGCAACAGGAGATTCTGTTTGAGAACAAAGCAACTTGGCTCCATTAATATCTCCTTCTTGCACCAGGGCCTTAATCTTGTCCATGAATTCAACAGGGTGATTAGCAGCGCGCTTTATATTCCTGTGTCTTTCGACAAAGATATACACGGCAACAACTGATAACGCTGCGATGGGGATTAACCAAAATCCTCCCTTTAAAAGAAGGTCAATAAAAAATAACGCTCCTCCTTCTCCGCCAGTTACACCAAGGGTGTCTGTCGAAGTCAATTCTTGTAGTAAAATCATACTAATGTTTCAATACCCAGATTTCGTTTCCGAATGTTTGTTTAAGTTCCTCAATACCTGTATTAGCACCATCAAAGTCATTTGCTTGATTAATACCAACGCGGTAAAAAGATTTTCCTTCACGTGGTGGAAGGATAAATGATTGTATTCCTGCTTCGACAAGATCATTTGCTTTGTCCTCGGCCAAATCAACATCATAAAAACTACCAACCACGACATAAAAACGGCCATCACGGGCAGAAATTGTCTGAACTGCTAAAGGTTCTGGTTCCGGCTCTGGCTCTGGCTCTGGCTCTGGTTGTTTTTGCTCAACAGGCTTTGGCTGAACCACCTTCACTGGCTCTGGCTCAGGCTCTACTGTTTCTGGTTGTAGCACTAAGAAATAAACTGCAGCTATTACAATTAAAGCAACCACTGTAATGATGATGCCATTATTGTTTTTCTTTTCTTCTTTTGGTCGCTCAGATGCGGGCACAAATGTAGATTTCTTTTTTTTCTCAACAATTGGTGTTGGTGCAGGAGTTGTTTCAATAGGCTGAAGTTCCACCTCTTCTAAACCAAAATCATCATCCGGCACAATTACTGGCGGTGGTGTTTTAACCTCTTTTTTTACCACCGGCTTTTTCTTAGCTACTGGCTTTTTCCGAGGAGTATTGGTCTTTTTGGGGCTTGTGCTTGGTGAAGCCTTTTTCTTTTTATTTTCTTCTGAAGAATCATTCTTCTTTTTTGCGGCCATAAAAGGTAAAGGGTTGGTTGATATTCTTCAAATTAACGAATAAATAAAACATTATTAAAAAATTATCTACTTCATTAAATCTAGAATGAAACAGATACACCAGCTAAGAATTGAATACCCCTGCTTGAATAATTAAGAAATCTTTGATATTCCTTGCCTAACAGGTTATTCAATTGCAAAAAGACCCCAATTTGATCTGTGAAATTATAAGCTCCTTGAACATTAAGATCAATTATGTCATCCATATTAGTTTCGATATTTGATTCTCTATTCAATCCGTATAAACCTTCTATGAAATAGGCGTCCATACTCAATTGTAATTTATCAATTGGATTTGCTGTAATATTAGCAGTCGCCTTGAATTGAGGTTTATGGTATGGGTTTGCAATGGCACTTAGTTTATAATTGTAAAAATCTAGTCTTAAAGAACTTCTAATTAATTGAGGTTTTTCATAAACTACTTCTCCAAAAACATTGACACGTTCTGTAGCATCTGTATCGTAAAGCACTTCAAATCGTGTTGAATCCGTAATTGAATTTGTGAAGAAAGGCAATCGCTTTAATGATGCTATTGAAAAACCAGCGTTTAGTCGAATGCCTTTCGTCAAGTCTGCTTCCGCCCTAGCAAAAATATCACTTGTTTTCTCGGTATTATAAAGCAGGAAATCAGCTTCTAAAAATGGCATCTCCTTGGAAAATGACTTAAATGTGTTCATTTCAAGGTCACCTTCATAGCCAGCATATATATTGACATTGGCATTAGGACTAATCGTAACGCGTGCAGCCGGGAATATCTTCAAGGCTTCATCGTCTTCCATTCCTACAGGAAGCATGTCATTGTCGTCCGCAATATTAATCCCTGCTGATACAGTGAAGATATCACCCCTGTAAGTAACTCTAGGTCTGATATTATAATAATTTCTATTGACCGCAATCGCATCTTCTCTTTTAGAAAAGGCTGCAATTGCTTGAAGGCTTACCGCTATTTGTTGATTAGCATTGTACCCGATTCCCAAATCGAATGCATAATTGTTTTCTCTGGCTTCTAGGTTGTCTTTGAAAAAACTCCAATCGGTCATGAAGTGATAAGTGCCTTTCTCATTTTTATTGGTTTTTTCAATGCCTAGTTTGGCAGAAAAATCTGTGTACTTCCTTTCGATGCTTTCAGCATCTAATTCCAGAACAGGGTTATAACCATAAAAATGAACTTTACTTCCTGTGTAATTCAGCGATCCAGAAATCGTATTAATCTGATTGAAGTATTTACCTCCCGCTATAACTTCAGTATCACTGTTGCCGGAATTCTCATCAAAGACGGGCCCTTTTTTAGAAGAAAGGTGCCTTACATAAGTATTAAAAACATAATCTTTAGATCTTAATGACCCAAAATAACCCTCTAAATAGGGAGTGGTGTAATTACCATAACCAGCCTTCACATAATTCGAAGTTATCTCCTTTTGCTTCTCATTCATTCTTAATCCAACAGGTTTAAAAGAAGGCGATAATGCCTTTAAACCATAATTGTAACTTTTAAAAAGGTATGTCTGCTGTGAAGGTGCTTTGACTAAAGGCAGCTGTGGAATTTTCTCAAAATTCCTTATCGCGGCTGGTAAGGTAATCTTCCTGTCCTTCCGAATAACAATTTCCGCTTCCTCAATTTCACCCGTTTCATTCCTGTCTTGCGCCACACTCAAAATTGGCATGAACATGACTATTGCAATCAGGTATAATAATTTGCTATGATTCAAAATTGATTTCATTTTTTGTTATTACCTGTTGTATCTGTTGCAACTTCTTCTTGCTGGTCTAGATCATCACTAATTTTTCTCACTTCAATCTGTTTGACTTTGGCCTGTCCCACAATTTCTGGAACCGTTGAGGCATCTATAATAGAATTAAGTGTTGCCCTTGCTTGAAAATATTCTTCCAAGGCGACATAATTGTCAGCCACCAATAAGAATGCCTTCCCTAGCCATTCGTCATAGGCTGAAAAATTTTCATTAATCTCAAAAAGAGTATTGAGCGATTGGCGGTATTGCTTTTGTTGGTAGAAGATTAATCCAATCATGTACTGTGCTTCTGCTCCATAGACGTCCTTGGATGTGTTTAATGTCGTCAAGAACTCATCAATTGCATTATCAAAATCTCCCTGCGCATATGAAGCTTTACCTAGGTACAACTGTGCTTTATTTACTGCTTCCTGTGAGATACTGCCTTTATCAATAATCGTGTTCGCATAAACCTTCATTGAATCATAGAGCGTTAATTTGTAGTATGATTCAAGCATGCCTTCCCAAGCATCACTTTGCTGCCTTTTGTTTCTTGCTATTGCTTCAAGCTTAGAGTAAAATGATGCTGCGGCTCTAAAATCTCCCTTTTTAATTTGCAACTCCCCTATCTTTTCAAAAACACGGTCCATGCCTTCAATTTTATTATCCCTATAAACATCATTATAGAGTTCCAATGCCATGTCTATGTCATTTTTCTGATAGTAACATTGTGCCATGAAGAATTTCGACTCATAGACCAATGCACTTTCACTATAGGTCTTGATGTAGTTTTCAAATGCGCCGATAGCGGCATCATAGCGCTGGCTATAATAAAGATTTTTGGCTGACTCAAACTCTATACTTTCCAAAGCTTCGTTGTCCGGATTGGCAGCGCGGTATTTGCTCAAGTACTGATTGAACTCAATTGTTTTGTCCTGAATGGTCAAGGTGTTCTGTAATCCTAGTAAGGCACTATTGGCAACCCTGCTTGTTATATAGCTGTCAAGAATGATTTTATAATCAGTTTCAGCCGCATCATAATCCTTTAAATTGAAATAGGACAAGGCCCTGCTTTCATGTGCATAAGGAATAAATGGACTTTGAGGTAAGCGTTCAATCAGGTAGTTAAATCCAGTTATTGCATTGCTGTATTGACCAGTCTCTAACTGAATTTGTGCCTTTTTGTACACTGCATCATCATAGAACCTGGACTCTCTGTATTGATTGATTACAACATCCAAACTCTCAATTGCTTGGTTATCCCTGTCTTGAAAATCTCTTACCACTCCTTTTTGAAAATGAGCATAATCTGAATCCGGACTGTTTTTGTCTATAGCAACTTGATAAGCGTTCACGGCTGCTGGGTATGCTTTGTCTACATAATAGCAGTCAGCAAGTCGCAGTAAAGCATCATAATAGTTTTGTTTGTTAGTAGCACCTTCTAGTCCATCAGTATATCTTTTAAAAAATACTCGGGCATTTTTGTAATCCTTGCTATTGTAATAAGCATATGCCACACCATAATTGGCCTTTAAATAATAGGGTGAGCTGGTATTCCTTGTGGCAAACACATCCTGATAAGATTGAATGGCTCTAGGATAGGCTTTTGCTGTAGCATATGCTTCCGCTTTCCAAAAATGTGCAGATGTAGCCAGGTCTTTGTCTACAGGATACTGAATAGATTTGTTGAACATCTGAACGGCATTGTTATACCGTGCGGCATTATAAAACTCAGTCCCTTTAAAGAAAGTTACTTTTTGGTAGGCTTCTTGAATTCTAGGGCTCTTGTCTTGAATTTTTTCAATGAATGCAACTGCCCTTGAATAATCATTGGTATTCAAAAATGCTTCACCAAGAAGGTTATTTGCCTCAGGTATGTAATCACTGGCAGGGTATTTTTTCATAAAGCGATCCAAAGCAAGAATCACTGGAGAGTAGTTACCCGCGTGGAAATGTACCTTGGCAAAATTAAAGGCAGATTCTTCCTGAATGGTCTTATTGAATTCTAATTCACTGGCTTTTTTAAAGGCTGCTGCTGCAAAAAGGTAGTTTTCTTGTTTGACATAGAGCCTTCCTAAATAATAAGAGGCATACTGACCTATTTCAGCCCTACTAAGCGCTACACGTTTAAAAGAGTTAATGGCAGCTTTGTCTTGGCCATCCATGAATTGAGCATAACCCAATCTGTAGAGGATTTCAGAAGAGAGGTTCCTGCTTGCGAGCTTAGTATAGTAACCAAAGTATTCTGTGCTTTCTTTCCATCGCTCTTCCTTATACAAGGCCTCTGCTGTCAATAGATAAACTTGCTCGAGGTTGGCTATTTTTCTTTTGGTCTTCTCAGCGCCTTTAATGCCTTCTGCATAGCCAAATAATTCATCATAGCGCTCTTGTTTATAATAGGCACCAGAAATCATAACAGGCACCTTGTCCTTGTACTTGGCTGTTTCTTCTGCTCTTTTAAGATCAATTAGGGCTTTATCGAAGTTCTCACCGTTGTAAGCGATGTAGCCTGAGTAATAATTCGCATCTGCATAATAAGGACTCTCCGTTCTTTTGGATAGATCAAAGTAAGTAGCTGCTTCTTTGTTTCTTTTTCGAGCATATTCAGAAAATCCAATCTTGAAATTAGTCTCGATTTGTTCTTCAGGACTTAGGACAGTTGGTTTGACCATGCGCAAGTACTTTGATGCATTGACATAGTCTTTGTTTTTAAAATTAACGACACCAAGATTATAATAAGCTTTTGCTGCTTTTGGGTGGTTGGGTCTCCTTTTGACAAAATCAGCAATAAGAATGCTTCCGTCAGTATTGTCTAGGTTCAACGCACAATACGCAACGTAGAACTCAGCATCTCCTTTTTTGATTTGACCTTCAGCTGTTTGCAGGTAAAGTTCAAATTGGTCTCGGGCTGCACTAAACTTCTCTTTTTCAATCAATTCCATTCCAGCCCTGAAACTCCTGTCTTCAGCACTGTTATAGATTGTGTTTTGAGCTTTTACTGACCCGAAGGAGACAAACAGAATGGCGAAAAATAGTTTTTTCAAGGACATTAATTTTGATTGTTCACTTCTTCTAATTAACTGCATTTCAAAATCAATATTGCTAACATTGATAAGTTATAAATAAAATAATTCCTTAACCCATAGGCAAGGTAACAAAATCAGTGCATCAAATTGAACACCAACTCTCGAAGGATATCACCTTCAGGTTTTGACCCGGAATCTACTCCCTTTGATTGGAGGTCAGCCTTTTTCAAAAAACCTATGCCATTAACTACTTGCGAAATCGAGTAATTATTAGCCGCAACTCTATAATCTTTTAATGCAAATGGTGGCACTCCCATTGTAGAAGCTAAACTGCCATCAGATTTGTCTTTTGCTCCATGAAGCAACAGTAGTTTACTGAAATATGAAAACAAAAACCCTATGGTCGGTATTATAGGGTTGGCTTTGGAGTTGGCAACATAAAAATTAGCAATTCTGTTGGCTTTCAACACATCTCGAAAGGCGATTGCCTTCTGAAATTCAAATACATTGTACTCCTTACTTATTCCAATGTTCTTATGAACAATTTCTTCTGTGATTTGGCCACCTTCAGGTAGGCTAATAAGCACTTTACCTATTTCATTGGTGAGCCTTTCTAAATTAGTTCCAATGTATTCAGCAAGCATGTAAGCCGTCCTATCATCAATATTGAATCCTTTACTTTTTACATATTGACTGATCCAGGCAGGTAGCTTGTAATCTTTCAGTTTAATTGACTCTACAAAGACAGTTTTTGATTTTAAAGCTTTTGCCAAAGGCCTTCGACCGTCCACTTTTTTATGTTTATGTGCAAAAACAAGAATAGTTGAAGGGACAGGGTTGTCTAAATAATTAATCAGTAATTTTTGTCCATCCTCCCTATTGATATCAGGTATGTTCTGTGCTTCTTTGACTAGTACCAGTTGCTTTTCGGCCATCATAGGAAAACGCCTGGCATTAGTTAGAATATCAGCCATATTAGCGTCCTTTCCATATATGATTGTCTGATTAAAGCTTTTCTCAGCTTCAGCAATGGCGTTGGCTTCTATGTAACCCGTGATCTCATCAATAAAAAATGGCTCATCGCCCTGCAAAAAATAGACTGGTTCGAAATTTCCAGACTTTAAATCAGCAAGTACTTTTTCAGGCAATACGCTCATTTAAATCGCTTACAAAAAATGTTTATTGGTTTAATTTTTTTTGGTATTACAAACATAACAGGCTCTGAACAACACACAAGTATTCCATCAAAAATGGGTGTTATATTTGTAAAAAAATAAAGAATGGAAGATTTAGTTGAGATCGGTGTTAATGCATGTAAGGTTGGGGATTTTGAAGCGGCTGTTGGGCATTTTACAGCAGCCTTAGCAAAAGATCCAAAAAATGTTCCAGGTTTATACAACAGGGCACGTGCTTATTCAAAAACTGATCAACTTGACAAAGCCTTATTAGACTTTGAATTGTTAACAGAAATATCACCCAACAATGCAACTTTTATTGGTGATTACGCAGTAGCGCTTCATTTATGTGAAATGGACGAAAAAGCGGAGATGCATTTTGAACTTGCGCTTAAGTTGGAACCGGAGAATCCTTATCGTTACTCAAGCCGGGCATTTTACAAAGACCGAAAAGGCGATTTTAAAGGCGCCATCAAGGACTATGAAAAGGCAATTGCCTTAGATCCTGAAGATGAGATTGCCTACAACAACAAGGGCCTCATTGAAGAAAAGATGGGTTACAAAGCGCAAGCTGAAAAGAGTTTTAAGAAATCAAATAAAATAGTGGGTTACGAACCTAAGTCAGGCGAGCGCATTGAGACAAAGGAAAAACCACAGAAGATTGAAACTAAAATGGATGTTGTTAAGTCGTTAACTACCAAGAATGGTTTCAAGGATTTCATTGCGTTCTCGAAGCAGCTGTTCAAAAAAAACAAAGACTAATTTACAGGAATGACATAGCACCTTAGCAAGCGTTCATTCATACAATTTTGTCAACCAATTAATATTTAGCCGTAATCAAAAAGATTGATTAAATTCCCATTCAATTAAGATAATTAACTATGAAAACTACCCTCACTTTTTCTCTCTTATTATTATTTACGGTTTCTGGTTTCGCTCAGAAAAACAAGCAAGAACAAATCGATATGGCAGTGTTGGCTGCACCTGAAGCGGTACGTGCTGGAGCAACGGTTTATGGTTTTGCTGATGATGGAGAGATGATTACAATAAGAAAGGGTACTAACAATTTTATAGTCCGGTCTGACGATCCTAACAAAGCCGGCTTTGAAGTAGTTTGTTATGGTATTGATGCGGAGCCATTTATGGCTAGAGGTCGTCAATTAAGGGCTGATGGATTGAATTTTGGTGAAGTACTTGCGCAACGTGAAAAAGAAGCAGAAGCTGGTGACCTAAAGATGCCCAATACAGGCTCAATTCTACACATCTATGCAGGAAAAGAAGCGAGTTACAATCCTGAAACTAAGTCAATTGAAAATGCATTTTATAGGTATGTAATATACATGCCGGGTGCAACAGTTGAAAACTCAGGTTACCCAACAAAACCAAATGGTGAAGGTGGGCATCCTTGGTTGATGTATCCAGGAATGCACCGGGCTCATATTATGATTTCTCCAGTAAAGGTGCCTAAAAAAGACAATTAGAATTTTGGTCCTGGGTTAATCTTCTCCTCCATCAGCTATCCAATCACCAATTTCCAATATGTCATCAATGGTCGCATCCGCCTTGTCGTTAACAATGAGCTGTAATATTTGCAGTGCCTTTTCCAGTTTGTCCCAGATTTTACCAAACTTTTGAATGAACGCAGATTGAGCTGATGCATCACCTCCATTGGCAATTGCATTTCCAGAAGTCCAAACTTCATTCAATACTTTGTAAGTTTGCTCATTTGTTTTCTCCATCGCAGCCGCATATTTCAAAGCTGGATCCAGAATCTCCCAAATCTCATTGAATACGTCAACGAATTCTAATTTCGCATCTCCATCAGGCTTTAATGTAATTTCAGCCCTTTCTATAGCAGTTTTTAATCTTTTCAATTGTAGCTGTCGTTCTACTTTACCTGCTTTTCTTGCCACCTTTTTCGCAGCTCTTTCTTCTTTTCCCATTGGCCAATTCTATTTGATATTTCTGATTTCAATAAAGCGAAATCAATACATAATAAATATTATAATACTAAATATTACAATAATAATATTTTATAACTACGCGCTAACCCAAAGTTAAGTACAACATGCAACTGATACTAAAATTGAATTAAATAGGTATTTATAGATTATTAATAACCTCTCTTGAGGTCGACTAAATGGAGTAATTTTTCATTGTCTTTTAAACGCCTACAATTTTCTAATATTAATTTCATTGCTGATGAAGGGGTTGTTACACTGGCCACATGAGGTGTGACAGTGATCTTCGGATGTGACCAAAAAGCATGATCTGAAGGCAAAGGTTCTTGTTTAAACACATCCAACAATGCACCGCTGAGTTGACCGCTATCTAGATTTTTGATTAAATCTGATTCATTTAAATGAGCTCCACGGGCCACATTTATAAGGTAACAGCCTTTCTTGAGCTTTGAAAACAAAACATTGTTCAAAATATTCTCTGTCTGTCCTGTTACTGGCAATAAGTTAACAATAATATCAAGATTGGATAGGAATGTAGCTAAGTCTGTTTCGGTATAACAATCGACACCATCAATTGATTTTGATGTCCTGCTATATCCTGAAACGTCAAAACCAGCATTGATTAATGTTAGGGCCAAATGCCCACCTAGCTGCCCTAGTCCCATGACACCTACCCTTTTGTTTTCATAGGTAATTCTATCCCATTGCTTTTCCTCTTGATTGGCCCTTTGTAAATCAAATTGACGTTGGTACATCATCACTCCCATCATGACATAATTGGTCATATCCACTTTTAGTCTCGAATCAACAATTCGCGCAACTGGAATGTTCTTAGGTATTTGGCTGTCTCCCAATAAATGATCTACTCCCGCTCCCATTGAGCTTATGAATTTTAGATTGGGAAGTCTATGGATCACGCCCTCAGGCAATGGCTTCCAAACTAAGAGCACTTCAACTTCAGCTAGATTTTCTTGCGTTGGCCAGACATGTACTTTAGAAATGAATTTACTTTTAAACAGTCCTTGTACCCATTGTTCGGGAGGCCAATTTCCTGATGAGATTAATATTTCCACAATAGTATTCTTTACTGCAAGAAAGGAAAAAATGTGCGAAGCATAAATGCTGATTATGAATTCTTAATAAAAAAACCCCTTCAAAGGAAGGGGTTTCTATTCACCTAAACACTGTGTTATGAATTACAAGAATCCTCAACTTCAGTTTCTTTAATTACATATGATCAGTTAAATAATGCATCCCGGTTCCGAGTAAACGGGAGGTGGCCCGGGATGCTTATTCTAATTGCTTTCTACTTTTTAACAACCAGTTTGACTGTTTCAACCTGACCTTGAGATTGCATTCTTACAAGTAGTAAACCGCTTGGTAAGTTATCCACCCTGAATTCTACAGTCACGTTCTTGTTGGCTTCTATCTTACCATTGTACAGTTCTCCTACTTCCATGCCTTTTTTAGGTTATTTTACAGAAAAATTGTCTTATTCAACACTTAAATGCCTCCAAACAGCATGAGTATAAAATAAAAAAGCCCCTTCCTTTGAAGGGGCTTCTATTCATCTAAACACTGAATAGTAATCTCTACTTTCCAATTCAGATTACATGAACCCTACCTTTTTCCTGATAATTAATTACACGTTTTTCACTTGTCCTTATGTTTGTAGTCTTATTAGCAATAGTTATATGGCACATTTATGGAGCTTGTTAGACTTTAAGAGTTTAAGCGGGTGATTTAGCCCAATTTTGATAAACTCATTGGAATTGTTTTAACTTGAATTATGTTTGACGGAGTAATGCATGTTTAAATGCGAATACTTGTTCTAAAAATAAAAGACGAAACCTTATACTCCAATTAGAGTATAGACTTTAAAACAAAAAGTAAACCATGAAAAAATCAATCACAATATTGGCCAGTTTAGCACTTCTTTTAATGACCAACATTTCTGTTGCACAAAGAGGTCCTGCTGCCAGTCCAACAGCGACTGTTAAACAAATGATCGGATCTACTACAATGGATTTGGTATATAGCAGACCAAGTTTAGATGGACGTAAAATGTCTGCTCTTGCTCCAAACGGAAAAGTATGGAGAACTGGTGCGAATCAGAACACAAAAATTAGCTTTGATAAAGATGTTACTTTCGCTGGAAAAGCGCTTAAAGCAGGAAACTACTCGTTATGGACTATCCCTGGAGATGGTGAGTGGACTGTCATTATAAACGCTGCTACTGATAAGTGGGGAACAGCCTATGACAAAAGCACTGATGTATTTCAGGCTAAAGTAATGGCTACAAAGACAAGTGCATCTGTTGAGACATTTTCGATCAATATGACTGACTTTGATAAAAACTCAAAAGACAAGGCAAACTTAGAATTGGCTTGGGGAAACTTCTCTG
>Ga0209223_10004221_pt1 | contig 13277 bp, 7 predicted proteins | sample COG_06_FD_184750 | JGI IMG/M metagenome (GOLD analysis project Ga0209223, IMG submission 184750) | Pelagic Microbial community sample from North Sea - COGITO 998_met_06 (SPAdes) (version 2) | ecosystem: Environmental > Aquatic > Marine > Neritic zone/Coastal water | place: Helgoland, sampling...
GCAAATTTATCTTGGGAACGCACAATTAATTTTTTTAAAAAACATTTAAAATAAAATGCCTCTTGTTGCAACTTCTGCTTTTTTTAATTCTAAAATATGAAAATACTTGTTTTTTTTTATAATAGTAATTTAACTCATTGCTGATAATTTTTTAAGTTATATTTAAATATATGACATTAATTAGCTATCAAAATGCTCATATCTTGAAATTAAGTTTCAGAGTAATTTATCTCTTTTTTCTCCGAGAAAATAGCAGCACTTCTTAAAGATTAAAACATCTAATATTATATCTTTGGGAACCATACAAATGGAAAATTATGCGAGATAAAAATACCTTAGCTTGTATTAAAACTGTTTTAGTTAATATGCCTTCAGATTGGCTAAATCTAACGACTCACCGATTAGATATCTACAATGAAGCGTTAGCTAAAACAGAGTTTATTACTAAGTTTGAAAAATTATACGAAGTAAATAATTTTGATGCATTAGCACTAAACGGTTTACCTACAGCGTACGATTATATTAGACTCGGACATCCTTTGTCTTCAATACTAGAATGGTCAATTGCTAAAGCCTATAACATAACATCAAAACAGGTTATTAGTTTTTCTTCTCAAATAATGCCTATTCTAGCGATATTAAGAAAGAATTTACTTGATAATAAAAAAACACTAATCACATACTTAGATGAACTACCAATGAAGTTTAATGATAAGCTTCTAAAACGCGTTTACGGTTACAATTTTGAATTAAAACAAGTCGAAAGTATAGAAGCATTAACTAAGTTTGATGGTAGTCTAATTTTTGTTTCTCAAGAAGATAGGATTTCTTCAAAACATTTAAACCCTAATATTGATTTTCAAATAAATCTCTATGAAAATTTAGGTAGTATCCTATATGTACATAAGCAAGATAATAGCGATTACGTTTCAGAAATTCAGCACGTAAGACGACGAGAAAGTATTGCTATGACACCTCATGACACATTAATTGCATTAAAGCATCTAGTTGAAGGTACAATCATTACAAATCAAGATAGTAATCGTGATAAAAACAAGAAAAGTGTTTTAAAAACAATCCAAACAATTACTGGTACAAACGGAAATCCATTAGTGGGCTCTAGCGGACTATCCGTTCAATACGCTATAATGATGGGATTAATTGATGATGCGCAACAAAATTATCCAAATAAAGCTATTAAGTTTATTGTCCCTACAAACTGTTATGGCGGTACAAATGACCAAGCCAGACGTGTCGCTGCTTGCAATGATAATGTAGTAATTGTAGACTTAGAAGTAGATGGCGATAATGATATGGTCACTAGTCTAAAAACCGTTTTAGAAAATATTGCAAAACAAGATGCAATTCCGTATATCATTGCCGAAATACCAACAAATCCAAGAGTTGAAGTCCCAGATTTAGAAGAATTAAAATCGACTTTAACTAAACAAAGAACAACACCTTCTGGAACTATTGCTGTTGAGCCAGTCTTTATTTTAGACCAAACATTTTGTCCAAATATTCAATTTTTAGCTGAAGGTGAAATACTTTCAACAGGCAAAGCGATATCTTATGCAAGTGGCTCAAAATTTCCTAGTGGTGGAAAGTGTACAGCCGGATATTGTGTTGGGAACTTCAATTCAGAAAGCCTCATGGAAAAAATTGCGATTCACCTTTCACTTTGTGATAATGAAGCAACAGATTTTCAATATCAAATGTTGGCCGAGCAAATGCCATCAATGAATCAACGCATTACAGACGCTTATAAAAACACACGAGATTTTGTATCTTTTATTGAAGTAAAGCTTCCCGAAGCAAAAATAAATTTTGTTAGTAAAGAACTAGTTGAGCGAGGATTTACACCTTCTGTTTTTTCGTTAGATTTACCAACAAAAGGAGATACTGACGAAGAAAGAGAAACCTACAAACGACAGCTCAATCACAAGCTCATTAATTTGATGATTACCAAAATTCCTGGTGAAAGTAAATATTGTGTAAGTTATGGGCAACTGAAAGGTTGTTATTGGACAATACCAGCAACCTCAACCCAAGGCACCACGAAGGAAGGTGATAAAGACTATATTGCACGTGTGGCGCTTTCTGGTAACATGGATTTAGAACACCATAAAGCCGTATTTAAAGAATTTATAGCAGATATTTAACATGGATATTATAGATTGGATACAAGATTGGTTTGCAAATAATTGTGATGGGGCTTGGGAAAAGAATGAAATCATACAAATCACAAACATCGATAATCCGGGTTGGGAAGTCGAGATTGATATTTCCAAAACGTCTATAGCCAAACTCAAAGTTAAATGGATACTTAACGAAAACGGAAAACAAGATTGGTACGGTGTCAAAATTGAAAACCAAAAATTTACTGCTGCTGGAGATATCAAAAAACTCCCTTTTTTATTAAACCTATTTCGCGAAATGATTGAGAAGGTTGAGCATCAGTAAAACATGCCTTTCTATATGAAAATAACTAACTTCTTTAACGAAACATTTTATAATAGTCTCTTTATCTCATCAAAATCCAAACCACCATAATTACCAGAACTCATTAAGAGCAAGGCTGTACTATCGAAATTCTGAGAGAACAGGAAATCCTTAAAATCTTGTGGATTAGTATAAATAATTAAATCATCGCGCTCAAAAGCATCAGCAATTTGTTGGTGAGATACTTCGTCTAATTTTTTAATTTCTACAGCGTGTGGCGAGTAGAACACCACAGCTTTGTCGGCGGCATTGAAAGCACCTTTGTATTCTTTTAAAAACTCCGCGTTAAGACTACTATAGGTATGCAATTCTAAACACGCCAATAATTCTTTGTCTTTGTATTGCGCTTTTACAGCTTCGGTAGTTGCTTTTACTTTACTTGGTGAATGTGCGAAGTCTTTGTAAGCAACACTAGTTTGGGATTCCGCAATTTTCTCTAAACGTTTGCTTGCACCTTTAAAGGTAGAAATAGCTTCGTAAAAATCATCTTCATCAATACCCATATGCTGGCAAATCCATTTGGCGCCAGCTAAATTATTGAGGTTATGAGCTCCAAAAACTTCAATTGGCATTGGTCCATCAGGAGTTTCTAAAAACGTTTCACCATTTTCCACACTATACTCTGGTGTTTGATACGGTAACTTTCGTATTTGATTTTCTGAGGCTTCAACAACACTTTTCACTTCTAAATCTTCTTCGTTATAATTTATACTTCCGCCTCTAACTATCGAGTCTACAAAAATGTTAAACTGCTCTACATAATTCTCATAGGTTGGAAACACATTAATATGGTCCCAAGCAATACCACTTAGTAATGCGATATTTGGTTTGTACAAATGAAATTTTGGCCGTCTATCTATTGGTGAACTCAAATATTCATCGCCTTCGAGTACAATAAAATCGTTATCCTCAGTGAGTTTTACCATGACATCAAAACCTTCAAGCTGGGCACCAACCATATAATCGACATCTCTATCGTGGTAATGCATTACGTGCAAAATCATAGATGTAATCGTTGTTTTCCCATGGCTTCCACCAATAACAACACGTGTTTTATTTTTGGATTGCTCGTACAAAAATTCAGGATAAGAATAAATTCTAAGTCCTAATTCTTGTGCTTTTTGTAATTCGGGATTATCGGCTTTGGCGTGCATTCCTAAAACAATAGCATCTAAATCTAAAGTGATTTTTTCAGGAAACCAACCAAAAGATTCAGGCAATAAACCTTTGGCTTCTAACCGAGATTTTGAAGGGTCAAAAATAGTGTCGTCACTACCTGTGACGTTATATCCTTTATTGTGAAGTGCTAAAGCTAAATTGTGCATTGCTGCACCACCAATGGCGATAAAGTGTACATTCATTGTGTAAATATCAAATTACAAAAACTAAATTCCAAATTACTAGCTTAATAAAATCAATTAATAAGATTCAAAAACAATAATCTTTAATTTTTGGAAATAGTAACCTTTTCTTTAAGCGCTTGCTTAAAATCTGAACGGATACTTAGCGCTTTATCAATATAGGTTAATGCTTTTTGGTTGTCTTTTTTATGCTTATAAATTTGAGCCAATCGATAATAGGCCCATTCTTTTGGTACACCATCAGCAGTCGTGTAGTTTTTGATATATTGAAGCAGGCAACGTTCACCTTTTTCTAATTGGACATTATAGTCTGCTGACACCTTTCCTAACTGGTAATGCAAAACATTTCTATTGTGTTTTTCTTGTGACGCTTCAATAGTTTTTATAGCTTTTTCTGGTTGATTATTTAACTCATAAAGGTTCGCTAATTTTTCAAAACAATTGACAGAACCACCAACCGCCACTGCTTTCTTATAATATTTTTCTGCCAATTCTGGTTCGTCGTCATATTCGTAGATATAACCTTTGGCCAAATAACCATCAACCTTTGATAAGACTTCGAGTTGGTTAGCATATTTCAAAGATTTCTTTTTGCTTCCTCCTATAATTCCTGGTAAGGACATATATAATTCGACAAGTGCCCAACGCGTTTCAATATGTTCGGAATCTAACTCAGCTGCTTTTAAAAAAGCTTTTTTAACATCGCCAATAATTCCCAAAGCTTTAATCTTACTAACACTTAAAGCCTTCATACCTAAAGCACCACCATATTTATAATGATAATTAGCATTGTTGACTTCTAGTTGCGTTAACTTTTTATATTGCTCTACAGCATTATCCCATTTTTTTTGATGTCCATAAGCATCACCTAATAATTCAATGGCTTTTTTATCAGAAGTATTACTTTTTACATACTTATGCATTAAAACTTCTGCACTTTGATATTGCTTTTTATTTATGAGATTGACGGCTAGCTCTTTTGGTGTTTGACCAAAAAGCAAAAAAGGAATAAATAATAAAAAAATAAATAATCTCATACCTGACACAAAAATACAACTTGTATATGTTAAACGGACCTACTAATTTTAGATTGCTTACAGTTTTTTCACTTTTAAAATTACTAACTTCACTCATCCAAACGACACATTCACCTATACTGTATTTTTTGGAATGCCTTTTGAAGGTATTTTGCTGAAAATTAATAATCATGAAAAAACACATCACCATATTTATGCTCATCTGCTTTGCTTCTTTTTCTTCAGCTCAATCTAATTACTATGAAACGCAATGGAAAGAAGTTCAAAAACTAGAGAATGATGGTTTAAGTAAATCTGCTTCCGAATTGGTAGCTAAAATCTATACAAGAGCTAAAAATGATGACAATACTACGCAGAAAATAAAAGCATTATTACACCAAAGCAAGTATTTGCAAATCTTAGAAGAAAACTCGCAATTGACGATTATAAATAAATTTAAATCTGAAATTGAGTCTAGTGATATTGTCACGAAACACGTATTAGAAAATCTTTTAGCAAATCTGTATTGGCAATATTTTAAACAGAATCGCTATAAGTTTTATGACCGCTCAAAAACAGATGTAAAAGCAAGTGATGATTTTAGAACATGGGATTTAACGACCCTTTTTACAGAAATTCACACCTATTTTAATCACTCACTACAAAATGGTTTGCTTTTACAGCAAGAGGCTTTAGACAAATATGACACAATCCTAAATACTGTAAAAAATTCTAAAGATTACAGACCAACACTATTTGATTTTTTGAGTCATAATGCTTTAGATTTTTACAAAACCAGTGAAAATTCTATCACGCAGCCTTCATACAAATTCAATATTGACAGTACAGAGTTTATAAGCCCTAGTGAACTATTTGTGAATTTAAATATATCATCAAAAGACTCGGTTAATCTGCAATTAAACGCATTAAAAGTCTATCAGAGTCTTTTGCGTTTTCATCAAAAAAATAAAAGGTCTAAAGCATTTGTATCTGCAAATATCGAACGCTTAAATTTTGTAAAAACTAATGCCACTTTTAACAATCCAGATAAAGAGATTATTAAAACTTATGAATTTGAGCTAAATACTATAAAAGACAATCCTGTTTCAGCTTTATACAGTTTTGAAATCGCAAGTCAGCTTGTAAATCAGGCTTCAAATTACAATCCAAATTCTAAAACAGATGCCGAAACATTACGATGGAAAAACAAGGAAGCACTTTCTATTTGTGAAGAAACAATTTCCAATTTCCCTGAATGTGATGGCGCTAAAAAATGCGAAGTCCTAATCAAACGTATTTTTCAACCAACATTAAGTTTAAAAACAGAGCGCTACTTGCCAATTGACCAACCTGCATTAATTTTGGTCAATTACAAAAATCTTGACGCGCTTGATTTTAATATTCACAAAGTCAGTTTAAGGCAATTAAAAAGATTCAACCGAATTTATAATGCTAGCGAAAGGCAAAAATTTATTTCAAAATTAAAAACATACAAAACGTATTCTAGCTCTCTTAAAAACGAAAGCGATTACCAAAATCACGGTACCGAACTTATCCTTCCAAATCTAGAAAACGGACTTTACATCGTTGTTGCAAAAACCAATACATCTGTGTTTGCGACAACAGATATCCAAGTCACTGATCTGGCTATGGTGCAAACTCAGGAAAATGAGCAAATCATTTATCAAATCATTGATAGAAATAACGGCAAGCCTATTGCCAACGCTAAAGCCGAGTTAAAGTACAGAACTAACAGAAATTACGATAGAGAGCTTAGTAAAAAATTTACAACAGACCAACACGGAAAGTTCTACTTTAAGAAAAACAACAATAGATACAACAGTGTTTATGCCATTGTTTCTTCTGCTAATGATACTGGCGTTTTTGGAGAATCTTACATCAATAGATTTTACGATAGAACCGAAAATACAGACACCAATTACAGGACTTTTATCCTAACGGACAGAAGTATTTATAGACCTGGACAAACGGTTTACTTCAAAGGTATTTCTACTAAAACTGAATTCAAAAACCCAACGATTGTTGCTTCTGAGGAAAAAATTACAGCAACATTGCATGATGTCAATGGGCAGCAATTGAGTGAATTAAAATTTACAACTAACGAATACGGTTCTTTTAGTGGCGAATTTATATTACCAAATGGTGGTTTGACAGGTAATTATTACATAAAAACAACTTCGGACTTCATGGGTACATCTACCGAATATTTCTCGGTAGAAGAATACAAACGTCCAAAGTTTGAAACCAATTTTATTCCGGTTACAGAAACCTTTAAAGTTAACGATAGTGTCACCGTAAAAGGTAATGCCATCGCTTTTGCAGGAAGTAATATCACTGATGCGCAAGTTGTTTACCGTGTTAAGCGTCAAGTCCGTTTGCCACGATGGTATTATTGGGGTCGAAACAGCTACAATTCCGAAGCCCAAGAAATTACTTTTGGGGAGCTAAAAACAAATGCTAAAGGCGAATTTGAAATCACTTTTAAAGCGCTACCTGATGAGAGTGTCTCCAAAGAAAATTTGCCAGTTTTTAATTACGAAATTACAGCAGATGTCACAGATATTAATGGCGAAACGCTAAGTGCTTCGACAACTGTTCGTGTTGGTTATCATGCGCTTACTGCAAATATTGAAGCGCCACCACGTATTGACAAGTCAAAAAAAGAAACGGAGTTAAACATTTCAACATCAAATCTTAATGGTGAATTTGTACCAGCAAAAGGAAGTCTTAAAATCTATAAACTTGAAACGCCAGATTATGTATTGCGAAGTCGTCCTTGGCAAGCGCCGGATTACAAACTATTGTCTCGAGAAGCTTTCAAAGCAAAATTTCCGCATTGGTCCTATGACTATGAAGTAAATATTCAGAACTGGAAGAAAGGTAAAGCTGTTTTTGAAACTAATTTCGATACCGAAAAGTCTGAATCTATAATCCTAAAACGAATAAAAAAATGGGATTCGGGCGCTTACATATTGGTATTAGAGAGCGAAGACAAATTTGGTCAATTGGTAAAAGACCAAGCTTATACGTATCTGTTTAGCGACGCTGATAAAAAATTAGCAGACCATAAACTATTCGATATTAGTTTAGACAAAACCGAATATAGCTCTGGAGAAACTGCAGTCTTAACTTTTGGTAGTTCTGCCAAAGACGTTAACATTACCGTAGACATTGAAAAAGATGGAAAGCTTATTCAAACTGAAATTCATCAGTTGAATAATTCCAAAAAAACGATACAATTACCAATTACCAAATCTGACGTTGGTGGTTTTGTAGTGCATTATAGTTTTTCTGCTTTTAATGATTTTAAAGCTGGTTCCCTAAATATTAATGTGCCTTATCCTAAAACTGATTTACAGATTGAAGCAAGTACGTTTAGAGACAAACTACAACCAGGACAAGACGAAACTTGGCAGTTCAAAATGAAAGGACCAAAAGGTGATAAAGTTGCAGCTGAAGTTTTAGCAAGTATGTATGATGCTTCTTTAGACGAATTTAAAACACATAACTGGAATTTTAATCCAATTTACAGACCAAATTACAATGCAAGATTTTACAAAAATAGCAATCAAAGTTATGGTGTCTCCAACTTTAGACGCAACAATAGTTTTGAAAGCATACCTGGCTACCCTTATCAAGGTTTTGATAGTTTGGATTGGTTTGGATTTTATTTTGGGAATAGATATGAATTGAAACGCCGTGACTTAAATGATAATATAGTTGAAGTTGAAGAAATGGAAGTACCAAACGCTAGTTTTACACAAACTCTATCTGGTCAAGTTCCTGGCTTAGAAATAGCTTCTGATGAAACGGAGTCAGGAGATAATTCATTAGTACAACTAAGAGGAGTTGAATCAATAAAAGGGAATACCGAAGCATTATTTGTTATAGATGGTAAAGAAGTTAGTGAAGATAATTTTAGAAGTCTAAATGCAAATGATATTTTAGAAATTAAAGTTCTAAAAAAAGTTGAAGCCATCGCAATATATGGTGAAAAAGGAAAAAATGGTGTGATTGTGATTACAACTAAAAAAGACTTAGATATTTTAAAACCTGTTAAAATCCGAAAAAATCTCCAAGAAACAGCTTTTTTCTTTCCGCAGTTACAAACAGATAACGACGGTAATGTGAGTTTTAACTTTAAAGCACCAGAACCTTTAACCAAATGGAAATTACAGTTATTAGCACACACCAAAACGTTAGAAAGCGCAGTTTCTCAATACGAAGCTGTAACTCAAAAGGAATTAATGGTTATACCAAACGCTCCTCGCTTTTTACGTCAAGGCGATAAAATTGTTATTAGTACTAAAATTGCGAATCTTACTGACAAATTAATAACTGGACAAGTTCAATTAGTATTAGAAGATGTTATTACTGGAAAAGAAATATCTCAGAAATTGGTCGGTTCAAATATCTCAGCAACCAGAAGTTTCTCTGTTGATGCAAAAGGCAACACACTAGCTAGTTGGACATTAAATATACCTGATAACCTACAAGCTGTTCAATACAAAGTCATTGCCCAATCCGAAGATTTTAGCGATGGTGAGCAAAACATTTTACCTGTTTTAACTAATAGGATGTTAGTTACTGAGACGTTACCAATGTGGGTGCGTTCCAATCAGACAAAGACGTTTAGTCTAGACAAACTTAAAGACAATACCTCAACAACTTTAAAAAACCATAAGCTTACTTTAGAGATTACATCTAATCCGGCTTGGTATGCAGTACAAGCGCTACCTTATTTAATGGAGTATCCTTTTGATTGTAATGAGCAAACATTTAGTCGCTACTATGCAAATGCTTTGGCACAACATATTACTAGTTCTAACCCAAAGATTGAAGCTGTATTTAACCAATGGAAGTCAACAGATGCCTTACTATCTAACTTGGAAAAAAATCAAGAATTAAAATCACTTTTAATACAAGAAACTCCTTGGTTGCGCGATGCTCAATCCGAAACGGAACAGAAAAAACAAATTGCTTTATTATTTGATTTAAACAAAATGAATAATGAGTTGCAATCGTCTTTCCGTAAACTAAAAAACAATCAACACAGTTCTGGAGCTTGGCCTTGGTTTGATGGCGGACGTGACAACAGATACATTACACAGCATATTGTTTCTGGTTTTGGACATCTAAATAAACTCGGTGTCATTCAGAACGGTGGTGAAGAATCTATGATTGAAAAAGCTATTCAATATTTAGATAGAGAATTTGTCAAAGAGTATAAAAACCTCAAGAAATATAACACTAAAATAGACCTAAATAAAGACCACTTGTCTTACACACAAATGCATTATTTATATGTTCGTAGTTTTTATCCAGAAGTTAAAACATCGAATGAAGTCGATAACATAATGGTGTATTACAAAGGGCAAATCCAAAAATATTGGTTAAGTCGTTCGCTTTATGCAAAAGGACTAATGGCTTTGATTATGCATAGAAATAATGATAGTAAAACCTCTGGCAAAATTCTTAAGTCTTTAAAAGAAAATAGTATTACTTCTGATGAATTAGGCATGTATTGGAAAGCTAACACAGCATCTTGGTATTGGCATCAAGCACCAATTGAAACACAGGCATTGCTCATTGAAGCATTCTCTGAAGTTGGTTCTGTTATTCAAAACGAAGTGAAGAATAAAGAAACCGTTGAAAATCTTAAAATCTGGTTGCTTAAAAATAAGCAAACCAACAAATGGGAAACAACCAAAGCAACTGCCGAAGCTGTATATGCATTATTACTTCAAGGTAGCGAATGGCTAGATGTTACTGATGTTGTAGATGTGACTGTTGGTAATGAGACTATTTCGCCATCAAAATTAGAAAACGTAAAAGTTGAAGCTGGCACAGGTTACTATAAAACATCTTGGAATGGCAATGCTATAAAGTCAGAGCAAGCTAAGGTTACCTTATCTAAAAAAGGAGAAGGAATCGCTTGGGGTGCATTGTATTGGCAATATTTTGAAGATTTAGATAAAATTACCTCAGCAGAAACACCATTAAAACTAGAGAAGAAACTATTCTTAAAAACCAATACTGACCGCGGTGAGGAAATTTCTGAAATCAAAAAAGGTACTAAGCTCAATATTGGTGATTTAGTAAAAGTTAGAATAGAATTACATAGTGACCGAGATATGGAATTTTTACATCTTAAAGATATGCGTGCCGCTGGTTTTGAACCCATCAACGTATTATCAAAGTACAGATGGCAAGATGGTTTAGGCTATTATGAAAGTACAAAAGATGCTGCAACAAATTTCTTTATAGATTATTTACCAAAAGGTATTTATATTTTTGAATACGATTTACGTGTTAATAATGCTGGTAATATGAGTAACGGAATTACAACTATTCAGTCCATGTACGCACCGGAATTTAGTAGCCATTCTGAAGGGATTAGGGTTATAATTGACTAGGATTTAATCTACTTTTGGTGGATATTTACTAAACACCTTGTTTATCATTTTCACAAAAGAAGCCTCTCTCTTTTCTGGTGTGTTGCCATAATTAGAAATAGTTGTTACTGCTTGCCAAAACACTCCATTTTTGGAATCGTCTACAAACTCAATACTAATTTCTCTGGTAACTCTGTTTCCACCAACAGGAATGCCTAATGATACGCCACCACCAACATTTCTACCAGTACCGCCAATACCAACACCAATACTACTATTAGAATTTAGAGTTACTTCAGCAGATTGAATATCTATATAAAAACTTGGTGTTTCAGACTTTTCTAAACCCATAGATTGGAGCTTTGCCTCTATGGCTCGAAGAAGTCGCTTTTCGTCTAATTGATTAAAACCTGACTTTATATCTGAATAATAATTATACGTTTTGTATTGTGAAAAGTCTGTGCTCTTTTCGAAATCATAATCTACAAAAGCACCACAAGACGTGAATAAAAGTAGTATTGCAAATAATCTTAGCAGTTTCATTTTTTTCTTTTAAAGATACAAAAAATTGAAACTAGATTTTAGATTTTAACTATTGAGTTAGTGAAAATTAGTCGTTAAGAATCTTCCAGAGTTTATCCTTTAATTCTTGGATACCTTGATGCGCAACCGAAGACATAAACATGTATTCTATATTAAGTCCTTCATCTAATTCTACTTTCATTTCGGCTTTTAGCTCATCATCTAAAAGGTCCGATTTTGACACCAAAAGAAAACGTTCCTTATCTAACATTTGAGGATTGTATCTCCTTAATTCGTCTAATAAAACTTCGTATTGTTTTACAATGTCATCTGCGTCTGCAGGTACTAAAAACAATAAAATAGAATTACGCTCTATATGTCTTAAAAAATAATAACCTAGTCCTTTACCTTCTGCAGCACCTTCAATAATACCAGGAATGTCTGCCATTACAAATGATTTAAAATCACGATACTCAACGATACCTAAATTAGGTTTCAATGTCGTAAACTCGTAATCTGCAATTTTTGGTTTAGCAGAGGTCATTACTGATAATAATGTAGATTTTCCGGCATTTGGAAAGCCAACCAAACCAACGTCTGCGAGTACTTTTAGTTCTAAAGTAATATGCTTCTCCTCTAAAGGAATTCCTGGCTGAGCATAACGTGGAGTTTGATTTGTAGAACTTTTAAAATGCCAATTTCCTCGACCGCCTTTTCCACCTTCGGCAACAATTCTTTCTTCGCCTTCTTCGGTTATTTCAAAAAGAATATCATTAGATTCTGTATCTCTTATAACTGTTCCAAGAGGGACATCAAGATACATATCCTCTCCATCAGCACCTGTACTTCTTCCTGAACTACCATGTGACCCATGACCTGCTCTTATATGCCTTTTAAATTTAAGATGTAAAAGTGTCCAAAGATTAGAGTTACCTCTTACAATGACATGACCGCCTCTTCCACCGTCACCACCATCTGGACCACCTTTTTGTATATATTTTTCACGATGCAAATGTGCAGAGCCTTTACCACCATTACCAGAGGAGACATGCATTTTTACATAGTCAACGAAGTTACCTTCTGTCATTTTTTGAATTTAAAATGAAAAAGTTTAAAATGAAAATTTAAACTCGATCAAGATTATAATTTATCTAAAACAGTACTTAAGCGCTGAGTAATTTCTTCTATTGAGCCGACACCATCGACACCATAGTATTTACCTTGAGCAGAATAATAATCTTTTAATATTGCTGTTTTATCGTAATATTCTTTGATACGATTGCGGATAATACTTTCATCAGCATCGTCAGGTCTTCCACTTGTTTTACCTCTTACTAGTAAACGACCAACCAATATTTCATCATCAACTTCTAATGCTACCATAGCATTAATTTGAGAATCCTTTGAATCCATGAGTGCATCTAAAACTTCTGCTTGCTTATGTGTTCTAGGAAAACCAT
>Ga0209223_10004225_pt1 | contig 13259 bp, 10 predicted proteins | sample COG_06_FD_184750 | JGI IMG/M metagenome (GOLD analysis project Ga0209223, IMG submission 184750) | Pelagic Microbial community sample from North Sea - COGITO 998_met_06 (SPAdes) (version 2) | ecosystem: Environmental > Aquatic > Marine > Neritic zone/Coastal water | place: Helgoland, sampling...
TTATGAATCTAATTTTACTTTAGATTATGTTAAAAATATACAATATTAAGTAGATATCTTAAATATTGTAAATAAATTACAAATATATATAATTATGTAATGATTTTAGACACATTAGTAAATGGTGAGGTTAAATTAAGCAAATCTGAGAAATGGATTGCCCTCTCTGTATTAAATAATCCATCTAAAGTTATCAATCAATCAATAACTTCTTTGGCTGCCGAAGCTGGTGTAAGCCTTCCAACAGTCAATAGGTTTTGTAAAAAACTTGGATTTGATGGCTATCCTTCTTTTAAAATTCAAGTTGCGCAAGAAATTACCAATACCAATACATTATTAGATAGATTTAACGTCCATAAGGATACTCCTGAAGTTGTTAAAAGAGTTATGGCTGATATTCAATCAACAATTGTAAATGTCGGTCAAAATTTAAACCCAGAATCTATTGATAAAGCAACAGACTATTTGGCTAATGCAAGCAGTATTACTTTTTTTGGTTTAGGCGGATCTGGACCGGTTGCTCTTGATGCGCAACATAAATTTTTTAGATTCGGTGTCCCGGTTGTGGCGCATACTGATTATATAAATCAAAGAATGATAGTTTCAATGATGAAAGAAGGTGACTTATTGGTCCTAATATCGTTTACAGGAAGAACAGCTGAAATTGTAGAAACTGCAAGGATTGCTAAAAAAAACGGGGTCAAGACAATTGCCCTTACCTCAGAAAAGTCTCCTTTGGCAAGGCTTTCTAACGTGGTTCTTCATATTCATACTCATCTTGAAAATAATCTTCATATTCCAATGACATCAAGATTAGCACATCTAGCCATTATTGATATTCTATCTGCAACAGTTCAAGCAAGATTTGGAAAAGTATTTGATACTAGAAAGGATGAAGTGATTAGGAATATAGAGAGGACAAGAGTCTAGTATTATTTTATCTATTAAGATTGTTTAATAGTAACGCCCTTATTTTTTTTGCTAAGTTGTCATCGATATCGCCAACTGCTCCGCGTATGTCGTCTGGAATATGATCAGAATTTTTATTTTCATAATCAAAGACATAATGCTTGAACATATTTATCCAATTATCTTTTTGATGTTGAGGAAGGTCTCTAACTGACAGTATTGAATGCATAAGTGCATCCATTGGATTTCCCATATAGCTGGGAACGTTTCTCCACCAATAGTTTATTAAAACATTCAAAGGGCCAAAACTTTCTACCTGATGCCACCACAAACTTGGGATAAAAATTGCGTCCCCAGGCATTAATTCTGCAGATTGACCATGTTCTTTTGCAGATTCAAATTTAGGAAACTTATTTAAATCAGGATTATATATATCAACTAAAGAGATCGGTTGTCCTGCTGGAGTAAATTCAAGTGGGCCAATATACAAATTTTTTACTTGGTCTGGAGGAAATAATGTAAATCTTCTTTTTCCTGAACATACAAAAGCAATATTATCTGGAACATCAAAGTGAGGCGGAACGATGGAACTATTTCCAATCCAAATGCTTTTAATTGGAGCTTCATTATTTATTTTAAAATCATTATCTTTAGAGAGACCTGGCAGCACATAATCTATCGAAGTAGAACCCATATATGCTGTTGATGGATTTTCTTTATCTTTTAATTCAAGAATTGTATCTAGTAAAAGATCAAGCGTTGTTTCCATTTCAGAAAAACTTTTTTTAGTCTCAGTATTTGCATATGTAAATTTATTACCAGACTCCGAAGTGCTTGCAAATGCTAAAACCCTATCTCCTTCATAGTAACAAAGAATATGAGATATAAGATCTTCAATGCTTGAGGATGAGGCTTTAACTAAGGGCCAATCATCAACTAATCCTCTAATAACAACTGGTTGATTTTTATAAAATAAATCAAAATCGAAATCAGATTTTTTAATCTCAATAATTGGTTGATATTCAATAGACATTATTTATTGGAATCCTTTAACTTTTTTAAATGAATTAAATTATTCATATTTCCAATTGAAGCAGCGATCATATATATGTGCTGAAGAAAACCTTTCTGATGTAACTTAGATATTGATTTTTCATCAAGATTTTTAAGTTTTGTTTCGCTTATTGTCCATAGACCTTTTATTGCAAAATTATTATCCTTATTAAAATCAACAGATAGATTTAAAGGCTCAAATAACTCAAGTGATGATAGTAATATTGAAAATTCATTTAACTCTTTTATGCTTTCATCAATTGTAACTAGAACTCTGTTAATGTGATTTAAGTAATCACTATTACCACCGTGTTCTAAAAAAATTCTATTTCCAGATTCTTGGTTTACAGATGGATGATCTATATCTATTGTAAGATTCTTTTCATCAACAGGAATACCTGCTTCTATTTTTGTTCTTTTACCAATATAAAAAGGTATTCTCTGAATACTTAGTGGCAAAGAAGTTAGAAGTCCTTTTGACTCTAAAAAAAGATTCTCATTTTCTTCAAAGCCAAGCATAGCAACACTTTGATAAAAATTATTTTCTTTATCATGAGTAAAAAATATTGGGTAATGAGACTGTAATCTTATATATTCAACTGGAAAGACGCTAGTAAGATTAAAATCATAACCGCGGCCAGGTTTAAATTGGCTGTTTATAAATAAATTTGCATGATCTATATTGTTTAAAACTTCATGTTTCATAACTTATTATACAAAGAAAAAAGGCTACTTTTGAAAAGTAGCCTTTTTATATTTACATTAAAAAAAAGGGGAGTTTTTTTTAATAGTAATTAATTAATTAAACCGGTTAGAGTTTAATTAGAATCTATACCTGCCTCCTATGATCCAAGTTGTGCCATATTGACCTAAAGCCAATAACTGTTCAGGATATCTAACATAAGTTCTTACAACTTCCTCAGTAAGATTTAAACCTTGAACAAATAACTCAACTCTATCATTTAGACTATAAGAAGCATTTAAGTCCCATTGCTCATATTCTTCTGTAAATACAGGAGAGGAATGTTGATCAAATCCACCTAAGAATTCATCTCTCCAGTTCCATGAAAGTCTGACAGAATATTTATCAGTTTCATAAAAACCAGATAGATTTGCACTATCACTCATTCCAGTAAGTGCAAATTGATAACCAATAGCATCTTTATCAGCTTCAACGTCTCCGTTTACAGTTGTATAGTTTGCAGTTATACCGTAACCGCCTTCAAATAGGTGTTGAGCAGCTAATTCAAAACCATACAAAGTACCAGTTTCTTCATTAACTTCTCTTGTAACGTCAAATAATGCGAGTGGGTCATCTCCATCAGGCAATAATTGTGTTCCACCAACAGAACCGGTTAGACATGCAAATACATCCATATCAGTAGCAACCCCACCACCAGCTTGAATGTCTGCTCTACAAGCATCAGCAGCTTGTCCAAAGTAAACATCTCTAATTCCATTTACTGACTCTTGAGTTGTTCTTGATTGTAAGAAGTTATCAACTACTTTTCTCCAATAACTTATTGCAAAGTAACTACCATCTGCATAATAATTTTCATAAGTTACATCAATATTATCTGAAACATAGGGTAATAACTCTGGATTACCTACATTAGCTTTTCTTTGACCAACTTTAGGAGTTCCTGGGAAATCTGTTGTCGATCTTAAAGAACCAATACCAGGTCTTGTGATAGTTCTGCTGTAAGAGAATCTTACAATCTCATTATCAGAAATACCTACTTTTGCATCAATACTTGGTAAGAAGAATTTATTATCGCCCATTCCAAATGTGAAATCTTTTTCACCTTCAACATAAGCAAATTCATTACCTCCAACCCATGCAATGTTAACAATAGGTGTTTCAAGACCAGCTGCAGTAACATCAGATGTTTCATATCTTAAACCGGTAATAACATCAACCGGCATGCCATTAAACTCTGTTTCAAAATCAGCTTGAATATAATATGAAGTATTTTCTTCCATCACTCTTGCATCAGAATCAATAGGTCCAGCATTAATATGACCATAACCTTCAGCGTCTCTATAGTCAGGACCCCACTCGCCAGCATAACAACAATACCAGCCTGCTATAGGACCACCACCAGGACCATCATAGGTTCTAGAGACTCCTTCTGCATCAGCAAAACCCATAGTTTCATAATAATGAGCTATTAGCTCAGCAGGCATATCCCAGTAATAAGTTACACCATAATTACCGCTATTTGCAGCATCAGATAACCATCCAGCTAAGCTGTTTGCTATCCATGCATCATCAGGCACGTAAGACTCGGAGTAACCCCACCAACCAGCAGGAAGCTGTCCAGAGAACATATTCTGATTTATCCACTCTTGTTCTGATTTTGAAACACCAAACTTAACGCTTTTTAAAGCACTGTCATCTTGATTTTCCCATAAACCAGATAGCTGATATTGAGACATATCATTTGATGAATAATAATCTGAAGCACCAAGGAATAATGTACCTAAGTCAGATGGCAGCAAAGCTTCTTGTCCGCCAGCTAAATCAAAAGTCCATCTGTGGATACCAGTTGAATAGTAGTTTGCAGATTTTCTGTTAATTGTAGCAGTTGGATCACCCATAGCATCACCCCAATATGAGGTATTACCAGTAATCATGTAAGTATCACTACCCCATTTAGGATCACCTTTTCCTTCAGCGTCTGAGTCGTGAGCATCAAAGGTCACTGTTAAGCTATCTGATGCATTCCATTCAAGGTTAAATCCAACTGAATTATTTTCGTTGTATTTACCACCTGCACCTATATTGACAGCGTAGTCACCGCCAGCCTCTTCAACAAAAGTATATGTTCCTCTTTCGTTAGTAACAGCTTGAGTAGTTGAACCAAAACCGTTAAACCAAATACCCAAACCTCTTCTATCTCCGAAGAAATCATATGTTGAATGTGTATAGTCTAAAGTAGCTCTAACATCATCAGATGGTTGCCATTGAAGAGTGAACTGAGCATTTGTTCTTTCAGTTTCATTGTCTGCAATGTTATATCCAGCATTTTGTGGATACCATGTTGTACCATCAGCTCTTTTGTTATTGTTTTCCCAAACAACATTAGGATCTGTTGGATTTACATTAGGTCTCCAATTATCAACTCTAGCTTGCTCTTCTCTGTTATGTCTAACTTGATGAGAAGCTGATAAAGATACACCAATAGTATCATCTGCAAATGTATTAGAAAATATACCCATAATTTGTGGAGTATAATCATCACCTTGAACACTATATGCGTCTAAAGCTGAAGCTTCAACTACACCAATAAAGCCAGGAGCGTCTAGTGGTTTAGTTGTTACCATATTAATAGTTGCACCTATTCCTCCAGTAGGAATAGCAGCATTACCTGTTTTATATACTTCAACAGCAGCAATACCATGTGGTGAAATATCAGCAAAATCAAACGATCTGCCTCCAACCGTTGGCATACTTCTTCCGTTTAAAGTAACAAGATTAAAATCTGGACCAAGACCACGAACAGTCACTCTTGAACCCTCTCCATTGAATCTATCAATAGATACACCTGAAATCCTAGCTAATGATTCAGCTAAGTTAGTGTCAGGATATTTACCAATATCTTCAGCTGTAATAGCGTCAACAACGCCGTCAGCATTTCTTTTTCTATCTAATGCACTTTTTAAACTCTGTGCATAAGAGCCAAGAACAACTACCTCTTCTACTGACTCGTCAGCAGTTTGAGCTGTTACTGGTATTGATGCCAAGGAAAGAGCTAATCCAGACAGGACCATATCTCTTCTTGAGCTTATTTTACTAATGTACATATGTTTCCCCCATATATATTTGATGTATATATTTATTGATTAAATATAATGTCTATAAATTACACAAATATGTAAATTAATGCAATATATTTTATAAATAACTTTATTTTGTAAAAAATTTACATTATTTATTTAACCAATCTATTCAAAAAAACATGTATTAACATGTTAAAGGGGATTAAATTTTCTAATAGTAATATATATATATTAAGAGGAAACGATATTTATCGTAGTATTTTTTTGATTTAATAAAAAATATAAAGGGAGTTTTTTATCATTTTTTGCTTGCTCATAAATCTCTAATTTCTTTTCATTAGGAATTAATAAAAATACTTTATTGGATTGAAGAATCATAGGTAGATTCATGCTAACTCTTTTATGGCAAGGACTGCCCATAGGTTCTGTATAAATTATTTCTGGTGTTGATGAGGGCTTAAAATAGTTAGAATTAGTTTTAATTAATTGTGGAAATAAAGAGGCGAAATGACCATCCTCACCCATACCGAGCAACATCACATCAAAAGGTCTATTTATATTTAGGATGTCTTGAGGAGAATTACATAATGATACAAAATTACTCTTACTTGCCTTATTAATCATTAAATTTTCAAAAACTAATTTTTCATTTGAGTCGTTATGAGATTTATCAACCAACCTATCATCAACCAAAGTAATGATAACTCTTGACCAATCAAGATCTGTTAATGAGAGCTCATTAAATATTTTTACTGGGCTTGAGCCCCCGCTTACAACAAAACTTGCTGTGCCCCTCTCTTTTATAGCAAATTTTAGTATATCGAATATTTGTTCTGATAAATTTTTCATTCTTATATTAGATTAAATGAATTTGCTATTCCGTCTATTACAAATTCAATTGCTAGCGCTCCAAGAAGTAAACCAAATATCTTTTGGACTACAGTAATAATGGTTGGACCTAATTTTGATGATAACTTTGCAGATAACCACATAGCAATAGTAGCTATAAACACTACTATGAGTATTGGTAGGTAAGAAACCAGGCCATCTAAAACTGAAGTGTAAGATTCTTGTGATATCAATAAACTTGTTGCCATAGCTCCAGGACCTGCTATCAAGGGTATGGCTAAAGGAAATATAGCTATTGATTTTATAGTTTCATCATCTATAGCGGTATCAGCTGTATTTTGTCGTCTAATTTGTCTTTGCTCAAAAACCATCTGAAACGCAATAACAATTAAGAATAGTCCCCCAATTATCTTAAAAGAGTCCATGCTAATATTCATTGCGTCAAGAATGGCATTACCAAATAACCAAAAAATAGTAAGAACCACTAAAGATACAAAACTAGCTCGCAAGTAAACAGATTTAACCTGATGTTTATTTAGGCCTGCTGTTAGACCTGCAAAAATAGGTATTAAAGATATTGGATCTATTGCAACAAACATCAACAAGGTGCTTTCTACAAATGTATCAAACATATTAAATATTTATAATTTGAATAGCTTCTGAGTGCTCTTCTGAAAATATACTTGAAACCATAATAAACTTTAGATTTTTTTTATCTTTACCATAATATTTTTTTAAAATCTTTGAAACATTAGCCAACGTTTTATTATGATTAGAAAGATTTGATAGATAAAAGGGAACTGTAGATCCAATTAGAGATAGTTGATTGAGAGTTTTCTTATTTCCAGTAAAAGTAAAAATCGGAATACCATTAGGTTTGGAGTTTGAAATATAATTAGCTGTTTTGCCAGTTCTTGTAATAGCTATAATGCCATCTGCATTAATTGTCTCAGCAAGATTTTTTGCTGCCACACCAATATGCTGCCAATCAGAGTTTGGTGTGAAGCTCTTCTCATACCCTAATGTTCTAAACTTTTCTGTTTTTTCTGCTATTGATTTTAAGAAAGTTACACATTCCGATGGATATTTACCAACACTTGTTTCACCTGATAGCATTATTGCATCAGCTCCTTCATATATTGCATTTGCGATATCTGTAACCTCTGCTCTTGTAGGTGTCGGATTTTCAATCATAGATTCTAACAAGTGAGTAGCAACAATTGATCTCCTTCCCCATTTAGCACATGCGTACATTATTCTTCTTTGAATATTAGGTAAGTCAGTTAAGCTGGTTTCAATACCAAGATCACCCCTCGCCACCATAACACCCCAAGAGGCTTTACAAATATTATGAATATTATCTAGACCTTCTTGATTTTCAATTTTTGCAATAATTTTTGCTTTAGATTTCTTTTTATCTAGTATAGTTTGTAGTTTTTCTAAATCTTCACTATTTCTTACAAAAGATAGAGCAATAAAATCTACTCCATTTTTAATTCCAAAATTAATATCTTCAATATCTTTAGTAGTTAAAGATGGAAGATTGACTCTAACGCCGGGCAAATTAACATGTCTTTTTGAGCCAAGCTTACCACCATCTAAAACTTTACATAATAAAGTCTCATCATCTTTAGATAAGACTTTAAAATTAATAAGTCCATTATCAACTGATATTTTGGAACCCTCACTCACGCTATGTATCAAATCTTTATAGTTAATTTTGATAGATGAAGTCTCAACATCTATCTGATCTCTAACAGTTAAGGTAACTTCATCACCTACTTTCAGATCCAATGGCAATTCTGTATCACCGGTCCTTATTTCTGGTCCTTGAGTATCTAGAAGAACCCCAATCTTTCCAGATTCGACTTTTGCATCATTATTGATTTTATTTATTCTATCAATTATAGCTTTAGCTGATTTGTAAGTTGCGTGAGACATATTAATACGAGCAACATTCATACCGTTGTTATGAAGTTTTTTTAAAGCGCTGATAGTCTCAGTAGCAGGACCTATAGTGCATATAATTTTTGTTCTAGTAAAGCTCATAAATAATTCATTGTTTAGAAAAAAGAATATACCTTAAAAATAGGGTTTTAAGCAGTTTCTTTAAATGAAATTGAAGAAATTTGTTTAATATATTGAGATAATTCAACCATTCTCTTGGAAAATCCCCATTCATTGTCATACCAGGCAAGAATTTTAGTTTGGTTGCCAATCTTATAAATGTGATTAGTATCAAAGATAGAGGAAGCTGGGTTGTGATTAAAGTCTGAACTCACCAAAGGTAAATCACATATAGATAGTATTCCTTGCAATTCATTCTTTGCAGATTTAGTTAAAACATTAATTAGTTCATCGATTTCAAAATATTTTTCTGATTCGAACGTTAAATCAAGCATTGATACATTAAGAACAGGAACTCTTGTTGCCATACCGTTAAGTTTTCCCTCTAGTTCTGGAATAACTAAACCAATTGCTTTTGCAGCTCCTGTTTTAGATGGAATAATAGATGCTGATGCTGCTCTTGCTCTATATAAATCAGAATGAGATACATCTAATAAGCTTTGATCATTAGTGGCAGCATGAACAGTGTTAACCAATCCACTTTTAATTCCAAAATTATCGTTAATAACCTTAGCTATAGGCGCCAAACAATTGGTTGTGCAAGATGCATTTGAGATTATTAAATCATTTTTATCTAACTGATTGTGATTAACTCCATAAACAATAGTCTTATCAGGGTCTTGAGCTGGAGCAGATATTAGAACCTTTTTTGCACCAGCAACTAGATGACTATAAGCTTTTTCTTTAGAAGTAAAGAAGCCTGTACATTCAAAAACAATATCAATTTTTAAATCATCCCAAGGTAGATTAGAAGGATCTCTTTCAGAATAGAATTTTATAGATGAGTTATCTATTATTATCTCACTGTCACTATGACTGACATTGTTAGGAATTGAGCCATGAATTGAATCGTATTTTAGTAGATGAGAATTTGATTTGATATCGCCAAGATCATTTATAGCGACTAACTCTAAATCACCATTTTGACCTGCTAAAAAACCTGCATCAATAAGGTGTCTAGTTATATTTTTACCAATTCTACCAAAACCGTTAATTGCAATTCTCATAGTATGTACTTTTAAAAATGTAAATTATTTACAATATTTATTGTTTAATTATTATATTGTATAATATTTTCATAAATATAAAAAGAAATTATATACTTTTAAGTAAACTCTTCTTTTAAAAACATATAAAATAGCTGGCTTGTTATGAGTGATTTAATTATTTCAGGAATCAATTTAATGCTAACCGGAATGGTTACTGTATTGATATTTCTTTCAATTTTAATTCTGCTAATTAACATTTCTGCATCATTGTTTAAAGAAGAGTTGATAGATAACTCAAAGGAAAATTTAGCAAAAAGTCCCGATGTAAATAAATTAAAAATTGAGCATAAGGAGATAATTAATATTATTAAAAAGAGAATATTCAATGAATAAAAAGAAAATTGGTATAACCGAGGTTGTTCTTAGGGATGGTCATCAATCACTTTTAGCAACAAGGCTTAGATATGAGGACATGGAATCAGTTTTAAAAGAAATAGATTCGGTTGGTTTTTGGTCTGTTGAATCTTGGGGTGGTGCTATTTTTGATTCTTGCATAAGGTACCTTGGTGAAGACCCTTGGGAAAGAATAAGAAATATTAAAAGCAAGATGCCAAATACTCCTCAGCAAATGCTTCTTAGAGGACAGAACTTATTAGGTTATAAGCATTATTCTGATGAAATAGTTCATAAATTTATTGAAAAATCTAAAACTAACGGAGTTGATGTATTTAGAATTTTTGATGCTCTAAATGATCCAAGAAATATGGAAACTGCTATTAAGGCAACAATTGAAAATGATGGACATGCGCAAGGAACGATTTCTTATACAACAAGTCCTGTTCATAACCTTCAGACCTGGATTGATCTAAGCTTGAAGCTTCAAGATCTTGGATGTCACTCTTTAGCAATTAAAGATATGGCTGGATTATTAGATCCTTATGTAGGCTTTGAACTTGTTTCAAGATTGAAGGAAGAAATTAATATTCCCATCCATTTACATAGTCATGCAACGACTGGAATGAGTACTACTACAGCAATAAAGTGTGTTGAAGCAGGTTTGGATAATATTGATACTTCTATCTCTTCTATGAGTATGACGTATGGTCATTCAGCAACAGAAACGGTTGTCGGAATACTCGATAATACTGATTATGAAACAAAAATTGATCTAGAAAAACTAGAGCCAATAGCCAAACATTTTAGAGAAGTTAGAAAAAAATATTCAAATTTTGAGGGTTCTTTAAAAGGAGTAGATGCAAGAATAATTACTTCACAGGTTCCTGGAGGAATGCTAACAAATCTTGAAAATCAGCTCAAAGAACAAAATGCTTTAGATAAATTTGATGAGGTTATTGATGAAATTCCAAATGTAAGATCAGATCTTGGTTTTATTCCATTAGTAACTCCTACTTCACAAATTGTAGGAACTCAAGCAGTAATAAATGTATTAAATAATGAAAGATATAAAGTTATAACAAAAGAAACGTCTGCCTTGTTAAGGGGTGAGTATGGAAAAACTCCTTCTGCTGTTGATAAGAGCTTACAAGATAAAGTTTTAAATGGCGACAGTCCGGTGACATGTAGGCCTGCCGACCTAATAGATAGCAATGAATATGATAAAACTAAAGAAAAATTTCTTAGGATTATTAGTGAAAGCAAGCTTGACATAGAGGCTAGTGAAGAAAACATTCTTATATACACCCTCTTCCCAGAAATTGGGATGAAGTTCTTAGAGAATAGAGACAATCAAGAATTTTTTGAAAAATCTCCATTAAACTTAATTGAAGATAAAGAAGGTTTATATAATGTTGAAATAAATGGATTAAATTACCTAGTTAAATATTCTAAAACTGAAGAGCCTGAAATCTTAGGAAATAATATTACATCGTGCAAGTCTGTTTCTACTGAAGTAACAAATAAAACGGGTACCGTTATCAATGCCCCGCTAAGCGGGAATATATTCAAGATAGAATATTCCGAAGGCTCTGAAATTCAAGAAGATGATACTGTTATAGTTCTTGAAGCTATGAAAATGGAAACAACTATAAAAACTCCTGTAAATGGAATAATTGGAAAGATTTTTATTAAAAATGGAGATAAAGTTCAACTAGGGCAACCCTTATTTGAGGTTTTAAATTAATGAGTTTATTTGAATTCTTTTCAACTTTGGGTATTTTTAGCATAACTCTTGGCCAATCTTTGATGATTCTGGTTGGACTATTACTACTATATCTTGCTATAAATAAAAAATTTGAACCTTTATTATTATTGCCAATAGGCTTTGGAGCTCTGCTTACCAATATCCCAGAAATTGGTTTATCAATGAGTCCAATTGAAAAACTCGTATATGCAAATAACCCCACTGAAATAAATCAAATTATAAGTGAGTATTTTGGAATAGGAACTGACCTATCACTGCTTCTTAAAAATGCGTCTTATATGGATCTCAAAATAATTAACGATGCAGCTCAAGGAATGGGGTATACACCAGGTATTTTGTATATATTCTATGAGGTAGCCATAGGTTCAGGCATTGCACCTCTTTTAATTTTCATGGGTGTGGGTGCTATGACAGATTTTGGACCACTACTTGCCAACCCAAAAACTTTAATACTTGGTGCTGCAGCACAATTTGGTATCTTTGCAACTGTTATGGGAGCATTGTTATTAGATTACTATGGATTAATAGATTTTACTCTTAAACAGGCTGCCGCAACAGGAATTATAGGTGGTGCTGATGGTCCAACTGCAATATACGTCTCATCTATTCTAGCTCCAGAGTTACTTGGACCAATAGCTGTAGCTGCTTATTCCTATATGGCATTAGTTCCATTAATTCAGCCTCCTATAATGAAAGCTTTAACATCAGAATCTGAAAGAACTATTCAAATGATTCAGCTAAGAAATGTGTCTCAAAAAGAAAAAATTATTTTTCCTATTATGCTCTTCTTATTGGTTGGATTACTTTTACCAAGCGCAGCACCCCTGCTAGGAATGCTTTGTTTAGGTAATCTTATGAAAGAGTCATTGGTTGTTGATAGATTAAGTGATGTAGCTCAGAATTCATTAATAAATATAGTAACAATTTTTTTAGGTTTATCTGTTGGATCTAAATTAGCTGCTGACAAATTTTTAACTCCTGAGACACTTGGAATACTTATATTAGGAATGATTGCTTTTGCAATAGGGACTGCCGCGGGTGTTCTTGTAGCAAAATTAATGAATATATTTAGCAAAACTAAAATAAACCCTTTAATAGGTGCAGCTGGGGTTTCAGCAGTTCCAATGGCTGCAAGAGTAGTTAATAAAGTTGGTTTAGAATATAACTCTCAAAATCATTTATTAATGCATGCTATGGGTCCCAATATTGCTGGGGTAATAGGCTCAGCAGTAGCTGCTGGTGTAATGATTAAATTTCTAGGATAAATTCAAGACGAAAAAAAACAGAGACTAGCTCTGTTTCTTTAGTTCGAGTTCCTTAGGGGTCCTGAGTGAGATTCTCTCTGGCTCCTCGAATTCTTTCTCTTGAATTCTTGGTGGGTCTATAAG
>Ga0209223_10004233_pt1 | contig 13236 bp, 8 predicted proteins | sample COG_06_FD_184750 | JGI IMG/M metagenome (GOLD analysis project Ga0209223, IMG submission 184750) | Pelagic Microbial community sample from North Sea - COGITO 998_met_06 (SPAdes) (version 2) | ecosystem: Environmental > Aquatic > Marine > Neritic zone/Coastal water | place: Helgoland, sampling...
GCTAGTGCCGTTTTTAGGATGATACTTTGAGCATTTCAATTCCGATAAAAATTAGAAAAAGAAAAGGCTATGTTACTGCTATTTTGCCAGAGAACGCAAAAGAATATCAGGGGATTGAGAATCCTCAGAATTATAATGAAAAATTGGTTAATGCTTTTGCTAATGCTTATAAATGGCAGGAGATGATCAAGAGTGGTGAAGTTAGTAGTTTAAATGAAATAGCTGAAGTAGAAAATCTTGAGAAATCATATGTTGGAAAAATATTCAGACTTAATCATGTTGCTCCTGATATCATTAAGTTAATTTTAGATGGCAAACAACCAGAAAATTTAACATTAAGGGATTTTACCAGAAAAGCCGTTCCTGACTTATGGGAAGAACAGAGAGAGGTTTTTGGGTTTTAGATTTCTTGGCTAGATATTATCAATTATTAACTAAATTACAAAACCCATTCAATAATTCCATTTGCTTAATGCTCTTTGGATTAGCTTCTATTAAATCTGGATTCATTATAATTACAGACAAGCACTGCGCTCTTGAAATCGCTACATTTAGACGATTCTTACTATACAAAAACTCAATATTTCTTGGCAAATCTTCGTAAGAAGAAGTTGCAAAAGAAAGCATGACAATTGGTGATTCTTGGCCTTGGAATTTATCAACAGTGCCAACTTTTGCATCTTTAGGTAAAATAGAAGTTAGGTAATTTACCTGTACATTATATGGGCTAACAACCAATATATCATCTATTGTAATTGCTCTTTTTAAGCCATCTTTATCAGTAAACTCCTGACCCAACAATTCTTGATATTTGTTTTTGATAATCTTGCCTTCCTCAATGCTTTTTTGTGAGCAGTTTTGGTGGTCAGCATGAATTATGTGAATTCCTTGATTTGGTAAATCGCTATTTTGTAATTCTAATTTTCTTAAAGCGGCGCTATCATCAGATTTTAACCTTCCATCATAAAAACTTTTAGAAATAAAATCACAAATCTCCGGTCTCATTCTATAAGTTTTGCCAAGAAATATCCCTCTATTGTTGGCAATAGTTGTCTCGTCTTGCAATAAAAACTCTAAAATTGACTTTCCTGCTTCACCTGGATGAGTTCCTTGAATTGGTTGACCTAATTGCATCTGATCACCAACTAAAATAATATTTTTAGTGCTATTTGACATGGCTACAATATTTGCCAAAGCAACTTGTCCCGCCTCATCTATGAATAAATAATCAAGCTGATCATCTAAAGCTTCATCACTAAAAAGCCATGCAGTACCTGCAAATAAGCTATTATTTGCAAAATCTATATCACTATTTTTGCCCTTATATTTCTTAATGAACTCTCCTTCAAAAGCATCATCGCTGGCATCTTTTTTAACTCCGTTAAAGTTAATATTTTCTTGTACAGCAACTTCCTCTATCTTAGCAAGTAAATTATCAATTGCTTTGTGAGAATTTGAGGAAATACCAATCCTTTTACCTGATTTTAGTAATCTACCGATAATATGGCTTGTTGTATAAGTTTTCCCTGCTCCTGGAGGGCCTTGAATGAATAGACAGCTATTATCGAGATCACTAATTGTCTTTAGTGATTCATCAATAATATTTTTGTTTTTATCAACCACCTCTTCACCTGATTCTTTTTGATAAAATCTTGGCAATGCCCTTGATAGAATTTCAAAGGCAACATTCTTCTCTTCTTTTTGATTTAGATATTTATCCGCCACTTTATAAAGAGCCTTTCTCATAACTTTATTATCAATTGGGCCACCAGATGATATTGACAGATTATCAGATAGGTTTTTATTTGTAGTTTTAATCTTTAAGATCAAATTTTCTTCATCGACTTCAAATATTGTGCCAACTTTCTCATCTATATTATGACAATTTTTAACATTACTTCCTGCCTTTAGTTTAAATTCTTGTGGTGGAAAATTATAAGAATAAATCAGAGATCTTTTTTCAGGGACTGGATCGCCAAATTTGGTTAGTCCTGCAATCGCCTCATTGTCATCCAATAATTCATCATCTGTTTTATTTTGCCTTTCAAACATTGCCCACCAAACTGGCTTATTTTCTCGATTGTGAAACTCTAATAGATTAGCAATTTGAACATTAAGCAAATTGACATTTTCATCAAAATTATCAGGGTCAATGCCAAGTAAATTTTGATAATTTTCATATTCAACTTCCCAATCTTTTCTAACTAGACTTAATTCTTCCTTCTCTTTTTCTGACTCAAACCAATTAGCGGATTCTGGTCTTAATTTTAAAAGCCAATCCCTTAGAAGTTTGGTTGAGATGCAATCAATTTCATTATAATCTTCAATTTCTTGCAATAGATTATCATCACCAGTTTTTTGCCAATTATTATAAACAACAATACTCTCAGCGGCAGTTGCAACTTCACCCTGTCTTTTTTTCATATAAAAGGTTTCAAGGTTTTTTATTGAATAACCTTCTTCACTGGTTCTAATCGCTTCTTTTACCACCAAATAAAGATCAATAAATTTTTCTGCTCGAAGTAGATTATCAAGCCTTTCTTCATAAAGGCCAAATTTACAAGATAGTCTCTTTAGAGCTGTTGTTTCATAGTGGTTATAGTGATAAATATAAGCGGACGGGAATTTGGTTAAATGATCGTGAATAAAATCCATAAAACCTTTAAAAGCCTGTCTTTCTTCTTTTAAATTATGACCCCAGAAGGTTTTAAATATAGACTTACTGTTTTCAAAGTAATAAACACCAAAAAGATATTCTAAACCACCATCGTAAAGTGGATCTCCTTCCATATCAAAAAATAAATCACCTTCATTTAAACTGGGTAGACGATCAAAGCCTTTACCAACAGAGTGGCTAATTATTTCAAACTTATTCTCACTAGTTTTTCTTTGATGATTTTGTAGAATTGCTTGTGATTTTAAGCGAGTTAGTATTTCAGGGTTTAAATCAGGAATTTTATTACCTTCAAAATTAGCTAAATCTTCAATTTTTTCAATTCCTGCTTTTTCTAATTTCTCAATTTGAGCATTATTGATATTAGCTATTAGGCTTAAATGGTTATCTTGCTGCCAAATTTTATTACAATGATCCTGCCAAGAACATAGTTTACAACTGCTGCAAGGCTTTGGGTATGAGTTGGTATTTAGGTTATTAATGTAATCTTCAAAGCGATTTTGGCATTTTTTAAAATAGGCAAAAAATTCAAATAATTTAAAGCTATATTGTTTTTTGTCTCCCAAATATAGATGGATGTTTTCAGGGATATTGTCAGTTATTTTAGCTAATAAATCAGAATAAACGCAAAGTTGAATAATATATTTTGCCTCACATTTCTTGCCAAGTTTAGTATCTAAAACTTCATAAGAGTAGTCGCCAAGATTTGATGGCTTGTCACATTTTATCAAAAAATCAGCAAAGCCTTGCCAATTATCATTTTTTAGAACCGCCTGATAAACAACATCACAACCTGACTTTATTGCATCAATAGTTTTAGAAATTCGGTCATTAATATCTAAGCTTGGATCAATTTCACAAACTGACTTTCCTTCATCTTTTAATTTTTGTAAAAAAGCTTTTTCATGCTCAATTCCTTTTTCTTGTAGTAGTTTACTGGTATTATCTTGCTCTTTTTTATCCAAATTATCACTTAAGTTTTTAACATCTAGAAAGCTAGCATGATGACAGGAAAGAAAAGCAGTTAAATCAGAGGGTGAGAATAAATATTGATTATCTGCAGATTTTTGCATTTATGAGCTTATTTGATTTGAATTTAAAAAATTACAACAACTTCTAAAATTATCTTTATTTCATCTTGTGTTCCTTTGATTTCATTTATAATATAAGGCTAATAAAATTTCACTGAATTTTTGTTAATTTTCTAAAACTAGATACTACCCATGGAAAGAGACGTGATGACAGTTAAAGACTTGGCTTTGTATTAAAAGTTACAAAAAAACAACCTATAGCTTTTGCATCAAATAGCAAAATACTTGGCTTTAAGGTTGATTATCCTTGGTAGTTTTGTAAGGCCGAAACTGAACAATGGATTATAAAAAAACATAAAATATGACAAACAAAGGGAGATCAGCTGCATTAAATAAAGAAAAAAAACTTACAGCTATAGATTTATTTTGTGGAGCAGGAGGTTTGTCGTTCGGTTTTGAGAAAGCTGGAATTGAAATTATTGCTGGATTTGACTCTTGCCAAGATTCTTTAAAAACATTCACACATAACCATAGAAATGCAAAAGGAATATACTGCGATTTATCTAAGCCCATTTTAGGTATAAATGAGTATATTGGGGTAGACATATTAATTGGAGGCCCTCCGTGTCAGGGTTTTTCAATTTCTGGAAAGAGAGATCCTAAAGATAAGAGAAATGATTTATATACCGCTTATATTGCAACATTAAAGCAATTAAAGCCAAAATATTTCTTAATGGAGAATGTCCCAAATTTAGTGTCGATGGACAATGGAAAAATTAAAGATAAAATCATAAAAGATCTTTCTGCTTTGGGGTATAACATTACTTACAAAATTATTAATGCTGCAGATTATGGAGTTCCTCAGAATAGAAGGCGAGTTATTTTTATTGGCTCTTTAGGAAAATTTATGTATATTAATGAAGAAATTAAAAAAGAATCACCAGTCTCATGTTCAAGCGCAATATCTGACCTCCCTGAAGATGAAGTGATTGATGGAGAAAGCTACACAATTAACCCACACTCTGATTATCAAACAATAATGAGAAATAATTCGGCAGGAATTTGGAATCATCAAATTACAGATCATACTGAAAAAACGAAAAAGATTATTTCCTTAGTTCCTGATGGCGGTAACTACAAAGACCTACCCATGGAATACCAAGGTACTCGAAAAGTGAATATCGCTTGGACTAGGTATAGCAGTAATAAACCAAGCAATACTATTGATACTGGTCACAGACACCATTTTCATTATAAATTTAATAGAGTGCCTACGGTTCGTGAGTCCGCAAGATTGCAATCATTTCCCGATAACTTTATTTTTTTTGGCTCTAAAACCAGTCAATACCGTCAAGTAGGAAATGCAGTTCCCCCTATACTTGGCTTTAATCTAGCTAAACAAATAATTGAGGATAGCTATGCAGTATAAAACACCAAATAATCGTTACTACAGATTGCATCATGTCAGACCTAGATTCAAGAATGATGTTGAAAGCGTATTGCTTTATATGGCAAATGAGGTTTCTAGTTTAGGGTCACTAAAATCTAATGAATTTAAAGACAAACTTAACCTAGCTATTAAGCTTTATCCTGGAAATTATTCAAAAAAAGATAAAACCATAAATAACTGGCGCACAGAAATATCAGCACTATTCGGTCTTATACAGTATGATACTAATAAGGTGAGTCGCCCAAGTGAAATTGCCAGAATTTTATCTGAAAAGCAGGATCTAATTGAGTTTTTTAGATATTTTCTTTACTATTTTCAGTATCCAGGTGGGCATTTAAAGCCTCAAGAAACACTAAATTTAATTAAATCTGGTATTAAATTTCATCCAACGAGATACTTATTGGATGTTTTGCTGGTCGGCAGAGACTATGTTAATGGTAATAAATTCGGCCTAACAAAAGCTGAGGCCACACATTGTATTTTTAATGATTTAGCAGTTACTAAAGATAATAGACCAGCTATAGATACGGTTAAATTAATCATTCACAATAGAGATAGTGGTCTTGAATATGATGGTGCTGGTGATATAACTAGATATGCTGGTGATATTTTAGATTATATGGAATTAGCTGATTTAGTCAGACTTAGACCAGACTGGAAATTCTATCCAAATATGCATCACCTTGAAGTTCTCAGGTCTTTTATTGATCAAAATAGCTTTTTCCCTCCATATGAAAATCTATACAACAAAAATGACATAACTATTGCGGACATCACGGAAAATCAATCGGAATGGTTTAACTATATCAATGCAAATCTAAATAGTACTATATTTAAGGCTGATATTTTTAGCATTTTATCTGATGAAGATAACAAAAAAGAATTAGATGAAAAGACATCTTTTATATATGATTTCTTAAATAAGGTTCGTTCCAATCAGGAATCTAAGAATGGCATTAAAACCAAAGAAATAGGTGATGTTGGTGAGGCTATAATTTTAGAGCATGAAAAAAATAGAATGAAATCTCTTAGTAGAAACGATCTAATACATTTAATCAAAAAAATACCAGAAACATTCGGTATGGGATTTGATATAAAATCATTTTTAGGTATGGATAATGACTTCAGTAATATACATATAGAAGTTAAAACAACAATTAGTCGAGGAAAGCTAAGTTCTCAAAGTTTTCATATGACACCCAATGAATGGAATTCGGCTGAATCGTATAAAGATATGTATTTTATCTACAGGTTAATGTTATCAACTAACAACATCAGTTTATTTGTTATTCGTAACCCTGTTGGTGCCTATAAAACTGATTTATTACAAATGCTACCTAGAAATGGAGCTGATATAAAGTACAATGATAAATCTGGAGAATGGAAGGAGTTGTTGGTATGAAAAAATTTAGTGTAGTTTCATTGTTTTCAGGATGCGGCGGAATGGACTTGGGTCTCACAGGTGGATTTAGTTTTTTAAGAAAAAAATATGATAAACTTCCCGTTAATATTCTTAAAGCAATTGACCATGACAGCAAAATAGTAGATATATATAATCTAAATTTCTCACATAAGTGTGAGGTTAAGGATATTGTAGAATTGTCACTAAAAGACATACCAAAACATGATATTATGGTTGGAGGATTTCCTTGTCAGTCATTCTCAATTATTGCGCAAAACCCAAAGCGTCTCGGTTACAACGACGAAAGAGGAAAGTTATTTTTTGAAATGTGTAGAATTTTAAGAGAAAAACAACCAAGGGTTTTTATTGCGGAAAATGTAAAGGGGATTTTATCAGCTAATAAAGGAGAAGCTTTTGAATTAATTCTATCTGAATTTAGAAAGGTTGGATACTATGTCAAATTTCAATTATTAAATTCATCTCATTTTGGTGTTCCTCAAAAAAGAGAAAGAGTTTTTATTGTAGGATTCAAAGATAAAAAAAGTTTTGACGCATTTTCATTTCCTGAAGCAACTACATTAGATAAACCAAGGGTTTTGTCCGAAGTTATTGAAAATGAAAAAACAATAGATGAAAAATTTTATTTTAGCCAAAGAGCTGTTGAAGGAATGGAAAAAACGAAGCATGCAAAATCAATGAATAAAGGGCGAGACCAAAACATTAATATGCCTTGTAATACTGTAGGTGCCCACTTAGCAAAAGTTAGTTTAAACAGCACTGATCCAGTATTAAAAATAAATGATAGGTACAGGATGTTTACGCCACGAGAGGTGGCTAGAATACAATCATTTCCTGATGATTTTAATTTAGTTCCATCTAGGTCTGCAAATTATAAAGCTTTGGGTAACGCAGTTCCCCCTGTTATGATGTGGCATGTTTCGCAAAAAGTTATAGAGGCTTTGCATAACAAAACAACAGCATTGTAAAGAAAAGAAAACAGGTAGATTCTTGTGAATAATGAGAAGCTTCAAATCAAGTGCTTATTCGTTTTATTTTGATTTATTTTCGGCGTTAATTGCATCGGTTAATAAAATTAAATCTTTTAACCAAGGTTGATTGTTATTTTTGCTTTGCTCTGCTTTCAATATTTTATAAAGATCCTCAGAAAATTCTGGACCAGATTCGGATAAAATTTTGTTAAAAACTGGCATGATTTGAAGATTATTCATAAGCTAATTCTTTGATTAATATTTACCTTAAAAACTTCCTTTAAGATACATGTATATTAGCTTGGAAAGACTTGTCTATCAAGTCAATTAGCACTTAACTTTCAAGATAGATATGGCGTTGCAGAAGAGTCAAAAGTTCGTGAAAATCACCAAAAACCCATTTGGAGTACCAAAAAACAAATCACGAACCAAATCACATGAAGCCAGTAAAATCCGAAGAGGTGACAAATTCTACGTCACCTCTTGCTTGGAGAAAGAGAGAGAAAAATATCGGATTATTAGAGATTTTTAGAGAAAAATATTTATATCGTCACCCATTGTAGGGGATTAACGAAATCGCCAAGACCCTGCCAATACTGGGCTTTCAGCCCTAAATAAAAAATGCTAAAATTTTCGTAGAGAAGTGGTTTGTAGATAAAGATTGGTGGAGCTAACGAGAGTCGAACTCGTGACCTCTTGCATGCCATGCAAGCGCGCTACCAACTGCGCTATAGCCCCATAACTAAAGTTCTGGTTGAATTTTTTTTGATTATGCTGTTTTGTGTAGCAAAAAACAACCTAGTCTTTAAAAGATCAAGAAGGGTGATTATTATTTGACAAAAATTACAGTCAACTCCTAACTTTTTATAAAATTTATTAAAATTAAGTAGTAATAACAGAAATGATCAATTTAACATTTCCTGATAATTCCATTAAGCAGTTTGAATCTGGTATAACTGGCTTTGAGGTGGCAAAATCAATTGCTATTTCGCTATCAAAAGTAGCGCTAGCTATCAAGATTGATGATAATTTATATGATTTAAGTCATAAAATTAGTAATGATGGCAAGATTGAAATCATCACGCCAAAGTCTAGTCAAGATGCTTTAGAAATAATCCGCCATGATGCGGCGCACATTATGGCGCAGGCTGTTAAAGAATTATATCCAGATACGCAAGTTACAATTGGCCCCGCTATTGAAAATGGTTTTTATTATGATTTTGCGCGAAAAGATCCATTTACACCTAATGATTTGCTTAAAATTGAGGATAAAATGCGACAGATATCAAGGGCAAATCATGAATTTGTGCGTGAAATTTTACCAAGAGATGAAGCTGTAGAGTTTTTTGATAAAATTGGTGAAAAATATAAGGCGCAAATTATTGCTGACATTCCTCAAGGCGAGGATATCTCACTTTATCGTCAAGGAGATTTTATTGATTTGTGCCGCGGGCCTCATGCGCCTTCAACTAGCCACATTAAGCATTTTAAATTGATGAAAGTAGCGGGAGCTTATTGGCGCGGCGATTCAAAAAATGAAATGTTACAGCGTATTTATGGCACTGCTTGGGAAAGCAAAGAATCTTTGGAAGACCATTTGCATATGATAGAGGAAGCTGAAAAAAGAGATCATCGCAAATTAGGCAAACAACTTGGATTATTTCACATCCAAGAAGAAGCTACGGGTTCTGTTTTTTGGCATAATAATGGTTGGATTATATTTCGTGAAATTGAGAAATATTTGCGTAAAAAATTAGAAAAAAATGATTATATTGAGGTAAAAACGCCGCAATTAGTCGATCGAGTTTTGTGGGAAAAGTCGGGACATTGGGACAAGTTTCGTGAAAATATGTTTATTGCACAAAGTGAACACAGAACGCTGGCTGTCAAACCAATGAATTGCCCATGCCATGTGCAGATTTTTAATCAAGAACTAAAATCCTATCGCCAATTACCATTACGTATGGCAGAATTTGGCTCGTGTCATCGCAATGAGCCTTCGGGGTCACTGCATGGAATTATGCGAGTTAGATCTTTTACGCAAGATGATGCTCATATTTTTTGCGAGGAAGAGCAAATTAATGATGAAACCATAAAATTTTGTGAACTTCTAAAAGAGGTTTATAAGGATTTTGGTTTTGAAGATGTGAAGGTTAAATTTTCAACTCGTCCAGAAGTTAGATCTGGCTCTGACGCGGTATGGGATAAGTCAGAAAAAGCTTTGGAAGAAGCTATAAAAGTGGCAGGTTTAGAATATGAAGTAAATCCAGGTGAGGGCGCTTTTTATGGTCCAAAATTAGAATTTACTTTAATTGACGCCTTAAAAAGAGAGTGGCAATGCGGCACGCTACAAGTTGATTTTATTTTACCAGAAAGGCTTGATGCAAATTATATTGCTAAAGATGGTAGTAAAAAACGCCCAGTAATGTTGCATAGAGCAATTTTGGGAAGCTTTGAAAGATTCATTGGTATTTTGATTGAGAATTATGGTGGAAAATTTCCTTTATGGCTGGCTCCAACTCAAATTGTAGTAGCGACCATTACTAATAGTTATGATGCTTACGCTAATGAAGTTTATAATAGGTTAAAAGATGAGGGATTTCGCGTTAAGATTGATTTAGACTCGCAGAAAATTTCTTACAAAATTCGCGAACACTCTTTGCAAAAAGTGCCATATATTTTAGCTATTGGAAAAAAAGAGGTGGAAAATGAAGGGGTGTCAGTAAGAGAGTTGGGAAAAAGCGATCAGTATGAATTGTCTTTAACTGAATTTATTCAGAAATTGCAAAGCCAGATTGTTTGATGGTTTAAATATCTTGCTTTTTGTAGGATTCAATACCGCCACCTAAAGTTTTGTATAAATTAACCAAGTTTGAAAGATGTGATGTTTTGGAGGTTATATATTGTTGCTGGCTTTGAAGTTTAATAATTTTTTGTTGAAGCATATTGAACTTGGTTTCATTACCTAAATCATAACGCGCTAGCGTGATATTATATATTTCTTGCTGTAGCTCTAATATTTCTTGCGATAGAGATAGTCTTTCTGTAGTAGCCTTCTTGATAGCTAATTGATCCAATAACTCTTTAAAGGCATTTTCAATTGCTTGCTCATATTTTACGATTTCAATCTTTTTTCTGATATGAGATAATTTTAGGTTTGACCAATTGGCGAGGCCACTAAAGATTGGCAAATTAATTTGCGGTGTATATCTCCAAACTGAGTGAGGGGAAAATAGGTTGTTTAATTTATCTGAGCTATAACCAGCGCTTCCAGTGAGCATGATTGATGGAAAAAAAGCTCCTCTAGCAGCTCCAATATTGGCATTGGCAGCTTTAAGATTAAATTCAGCTTGTTGAATATCGGGACGATTTAAGAGCTTGGTTGACGGCATAAATCTGAGTAGATCGTAAGCAATTATTATGTCATCAATTTCTTGAATTTGTTTAAGATTATCGAATATATTTTTGTCGTAATTGCCAACCAAAACCCGCAAAATATTCTTGCTTTGACTAACCTGATTTTGGGCGCTTGCAAGATTTAGCTTAGCTTGATTGAGTTGAGTTTTTTGCGATAAGTAAATAGCCTTAGCGTCAATTCCGCTTTCATAACGCATTTTGGTGATTTGGAATTGTTGTTCGCTGGCGTTGGCAATTTCTAGGGCGATCATCATATTTTGATGATTTAGCAGGAATTGTAAGTAAGCATTAGCAACTTCGGCAATTAGTGATATTTGTACAGCGTCACGGGCTTGTTGTGTAGAAAAGAAATCTTGCAAGGCAGATTTTTTAAGATTCCTTAATTTGCCAAAAAAATCGATTTCAAAAGATGTTATAGCTAATTGCGAGGCAAAACTTGTCTCTGTGCGATAATTAGAGGCTGATGATTTTTCTTTATCAACTAAATTAATGGCATTAATTTGTGGAAAAAGGGCAGCTCTGGATATGCCATAATAAGATCTTGCAGCTTCGATATTAAGTGCAGAAATTTTTAAATCACGATTATTTTTTAAGGCAACTTCGATTATTTTTTGCAGATTCTTATCAGTAAAAAAGTCACGCCACAATACCTCATCTCTTATAGGCTCAACTATATCGCGTTCAATTTCTTTGACAATATTTGATTTATTGCTTTTGATAATCTCTATTTCAGTAATTTTTTCTTTAGCAATTGGGCTAGCGGGTTTTTGATATTTTGGTTCAAGCGTGCATGATTTAAGAAGCGCTATAGATAGAAAAACAAAAATGTATTTATGATATCCTTGTGTCATTAAGATTTTTTTAAGCTAAATTTACCTTTGCTGATATTGTGAATCATAATATAAAACATCGGCACAAAAAGAGTGGCTACAAAAGTGGCAGCAATCATGCCGCCAACCAAGCCAATACCAATGGCGTTTTGACTAGCAGAGCCCGCGCCATTAGCTAAAGCTAGGGGCATAACCCCTAGAATAAAAGTCATTGCCGTCATCATAATGGGTCTAAATCTTTGCTTGGTAGCAGTTAAAGTTGATTTGACAATATTACCATGCTGTTCATAAATTTTACGAGCAAACTCAACTATTAAAATAGCATTTCTTGCTGAAAGGCCTATTGTTGTTAATAATCCAACTTGAAAATAGATATCATTGCTCATGCCAAAAATATTAGCAAAAGCAGCTGCACCAAGAGCCCCAAATGGCAAAATAAACATAACAGCAAAAGGTATTGACCAGCTTTCATAAAGGGCGGCTAGCGATAAAAATACAGCTAAAATTGAGATAATATAAAGAATGGACGTCTGATTGCCGGTAATTTTTTCTTCATAGGAAAGTCCAGACCAGGCATAGGAAACTTTTTGTGGTAGGGAGGTAATTATATTTTCTATTTCTTGCATAGCTTCTCCTGAGCTAGCTTTTGGAGCAGATGAGCCAACAATATTTACCGAAGAAACTCCGTTGAATCTTTCAAGTTTTTGTGGTCCATAACTCCAATTTGAATTAACTACACTTCCTAATGAAACCATATTGTTTTCATCATTTCTAACATGCCATTTAGCAATATCTTCGGGATTCATGCGATAGCGATCTTGACCTTGAACTATAACTCTTTTTATGCGACCTCGATCAAGAAAATCATTAACATAAAAAGATCCCCAACCAGTTTGCATGGTTTGATTTATGTCTTGAGCGCCAACTCCAAGGGCGGCAGCTTTTTCATAATTAACATCTAAATTAAATTGAGCTACATCATCAAGTCCGTTGGGTCTAACCCCTAATAATTTAGGATTTTGGGATGCTAGGCCAAGAGTTTGATTTCGCGCTGTAATTAAATTTTGACGACCAATATTATTGGGATCAAGAATGTGAACATTGAAACCAGAAACATTTCCTAGCTCACGAATTGGTGGCGGGAAAAAAGTGAATACCATGGCATCCTTGATTTGATTTAGAGCCCCCATAGATCTTGCTGATATATTGAAAACACTTTGCTCTTCTTTTTTTCTTTGCGACCAATCTGTTAAGCCAACAAAGCCAAATCCAACATTCTGCGCACGACCAGCAAAGCTAAAACCAGTAACAGTGAATAAATCTTTTATATTTTTAGCTTCATCGCTATCTAAAAAATGATTTTCAACTTTTTTAAGACTTTCTAGTGTTCTTTCCATCGTCGAGCCGCTTGGAGTTTTGACAAAAAGATACATAAATCCTGGG
>Ga0209223_10004243_pt1 | contig 13202 bp, 14 predicted proteins | sample COG_06_FD_184750 | JGI IMG/M metagenome (GOLD analysis project Ga0209223, IMG submission 184750) | Pelagic Microbial community sample from North Sea - COGITO 998_met_06 (SPAdes) (version 2) | ecosystem: Environmental > Aquatic > Marine > Neritic zone/Coastal water | place: Helgoland, sampling...
TAAGAGCCTACATGTTAAAAGTCTATAACTACATGGCATCTGGTATTTTATTAACTGGATTAGTTTCTTTAATATTTTTTAAACTTTCAGTAGTAACAGATGCGAATGGATCAATTGTTGCTTTAACAAGTTTGGGAAATACAATTTTTTTATCAGGTTTTAAATGGGTTGTAATGTTAGCTCCTCTTGGAGTTGTTTTTTACATGAGTGCTAGAATTAACAAAATGTCGGCTGCAAGTGCCCAAACAACCTTTTGGGTTTTTGCCTCATTGATGGGTCTTTCTTTATCTTCAATATTTCTAGTTTATACAGGAGCGAGTATTACTAGAGTTTTCTTTATTACTTCAATTACTTTTGGAGCAATGAGTATTTACGGCTATACAACTAAAAGAGACCTTACAAAATTAGGATCATTTTTAATGATGGGATTAATTGGTATTATTGTGGCTTCAGTTGTTAATATGTTTATGAAATCTTCCATGATGGATTTTGTTATTTCAATCTTAGGTGTTTTAATTTTTGTGGGACTTACTGCTTATGATACCCAAAAAATTAAAAACATGTTTGTTTCAAGTGATACAGGAGAGTTAATGGGTAAAAAAGCTGTGATGGGCGCCTTAACTCTATACTTAGACTTTATAAATTTATTTATAATGTTACTGAGATTATTTGGACAAAGAAGATAGTTTTTATTTTTTAAGATTTTTCCAATTAGTATTTTTAAGTAATATTTCTAGATCAAAGGAATTTTTTAAAATTTTCCCATTAGAGTCGGTGATTAAATATTTCAGATTTTTACTGTTAGGTTTAAAATTTTTACAAATTTTGTATAAAGCATTTTCGGTAGCATTTTTAAAAACACTGAAACTTACTTGTCTGCTTGAAATATTTAAACCATAATCTTTCCAAGTTCCTTCCGAGACCATTTTGGCATATAAATCTAAAATAACTTTAAGCTCATTCTTTTCAAAAAATTGTTTCTCTGTAATCTGATTATGAGGATTGTTGATGACTAATTTTAAGTTTCTATTCATCAAGCTTATACTTATTAATTATAGATATTTGAAAGGCCGTAAAAATAATAGTTATTGGTAGCATTCCCCAAACCTTAAAATTAACCCAAAACTCTTCAGTTTGTGTTCTCCAAATATATTCATTTAACAATGCAAGACCAAAGAAAAAATACATCCATCTTTTGTTTAAAATTTCCCAACCAATATCAGTTAAAGAAATAGACTTACCCATAATTTTCTTAAGAACAGGTTCTTTTGTAAAGTATTTTCCAAAAAACAAACCAAGAGCAAATAAAATATTTATAATTGTTGGTTTTATGTAAACAAAAATTGGATCATTAAAATAAATGGTAAGACCACCAAAGAATGTAATTAAAATACCACTCAACAAAGGCATCATGGGTATTTTTTTTTCAAAAACCCAAACAACTGCTAATGCAACTAGAGTTGCAACTATAAGTGGTGGTATGGCAACTGATAAATTCTTATCATTATTATAATAATAGAAAAAAAATATAGCTAAAGGCCCAAAGTCTGTTGCAAATTTAAGAAAAGATTTATTCACTTGAGACATATTAACATAATAAAAAAACAATTATATTTTTTTTATTGATTTTTGTTTTTAAACCCCCATATTAATAATAATGGCAATTCAAAAAGCAAAATTTTCAATAGGTGATATTGTTAAACACAAACACTTTGAGTTTAGGGGTGTGATATATGATGTTGATTTTGAGTTTAATAATTCTGAAGAATGGTATCAGTCAATTCCTAAAAATGTACGTCCAAGAAAAGATCAGCCTTTTTATCATTTACTAGCTGAAAATGATGAGATTACCTACGAAGCATATGTATCAGAACAAAATCTACTTATGGATGATTCAGAGGATCCAATTAAACATCCATTAATTGAAGAGATATTTTCTGGAAAAAAGGGCTCTAGTTACTTTAAGCCATCTAATTAAATCTTTTTTTTAACACATTTTACTCAAACCTCAGACACAGATTGAGCCTATATTAAACTATATTCTGGTCAAGAGTGTTATACTAATACCTCTTAGTAATCATTATCTCCCTCTTCACTCTTGATCAGATTAACTTTTCCAAATAAGAATTAATTTAACTTCTTTTAATATATAATTTTAAAATGTTTAGATATTTTGAACCTAATAAGATTTTTGCAATAACTTCGAAGGCACCAAAATATGTTCTATTTCTATTTATCGTTGTTTTAACAATTGGCTTAATAGAAGCACTCATTCTTTCACCCGAAGATTATAAACAAAGTGACTCTGTAAGAATTATGTATGTACATGTCCCTGCAGCATGGATATCACTTGGAATATTTTCAAGTTTAACTTTATTATCTATTGGAAGCTTTATTTTTAAAAATAAGAATTTTGCATTAATTGCAAAAAGCTTGGCACCATCAGGCTTTGTTTTTAATATTGTAGCATTAGTTACTGGTTCTATTTGGGGCAAACCAACATGGGGAACTTGGTGGGCATGGGATGCAAGAATAACATCTATGCTAGTGTTAGCTTTATTTTATGGAATGTATTTATTGGCATGGAGGATATATGAGGACAAAGAAGAAGTAGTTAAAATAACTTCTATAATTGCAATCATAGGAGTAGTTAATGTTCCAGTTATTAAATATTCAGTTGATTGGTGGAATACACTCCATCAACCGGCATCAATAAATATCATAACAACTAACACAGCAATTCACTCATCAATGCTAATACCTTTAGGCTTAATGACTGCGGCATTTGCTCTTTTTTCATTACTCATTTTTTTGATGAAATATAATACGGAACTGATAAAACTTAAAAATAAAGGATTAGATAGATTATGATAATAGAAATAATTTCAATGAATGGGTACGGAGCTTATGTATGGTCAGCATTTGCATTTACATTGACTAGTTTTACAACTTTATATTTTGTGATCAAATTGCAACTTTCAAAAGAACAAAAAAGATTTGCAAATAAGTTTGGTTCCCTAAGTATTGAAAAAGCTAAAGCTGCTAAACAACAAACTATCAATAACGAAATATTATCCAATATATCAAATATTTAACTAATAAACCATGTATGGTAAAAAGGTTAAATTACGATTTTTATTCTTAGTATTGCTTCTAGCAACTGTAATTTTAACTGTTTTTCTAATTCTACAATCATTAAAAGAGAACGTTATATATTTTCAATCTCCATCTGAAATAAATTCTCTAATAGAAATAGAGAGCAAAAAGATAAGAGTAGGGGGTATGGTTAAAGAAAAATCTGTAGTTATCAATTCTAATGAAGTTAATTTTATCATTACTGATTTTAAAAATGAAATTAACGTCACTTATTCTGGTGCCGTACCAAATTTATTTGCTGAAGGAAAAGGAGTAGTTGCTGAGGGTTTTTTAAAAGACAAAAATTATTTTTCTGCAACAAAAATTTTGGCAAAACATGATGAGAATTATATGCCACCAGAAGTCAAAGAAGCTTTAGGAGTTAAATAAATTGCTTGCTAATCAAATAGGTTATTATTCGTTAATACTTGGATTGTTATTTTCATTTTTACTCTGCACAATAGCCATCCAAGACTTTAATAAAGTTAATAAAAAACTTAATGCAAACATAATAATCTTAACTTTCCTTCAGTTAACTTTTGTGATTATAAGTTTTTTTAGTTTAATTTTATCTTTTATAAATTCAGATTTTAGCAATGAGACAGTTTTTAATAACTCACATACAACCAAACCATTATTTTATAAAATTTCTGGAACCTGGGGCAATCATGAAGGTAGTTTGTTATTATGGTTATTAGTTTTAACTTTATTTATTTTTCTATTTTTACTAAAATCAAATTCACAACCAAAAAAATATAGAATATTAACTTTACTATTTCAGCAAATTATAATTATTGGATTTTTTTTATTTGTATTAACTACCTCAAATCCGTTTAATTATTTATTTCCAATTCCTAAAGAAGGCCTTGGTCTTAATCCAATATTGCAAGATCCGGCATTAGCAATACATCCTCCAATTTTATACTTAGGATATGTTGGTGCCTCTATAATATTTTCAGCCTCACTGGCAGCAGTTGCTCAAAATTATATTTCTAAAGAATGGGCACAGCACATAAAAAAATGGGTTTTAATATCTTGGATTTTTTTATCATTAGGAATTATGTTGGGTTCAATTTGGGCTTATTATGAATTAGGCTGGGGAGGTTTTTGGTTTTGGGATCCTGTTGAGAATGTTTCTTTAATGCCCTGGTTATCGTTAACAGCTCTTTTACATTGTATTGCGGTATTAGAAAGAAGAGCCACATTAACATCATGGGTAGTTGTGTTATCTATTACAACATTCACCTTAAGTATGTGTGGAACATTTTTAGTTAGATCTGGCTTACTAAATTCTGTGCATACTTTTGCAAACGACCCAGCAAGGGGAATTTTTATATTAATCTTCTTGTTTGTTTTAATAATCTTATCTTTGGGTGTATTTTTTATTTTTCATAAAGATAATAATGGTAATCAAAATAATTTTTTTTGGCTTAGTAGAGAAACATCCATTTTAATAAATAATTGGTTTATGATGTACTTTTTGTCTGTTGTTTTAATAGGTACAGTTTATCCAATTTTTTTAGATGTTATTTCATCAGAAAAAATTTCTGTAGGACCTCCATTTTATCACAAACTCATAGCTCCATTTTTAATACCCTTTTTATTATTTATGGCCTTGGGCCCAAGACTTAAATGGATCAAGTCAAAAATTGAAAAAAAATATTCAATATTTATAATATTTATTATTTCAATAATTTTAACATTTTTTATAATCAAAAATCTAACAACAAATATTCTTTTCTATACTCTTTTGTTATCAGCTGCTTTTTTTCTTTTCTTCACAACTCTTAAAGAACTTTTGACTAAAAAATTAAATAATAGTTCACAAACAATTGCCCACTTTGGTTTTAGTTTATTGATATTGAGTATTTTATTTAATGGCATCTTATCATCAGAGGTGATTACCAATATGAAGATAGGTGAAAAATTTAAATTTGGAAAAGAAGAAATTTTTTTTAAAAAGATTGAAGAAAGAAGAGAGAGTAATTTTAATTCAATTGTTGCTTTTTTTGAAATTAAAGATCTGGAGGGAAACGTTGTTGAATTAGAACCAGAGATAAGAGTTTATAATCAACCTTTAATGGTTACTAGCGAGGCAGATATAAAAACAACATTATTGGAAGATAAATTTATAGTAATGAATCTTGTTAAAGGTAATGAATATTTTAATGTTAGATATCAATCAAAACCATTTATGGTATGGATTTGGATTTCTGTCTTTTTATTAGGTCTTGGTGGAACGATAGGTTTATTTAAAACTAGGACATGAAAAAAAATATAACTATATTAATTACAGGCGTAGTTTTAAGTTTTTGTTTTATAATTTTATACAAAGGATTGAATAATCCAAATACTTATGTGCCCAAAACTAGCATTAAAAAAGATATTCCAATTTTTAATGCAGTAGATTTCTTTTCAAGAAAAACTGTTAGTTCAGATGAAATTTTTAAAGATAATACTTATTATATTGTAAATATTTGGGCATCTTGGTGTGTGCCTTGTAGAGTAGAGCACCCTCTGTTAATGCAATTAAATGAAAATCATTCAGTTAAACTAATTGGTTTAAATTATAGGGATAGTTTTAATAATGCAAAAAAATTTATTGATGAATTTGGCAATCCCTATTCAAGAATTTTAATTGATAAAGATGGTACTTTAGGTGTTGAATTTGGTGCTTTCGGTGTCCCGGAAACCTTTTTAATAGATAGAAATAAAAAAATAATAAAGAAATTTATTGGCCCAATTGACCAGGAAGCTGTAAATAAAATTAAGTTAATGATTAAATGAAAATTTTTAAGATATTTATAATACTTTTATTAACTACAAATTTTTCAGAGTTAAAATCTGATGAAAAAAGCGATATCTTAAAAAATAAAATATTAAAAAATATCCGTTGTTTGATTTGTCAGGGTCAATCTGTATACGACTCCGAGTCAGAATTTGCATCTAGTATAAAATTAATTGTTGATAAAAAGATTAATGAAGGGGCAAAAGAAGACTCTATTTACAGTTTTTTAATAGAAAAGTATGGCGATTGGATAGTTTATGAGCCACAATTAAATAAAAACACTTATATATTGTGGTTATTACCCTTGTTGTTATTTTTATTAGGTGGTGCGATAATAGTTAAAAAAATTCAAAAAAAAAATGAATAAAAATATATACATAAAAATTTTTTCAGCAGTAATTTTTGTACTATTTTCTTTTTCTATAAATGCAGAAGAAAATGTTAGTGAACATCAATATAATTTTTATACTGGTAATTTTGATTTCAGTGATAATAAGCAAAAAGCTATACTCTTTGGATTCCAACATCAAAATGAAAATTTAGAGAGAAATACTTTTCTTGGGAATGCATCTCCTATAACTGGAGGGTTCATAACTGAAAATTCAGCAGCTTATGTATATACAGGTGTAGAGTGGAACTATGCAATTGGTAACAAAATTAAATTTACACCAAGTTTTGCCCCAGGAATTTATCATGAAGGTGATGGAAAAGACTTAGGACATGCTTTAGAGTTTAAAACTGAAATGCAACTATCTTACACGCTTTCAGATAGTACTAATTTAGGAATGTCATATAATCATATATCAAATGCAAGTTTAGGAGATAAAAACCCTGGTGCAAATAGCTATATGTTTAATCTTCTAAAAAATTTTTAAATTTCCATTTATGAATTTAAAGAATTGTCATAATTTTAGTGACTTTAGAAAATTAGCAAAAAAAAAATTACCTTCACCAATTTTTCACTATATCGATGGTGGAGCAGATGATGAACAAACTTTACGAAGAAACACTGAGTCATTTAATGATTGTGATTTAATTCCTAACATACTTGCAAGCGTCGGAAAGCCCGATCTTTCGGTTACAGTTTTTGGTAAAAAAATTAATATGCCTATCTTTCTTTCTCCAACTGCAATGCAAAGACTTTATCATCATGATGGAGACAAAGCATCTGCTAGAGCTGCTGAAAAATTTGGTACTTTTTATAGTATGTCCACCATGGCAAATAATACAATTGAAGAAATTGCAGAAATCTCAAATGGTCCAAAATTGTTCCAACTTTATGTTCATAAGGATCAATCAATAACGGATGATTTAATTGATAGATGTAAAACCTCTGGCTTTGACGGCATGTGTTTAACAGTAGATACTTTAGTTGCTGGAAATAGAGAAAAAGATCATAGAACTGGATTTACCACTCCTCCAAAACTTACCCTTCAAAGTTTAATTAGTTTTGCAATGAGGCCTGAGTGGGTATTTAATTATTTTACTCATAAAAAATTTGAATTATCTAATGTTAAAAACAAAACAGACAAAGGTACCAATATTTCAAAGTCTGTAATTGAATATATTAATGAACAATATGATCCAGCTATGAATTGGAAAGACGCTGAATATTGTGTGAAAAAATGGAATGGTCCATTTGCACTTAAGGGCGTGATGTCAGTCGAGGATGCAAAAAAAGCTATAGATATAGGATGCTCAGCAATTATGATTTCAAACCATGGCGGTAGACAACTAGATGGTTCAAGGTCACCTTTTGACCAAGTTAGTGCAATTCGAGAGGCTGTTGGAGATAAATTAGAGATCATATTAGATGGTGGAGTAAGACGTGGAACTCATGTTTTAAAAGCTTTAGCAGCTGGTGCAACAGCTTGTAGTTTTGGAAAAATGTTCTTATTTGCATTAAGTGCAGGAGGTCAAGCAGGTGTAGAACGTCTGTTGCAAAATATGCATGATGAAATTAATAGGAATATGGTATTAATGGGCTGTAAGACCCTGAAAGAATTAGATGCGTCAAAATTAATCTATAGAAAATAGTTATTACTTATCAAAAGTATATATAAAAAAAATAAATTAAATTATAAAATATTAATATTAGAATTAAATTAAATTATTATGAAATTAGCAAAAAATTTAGAGAGATTAGGAACTGAGACTGCATTTAGTGTTTTGGCTGAAGCTAAGGCTTTAGAGGCTAAAGGAAATCCAATGATTCATTTAGGGTTAGGTCAGCCTGATTTTAAAACACCACAACACGTAGTAGATGCTGCAAAAAAAGCTTTAGATGATGGTCACCACGGATATGTAATGTCCAACGGTATTCCAGAATGTAGACAAGCTGTAACAAGATGGATTAAAAAACGTTATAGTGTTGATGTAGATTTTGAAAGAATTTTAATCATGCCAGGTGGAAAACCTACGATGAGTTATGCCATTCAATGTTTTGGAGAACCAGGTGCTGAAATAATTCACCCTACACCTGCCTTTCCAATATATGAGTCGATGATTAATTATACTGGATCAACATCTGTACCTTATGATTTAACTGAAGATAAAGATCTTAAATTTAATCCAGAAAAAATTTTATCACTAATCACTGATAAAACTAGATTGTTAGTATTAATTAACCCAAACAATCCAACGGGTAGCTTTGTGGAAAAAGCGGATATTGATGTATTGGCTGAAGGTCTTAAAAAACATCCACACGTAACTATATTAAGTGATGAAATTTACAGTAGACAGATTTTTGATAATAAAGAAATGCCTTCATTTTTTAATTATCCAGAGTTAAGAGAAAGACTGATTGTATTAGAAGGTTGGAGCAAAGCATATTCGATGACGGGATGGAGACTAGGATGGAGTTTTTGGCCCAAGGAATTAATTCCACATGTTAATAAGCTTTTAATTAATAGTGTATCGTGTGTAAACGCAGCAGCTCAATTTGCAGGAATTGCAGCATTGGATGGTCCAGATGATTCAATTAATGAAATGATGGTAAAGTTTACACAGAGAAGAAAACTAATTCATGAAGGTTTAAATAGTTTGCCAGGTATAGAATGTAGCCTTCCAGGTGGAGCCTTTTATGCATTTCCAAAGGTAATTGGAACAGGAATGAATGGTTCAGAATTTGCAAAAAAATGTATGCATGAAGCAGGAGTAGCAATAGTTCCAGGAACAGCTTTTGGTAAAACTTGCCAAGATTACGTAAGATTTAGCTTTGCAGCCTCACAAGATAACATATCTAACGCATTGGAAAATATCAAAAAAATGCTAGGCTAAGACTAATGAGTGAATTAGTTCTGCCAAAGATAGATAAAGCAACGATAAATAAAAAAGAATATATCTTTAAAAATCTTGCAAAAATTATAAATCCAGAAAATGTTTTAAGTCATGCTGATGACGTTAAGCCATATGAAACTGATGCATTAGCAGCTTATACGCAGACACCACTTGCTGTTGTGATGCCAGAAAATACTGAAGAAGTAAGTAATATTTTAAAGTTTTGTTACAAAGAAAATATTAAAGTTGTACCAAGAGGAGCTGGCACTGGCCTTTCAGGGGGAGCACTACCTTTAAATGATGCAATTTTATTAAGTCTTGGGAAATTTAATAAAATTATAGAAATTGATTTTGAAAATAAATGTGTAGTAACCCAACCTGGTGTAACAAATCTAGGAATTACTCATGCTGTCCAACATAAAAATTTTTACTATGCACCAGATCCATCAAGTCAGCTGGCATGTTCAATAGGTGGTAATGTTGCTGAAAATTCAGGAGGTGTTCACTCTTTAAAATATGGAACAACAACTAATAATATTTTAGGTGTTGAAATGGTAATGATGGATGGAACGGTTTGTAGAGTTGGTGGAAAAACTCTTGATCAAGAAGGATATGATTTGATGGGATTAATTTGTGGTTCAGAAGGATTATTAGGAGTGATTACTGAAGTGACAGTTAAAATTTTAAAAAATCCTCAAGTAGTTAAAGCGGCGTTAATAGGATTTCCAACAATTGAAGAAGGTGGAAACGCAGCATCAGAAATAATTTCAAGTGGAATTGTTCCGGCGGGCATGGAAATAATGGATAAAGCTCTAATAGAGGCAACAGATAATTTTAGTAAAGCAGGTTACCCACGAGATGCAGAGCTTTTATTAATTGTAGAATTAGATGGAACTGAGTCTGAAGTAGATGAATTATTAAAACAAGTAAGAACTATTTGCGAAAAAAATAATTGCTCAAGTTTAAAATTTAGCAAAAATGAAAAAGAAAGACTATCATTTTGGGCAGGTAGAAAAGCAGCATTTCCAGCATGTGGAGCTATGGCACCAGATTATTACTGTATGGACGGATCCATACCAAGAGGAAAACTAGCAGAAGCTTTACTTGAAATAAAAAAACTTTCTGAAAAATATGAGTTGCCAGTAGCAAATTGTTTTCATGCGGGAGACGGAAATTTACACCCGTTAATAATGTTTGATGGGGGTGATAAAGAACAATTAAGAAAAACTGAAGAATTTGGAGCTGAAATACTAAAAGCCTGTGTAAGGTTAGGAGGAGTTATAACTGGAGAACATGGGGTCGGAATTGAAAAAAGAGAACTAATGTGTGAGATGTTTAATAATACAGATATTCAACAACAATTAGATATTAAAAAATCGTTAGATGAAAAAAATTTGTTAAATCCTGGAAAGGTTTATCCAATATTAAGAAAATGTGCAGAGGAAGGAAGGGTACATGTCCACAGAAATGAAGAAAAATTCCCAGATCTTCCAAGATTCTAACAACATCTATTATCCAGAAGATGAGCTGCAAGTTTCAAATCTAGTTCAGGAGCTTTATAAAAAAAACCAACCAACAGAAATAATTGGCACAGGCTCAAAAAATTTTATTGGTAACAGAATACAATCTGCAAAAAAACTATCTATGTCTAAATTGTCAGGTGTAATTGAGTATTTGCCTGAAGAACTTTATATTAAAGTTAAAGCTAACACGCCATTAGAGTTAGTTGAAAAGGAGTTAGAAAAAAACAATCAAGAATTGGCTTTTGAGCCTATTGATTTTGGATTTATTGAAAATGGAAAATCAAATAAGGGAACTATAGCAGGTCATTTAGCTTGTAATTTTGCTGGCTCTCGAAGATTTAAAGTCGGAAGTTTAAGAGACCATATATTAGGTTTTAGAGGTGTAAATGGTAAGGGAGATATAATTAAATCAGGCGGAACAGTTGTAAAAAATGTTACAGGTTATGATTTATCAAAGCTAGTTACAGGATCTTTTGGAACTTTAGTAGCATTAACTGAAATAACATTAAAGGTTCTACCTAAAAAAAAATTATCTAATACAATTACAATTTATACTGATGATAAAAAATTAGTTAAAGATTTATTCGAAAAAATTTCTGGCTCAAGTAGCGAAGTCTCAGGAGCTGTTTATATTCCTGAAGAACCCAAAGACGAAAATTATGACCAAAATAAAGAAATGGTTTTTAAATTTAATGATTTAAAATATAAAGGATCATTTTTAGCGTTAAGAATAGAAGGAGATAAAATCTCAATAGAAGAAAAATTAAAAGCTTTAACAATTGAACTTGAGCTTAGTAATTTGAATACAATAATTTTGGATGTTCATCAATCAATACCATTTTGGAAAAAAATAAACAATCTTGAGATATTTAAACAAACAAAAAATAACCTCTTAAGAGTAGTAGTGCCTCCTTCAAAAGGCCCTAAGTTGATGCAATTCCTAGGCAATAAGTATAAATATTACATTGATTGGTGTGGCTCATTATATTGGATAGAGGTTCAATCAAAGAAGAACTCTAAGGTAAGTGATATTAAAAAATTAACCAAGGAATTGGGTGGTTATTTAACTATCATAAAAACATCGGAAGAATATGATTACGAAGAAACAATTTTTACAGTAGATGATACAAGACTTTTAATATCAGAAAAAATCAAAAAAAGTTTTGATCCTAAAAGAATTTTTAATCCGGGAAAAATGTACAGAGGAATTTAATGCAAACAAACTTTACTGAAAAACAATTAAAAGACAGTGATAATACGGCAACAGAAAAAATTTTTAAAAAGTGTGTTCACTGTGGTTTTTGTAATGCAACTTGTCCAACTCATCAAATATTTGGTGATGAATTAGATGGGCCTCGGGGAAGAATTTATTTAATTAAGGATATGTTGGAAAATCAAAAAAAACCAACAGCAAAAACGGTAAAACACATAGATAGATGTTTGTCTTGCTATAGCTGTATGACCACTTGTCCCGCTGGAGTAAATTATATGCACATCATTGATCATGGAAAAAAATATATTGAAAAAAACTATGAAAGATCTTTTTTTGATAGAACAATTAGGAACTTTTTATCAGTAGTGTTACCGAATACTGGATACTTTAGATTAGCAAGTTATATGGTTAAATTAGCTAAACCTTTTCAATTTTTAATGCCATTAAAAATAAAAGATATGATGAACTTGATGCCAACAAGTTTTCCCAAAAAAACCTTAAAACAAAAAGAAATTTATCCTGTGGCTAAAAATAAGAAAGTTGCAAGAGTTGCGCTTTTAACTGGTTGTGTGCAGAAAGAAATTTCTCCTCAAATTAATGAGGCCACGATTAGACTCTTAAATAGACATGGAGTTGAAGTAATTGTTCCTAAAAAAATTAGATGTTGTGGTTCTTTAAATCACCACTTAGGCAAAGAAGATGATGCTCACCAGGATTTTATAAATAATATCAATACTTGGTATGACGAACATCAAAAAGGAAATTTAGACGCTATTTTATCTAATACTTCTGGATGTGGAACTACCATGAAAGACTATGGTTTCATTTTTAGAGATGATGAAAATATGAAAAAGAAAGCTAAAGTAATTTCTGATTTAACCAAAGATGTCACTGAATATTTAAATACAAATTTAAAATTAAATTTTAACTCTAAAGAAAAGAAGTATAAAATTGCTTATCATTCAGCTTGTTCAATGCAACATGGACAAAAAGTACACAGTCAACCCATGTCATTACTTTCAAAAACAAATAATGAAATTATGGAAATTCCAGAAGGACACATCTGTTGCGGATCTGCTGGTACTTATAATATTTTGCAGACTGAAATTGCAAAAGAATTATTAAGTAAAAAAGTAAAAAATATTGAAAGTTTAAAACCTGATTTTATATCAACTGGAAATATTGGTTGTATTACTCAAATTTCTAATGGAACGAAAACTCCAATTTTACATACCATTGAGATATTAGATTGGTATACTGGTGG
>Ga0209223_10004247_pt1 | contig 13197 bp, 12 predicted proteins | sample COG_06_FD_184750 | JGI IMG/M metagenome (GOLD analysis project Ga0209223, IMG submission 184750) | Pelagic Microbial community sample from North Sea - COGITO 998_met_06 (SPAdes) (version 2) | ecosystem: Environmental > Aquatic > Marine > Neritic zone/Coastal water | place: Helgoland, sampling...
TAACCGAAAGCGGCTGGGGTGATTCGGAAAGTTTGTGGCTGGTGAGTTTTGAGTGAGGAATAAGAGGAAAAGAAACCGATAGAGACTCCCTCCCCCTCAAAACCTATTTTATAAACGGGCTGGTCTAACCATCAACAAAGACCGGCGCCGCGACATATTCCCAGAGAATAACCGTGGCGACTAGCACCACCACCACATAGACCAGCGCCACAGCGAATAGCGCGCTGGCATATAACGTGCCGAGTTCTTCTGGAATCTTCATCAGCTTGGGGACGCCCATATACAGCAGGCGAATGGTGTAACAGCAGGCGGCTGTGGCGATTAAAATATCAAACCACCAGATTGGGTACAGTGCCAAAAGGCCGCTGAGAAACACTGGGGTATTGGCATAACCAATCAGCACCATGCCTTTAATCGGGTAGGAACTGGCGTTATAGGTTTTTGACATCCAGTGGCTCATTAGACCAATCACCACAATCGAACTTACCAGCGCCAGATAGAAAAGTATCATTAGCGGGATAGCACTTTCCGGCGAGACCTTGACCTGTTCGCCACCACTGCCCCAACCAACCTGGGTGGTGCCGTAATAAAAGCACAGAGGCGGAATAGCCGCCATAGCTAGCACTAACAGCAATCTTGCTTTGATAGAACGCTCTGATTCGCTGGCGAGAACATTCCATGTTTTGGATGGGCTAAAAATAATTCCGATAAGTTCTTTCACAGTTTCCACCTTTTTGAGGCCAATTAATTTTTGTATTGCTAAATTTCTAGTACCAGGCTCGACATTAATTTATACAAGTCCTGCAGCCATTGGGCATTGATCAATATCAAAATATCTCGACTAGTGATGATGGTGATGCCCGCCACCCTGACCGGTCATCTGCTGCATTTGCCAGATCATAAAAATACCCAGAGCGATTAAACCCAGCCCCATCACCTGACGCAGTGCTGGCGGCTGCAACCATCTGGCTAACCGCGAAGAGAACAGGCCACCGGCAAGCATCGCTGGCAAGGTGCCGAGACCAAAGGCAAACATCGACAGCCCACCGGCGGTTGCGGAGCCGCTGGCCAATGACTGGCCCAGAGCGCTATACACCAATCCGCAGGGCAGCCAACCCCAGAGCATTCCCGCAAATACCGCTTTGACTGGGCCGCGGGGCTGACCTAATTTGGCGGCCAAGGGTTGAACCCGGCGCCAGATAATTTGGCCGGCAGATTCAAGATGCCGCAGCACTGACCACCAACCGGCAATATAAAAACCCATCAATATAATCAGTACACCGGCAAACATCCTCAGGGTCGGCATTAGGGACAGGTAGCGCTCTCCAGCAATACCGGCCACCAGACCTCCGGCCAGAGCACCGGCTATGCTGTAGCTGATAATTCGGCCAAGGTTGTAGCCCAGCAATAATCTGCTGCTGGGCCCATTGGCGCCCAGCGCGGCAACAATACCTCCGCACATCCCTATACAGTGTCCGGCGCCCATTAGGCCGACAATAAACATGGCGTTAAGCAGCGCGTAGTCGGGGGTAAAATCAGCGAAAAAGGTCATGCTTATTTTTTCTCCTTTTGTTGCTCTGGTGATTCTTCTAACGCTTGTGGCTATTCTAAATTGGACAAATCATCCTCTTCATCAAATAGGATGCGCTCGGCTTCGCTATCCAGATCATCGTATTGACCGGAGTTCACTGCCCAGAAAAAAACTCTGATAGCAATAAGAATAAAAACCAGTGAGATCGGAATTAACAGATAGAGGCTTTCCATATTTAGTCTCTTATCCCCTTAATTCCGAAGCCCACGAGAAATTCGCAAGGCATTAACCAATACAATTAATGAGCTGGCAGACATCCCAATCGCCGCCGCCCAAGGCGGCACATAACCGCTGGCTGCCAGTGGCAGTGCAATTAAGTTATAGCCGATCGCCCAGCTAATATTTTGTTTGATAATGCGCCGGGTTTTGGCAGCCACTGCAATTGCTCTGGGCAGAGCCCTCAGATCATTGCAGAGCAAAATAACATCGGCATTTATCTGCGACAGTTCACTGGCCTGCCCCATCGCCACCGAGATATTAGCGGCCTGTAAAACCGGCACATCATTTATGCCATCACCCACCATCAACACCGACTGACCCTGAGCTTGCAGCTGCTGCACGGTCTGCAGTTTTTGTTCCGGCTGCAGTGAAAACTGATAGTCGCAGAGCGCCAGCGGCTGAATAATCTCTGCCGCTGCCGGTGAGGGGTCGCCGGACAGTAGAGAGACACTTAAGCCCCTTTTACGCAGCTCTGTAACCGCTGGGTCGGCAGATTCACGCAACTGATCACCAAAGTAGAGTCGGGCTATCCACTGACCATTTCGCGCTAGACCAATCTCAATACCTTTGGTCAGCAGCGGATCTTTTTCTCGACTATCAGACAGCTCTATACCGGCAATCTCGGCTACCCATTTCGGATTCCCCAGAGCAAAGCGATCACCATCAATCAAACCACTGACACCGCAGCCTGTAACAACCTGCTGCTGTTCTATATGTCCGGCAACCGTTTGCTGCAGTGCCCGGGCGATGGGATGTTGGCTGCCCTGTTCGAGCGTCGCCGCCCAACCGAGAATCTGCTGAGTGTTTATAGAGCCATTTCCGGAGCTACTTTCACCTGCCGGTTCAATATGCAGTAGAGTCAGATTACCCTCAGTCAAAGTGCCGGTCTTATCAAAAATAATTCGGCCAATGGTCGGCAACAATTCCAAAACATAAGAGCGATTAATTAAAAATCCCTCTCGGCGCAACACTGAACTGGCCACGGATAAGGCCGTGGGTGTTGCCAGTGAAAGCGCACAGGGACAGGTCACCACCAGTACGGATAAGGTTATCCATAGCGCGCGATCCGGATCGTGGAGATACCAGTACCAGGCGACAGAGCTGGCGATAATTAACAGAGCACCGACAAACCAAGCGGCTACTCGATCCGCAAGACTGGCCCAGCGCGGTTTGTGCATGGCGGCGCGCTCGGCAAGTTTAAGAATGGTGGAAAGTTTTGTCTCGGCACCGGTGGCGGACACTTCAATCACTAGGGGGTTGGCACCATTGATGGTGCCGGCGTAGACCAGATCTCCGGGCTGCTTGGTTAATGGATTGGATTCACCGGTTAAAAGTGCCTCGCTGACTTGGGTGTCACCGGACTCAACTATGCCATCACAGGGAATTGTTTGGCCGCTGTCGACACGAATAAAGTCACCTTTCATCAGGGTTTTAATCGGGACTATTACCGCGCCGTAGGCGCTTATTTCGCTGCGGGCGCTTATTTCGCTGCGGGCGCTTATTTCGCTGCGGGCGCTTTGTTCGCCGCGGGCGCTTTTTTCGCTCTGCTCGAAGGAATAGTGCTCGGGCGGAAATACCTGAGTAGTCACGGGTGGTAATCTGTTGCCGCGATTTAAGCTGAGTAAATTTTTATGCCTGATACGCTGCTCAGCAAAGCGCCCAAGCAGTAAAAAGAAGGTGAACATACTGATCGAGTCAAAATAAACCTCGCCACTGGCGTTTCCAGCACTTGCATTAAAAGCCCCCTGAAAAGTCGCATAGAGGCTGGCAATATAGGCCAGTGAGATAGCCAGTGAGACCGGCACATCCATAATCAGATGGCGCATTTTTAAGCTGCGCCAGGCATTGCTAAAAAATGGCTGCGCCGAATAAAACACTACCGGCGTCACAAACAATAGACTGACCAGACGCAGCAAGGTCTGCCACTCCTGCTGCATACCTTGAAAGGAACCCGCATAGAGGGCGATGGCGACCATGCCGGCCTGCATCATCGCGAGCCCGGCAACGCCGAGACGCAGCAGTAATTGTCGGGTTTGGTCTTTTATCTCGGGGATATCCGAGCTGTCATTAATCGGGCTGGCTATATAGCCAATCTGGTGAATGGCATTGAGGATTTCACTGAGTCTAAGCTGCTCTGGGTTCCAGATAACTTCCGCGCGCATGGTGGTGCCGTTAACGTTGACCGATTCCATACCGGTCAGTTTTCCCAGATGCTTTTCAATTAACCAGGTGCAGGCGGCGCAGCTGATATTGTCGATAAACAGCCGAATACTCTGCTGTCCCTGACCGTTTTCGCTGATAAATTCATTTTGTATTTCGGGTATATCCCAATCCAGATACTGCTCCAGTGAGGTTTCATTGACCAACACATTGGGAGCCGAACGAAATTTGTAGAAGCTACCCAGACCGCTGCCAACAATAGTCGCAGCAACCGCAGCACAGCCGGGACAACACATGGCTCTGAGTTTGTCGCCGATCATCTGGCTGTAATTAACACCGGCCGGAACAGCAAGGCCGCAGTGATAGCAGTGCTCTGCCAGGGGTTCAGTCATTTAAAACCCAGCGCGGCTGAGTTGGCCTGCTGAAAATTAATTTTGCCGTTTAAGCGCCAGTTTTTTTCGGTGGGCATCAGGCGCAAATAATAGCTGTATTGAAGCTTTTCACTCGGCTCTTCACTTAGTTCTTCACTCAGGTCTGCTCGGTACTCTACAACGTTAATCTGCCCAACGTTAATTTGCCCAACGTTAATCTGCTTTAACTCTAAAGTCTGGTCCAGCGTCTGACTGCCGGGATGGAGCATTAATAAAATAAGTTGCGAGGGGAATTCCAATGACTGATCGCGACTGCTGCTAAGTACAACTTTGACGCTGGCGATATTTACGGCGTTCGCTGCTTCAAACATAACCTGCGCGCCAAGGCCTAACTCAAGGGCTTTACGATCCTGTTCAAGGGACTGATTTATCGCCAGCCCCTCGCGGTAATATTGATCGTTGACCATACTGTGAGGATTACTTAAGGCTATATATAAAGTACTAAAACCCGCGACCACCACTGATGCTGGCAGCGCGATTAGAAACCATGGCCAAAACTGTTTGTACCACTTTTTATTTTCAAAAGAAGTTTTTTCAGAAGAACTGTTATCAAAATTACTGGTTTTAGGCGGCCTGTATTCCATGGCTAATAAGTCTCAATAAGCGGCTCTTGCGGGAGCCAAAAACCGACTAATTTCAGTATTTCTAACTGTCGGCGTGGTAGTAGATATAACAATAAATTCGACTGCTGTATTAGTCTGTTCAATCTGCTGTTCAGGTATTTGTAAACGAACCAGCATCTCAATCACTTCGCCTTCGGCAACCTCTACCTGTGACTGACCCAGATAGATAAACGAGTGCGCGCTTTCATCCGCAGTTCTAGAAGCAGCTTCATACACAGGCCCAACGCTAATACTGTACTGATGAGCCTGCTGATCCATATTGTTAATTTTTAACTGATAGCTGTTTTCAATCATTCCCTCGGGAGTGGTTCGGTAGAGCATACTGCGGTCGCGAATAATATCGATCTCCAGTGGAATGCGGACACTGAGCTGATAGACAAACAGACTGCAGAGCAGTGCAAGAACGGTAAAATAACCCACCAGCCGCGGTCGCAACCAACGAAATCCAACGCCGTTTTTCAGCGTATTTTCGGTGGTGAAATCGATTAATCCCGGCGGGTAGTGCATCTTTTCCATCACCGCATTGCAGGCATCAATACACAGACCACAGCTAATACATTCATATTGCAGCCCATCGCGAATATCGATGCCGGTGGGGCATACCTGCACACAGAGAGTGCAATCCACACAGTCACCTAAGCCGATTTCCTGAGGATCTTGATTGGCTTTTCTGGCCCCTCGAGCCTCTCCCCTATCTTGATTGTAGGACACGATTAAAGTGTCTGAATCAAACATCACCGACTGAAATCTGGCGTAGGGACAGACATACAGGCATATCTGTTCACGCATTAATCCGGCATTGGCCCAGGTGAGTGCAGTAAATAACAGCGTCCAAAAAAGCGCGGCGCCGCTAATGCTTAAATAAAATAAATCCGGCACCAGTTCGCGGATAGGATTGAAGTAGCCGACAAAGGTCAGGCCGGTAATAAATGAAAAACTAATCCAGCACAGTTGAACGGCTGATTTGCGGGCAATTTTATCGACACTCCAGGGCTGGGCATCGAGCTTGATACGTTTATTGCGGTCGCCTTCAAACCAATCTTCGATAGCAATAAAAATTCCTGTCCAGACCGTTTGCGGGCAGGAAAAACCACACCAGACGCGACCGAGAAGATTAGTAATCGTAAACAGCGCAAAGGCTGAAATAATTAATAGTGCAGCTAAAAAAGGCAGATCCTGGGGCCACAGGGTTATCCAGAAGATATGGAATTTACGCTCGGCCAGATCAAACCAGACTGCCTGACGGCCGTCGATACTCAACCAGGGAATCAAAAAGTAACCGGCCAGCATCGGTATCCATGCCCAGCACCTCAGGCTGCGGTAAAAGCCTTCGAGGCGTCTAGTATAGATTTTCTCAGCGGTCTGGTAGAGGTTGAGCACATGAATGGCTTCATTGTGCTCTGCGGTTTCGGTTCTACCCTCAGTCTTATTTTCAGGCCGAGAATTTTCTCGCGCAGGGGGTGGTTCACCTTCCTTGTTTTCCCTTTTATTCATCGAGCGCTCTCCGGCCAATAGCTAGCGATTAGTCTGTGACAGGCTGTAGACATAGGCAGATATCAGATGAATTTTTTCCGGACGCAGTTTGTCCCCATGACTGGGCATATTGCCGTTGCGACCATTTCTGATTGAGTGACGAATATTGTCGACCAAATTAGTATCCGCCTGATTGTAGAGCCAGACATTATCGGCGAGATTAGGCGCACCCAACGCCTGTATACCGACCCCATCGACCCCATGGCAGGCCACACAGAGAGTCTGGTAGTGGGCGGCACCACGCGCGGCGCTCTGCGGGTCGAAGTCCTTGCCACCGAGACTCAGAATATAATCGGTGACATCAACAATACCCTGCTCTCCGAGTATAGAACCCCATGCGGGCATCGCTGCCTGACGACCATGGGTCACCGAGTGCAGTATGGCTTCGGGGGTTCCACCGTACTGCCATTCGCTATCACTGAGGTTGGGGAAGCCATTGGCGCCAACACCCCCGATACCATGACAGACTGAACAGTTATTATTAAAGAGTCGGCGTCCCATGCGCAGGGCCGAGGGGTCGGCAACAAGCTCGGTGATATCAGTTGCCGCATAAATACTGTACTGCTTATCCAGTGTTTGATTGGCCGCTGCCACGCGCTGTTCCCACTGTTTTTCCTGAGTCCAACCGAGCAGCCCCTTATAGTTGCCGAGTCCCGGGTACAGCAGCAGATAGACCAGCGCAAACACCGCCGAGGCGATAAACATCCAGAACCACCAGGCCGGCAGTGGATTTTCATACTCTTCGATGCCGTCATAAACGTGGCCAGTTTTGGGAACTTCGCCCTCTTCCAGATCACCTTTAATTTCGGTTTTGCGGTTGGCGATCAATAACCAGAGACTGCCAAATATCACAATAAAGGTTATTAGGGTAATCCACAGGCTCCAAAAATTACTCATGTCCGGTTCCTCTGTTCAGTCTGTGTTTCTGGTTGGTCATCTTTGTTCTGCTGTGATTTTTCCAGCTCCGGCTCCTGTTTAGAGGACTGGGTATCATCGGCAAAAGGCAACTGCGCCGCCTCATCAAAATCGGCTTTATTTTTTGAGCTCCAGGCCCAGACACAGATGCCGAGAAATGCCGCCATCGCCAAAATTGTGCCTACACCCTGTAATGTTCCCGTATCCATTTAACGTTTTTCCTGAATCAGAGTTCCCAACTGTTGCAGATACACTACCAGCGCATCCATCTCGGTCTTGCCACTAACCTGCGCCTCTGCGCTCTCTATATCTGCATCCTGATAAGGCACTCCAACCATTCGCAATGCACGCATTTTTGCCGCGGTCTGCGAGCCGTCGACGAGGTTGTCGAACAGCCAGGGGAATGCCGGCATATTCGATTCAGGCACTACATCGCGGGGGTTGTACAGATGCACACGATGCCAGTCATCACTGTAGCGCTGACCCACTCTGGCCAGATCTGGCCCAGTGCGTTTGGAGCCCCATAAAAATGGATGCTCGTAAACATGTTCACCGGCAACACTGTAGTGACCGTAGCGCTCGGTCTCAGATCTAAACGGTCGAATCATCTGGGTGTGGCAGACATGGCAGCCCTCGCGGATATAGATATCCCGCCCTTCCAGTGCCAGTGCCGGCAGCGGCTTTAAACCGTCGATCGGCTTGGTTGTCTCTTCGGAAAAGAACAGCGGCACTATCTGCGCAAGACCACCAAAACTAATCGCAATAACAATCAGCAACATCATCAAGCCAATATTTTTTTCAATAATCCCATGCCTACTAGACATTGACTGACCCTCCCTTGGCATTGGACTCTGGCGACGATTCACCTCCATCCTGCGAAGACTGATCTAGCGCCTGCGGCGATCCATCCACAGCCTGCGGCGATCCATCCACAGCCTGCGGCGAAGCCCCCTCAAGCGCCTGCGGCGTCTTGTAATAAATGGTCCTCCAAGTGTTATAGGCCATCAGCAACATCCCGGCAAAGAAGATAAAGCCGCCGATAAAGCGCACAAAGTAACCCGGATAACTGGCTTCAACAGACTCAGCAAAGCTGTAAGTTAAGCTGCCATCCGTATTAAAGGCACGCCACATCAAACCCTGAGCAATGCCGTTAACCCACATCGAGGCGATATACAGAACCGTGCCAATCGTCGACATCCAGAAATGCACATTGATCAAATTCTCGCTGTACATTTTGGTCCGGCCATAAAGACGCGGGATTAAATGGTAGAGACAACCAATCGAGATCATCGCCACCCAACCCAGCGCGCCGGAGTGCACATGACCAATAGTCCAATCGGTGTTATGAGACAGCGCATTAACAGTTTTAATCGACATCATCGGCCCTTCAAAAGTCGACATACCATAGAACGACAGGGACACCACCAAGAACCTTAGGGTCGGGTCAGTGCGCAACTTATGCCAGGCACCACTGAGGGTCATCATGCCGTTGATCATGCCGCCCCAGGAGGGCGCCAGCAGTAAAATCGACATCGCCATACCCAGGCTCTGCGCCCAGTCGGGCAGTGCGGAGTAATGCAGATGATGGGGGCCGGCCCAGATATAAATCGCAATCAATGCCCAAAAATGCACGATCGAGAGGCGGTAGGAATAGACGGGTCGCTCCGCCTGTTTGGGCACAAAGTAATACATAATGCCGAGGAAGCCGGCGGTCAAAAAGAAGCCCACCGCATTGTGCCCGTACCACCACTGCACCATCGCATCGATGGCGCCGGGATAAATAGAGTAAGACTTAAACAGGCTGACCGGCACCGCCATACTGTTAACTATATGCAGCACGGCGACGGCGATAATAAAGGCGCCAAAAAACCAGTTGGCAACATAGATATGCTTTACCTTGCGCTTAACAATGGTGCCAAAAAAGACAATCGCGTAAGCCACCCAGACAATCGTAATCAGAATATCAATCGGCCATTCCAGTTCCGCGTATTCCTTTGCTGAGGTCATTCCCAGCGGCAGGGTAATCGCCGCCAGAACTATAACCAGCTGCCAGCCCCAGAAGGTAAAGGCGGCGAGGCGGTTTGAAATAAGCGGTGCCTGACAGGTGCGCTGCACTGCATGATAGCTGGCGGCAAAAAGCGCGCAGCCACCAAAGGCAAACACCACCGCATTGGTGTGCAGCGGTCGCAGACGACCAAAGTGCAGGTAGGGACCGACATTTAAATCTGGCCACATCAGCTGTGCGGCAATAATTACCCCAACCAACATACCCACAATTCCCCAGACTATGGTCATAATGGAGAATTGCTTTATGACCTTAATATTGTATTCGGGGCTGTCGTAGGTAGCACTTTGGTTGGAGTTGTTTCTATTGGAACCACTTTTATTAGAACTATCGCTATGGGGCAGAACGCCAGACGAGCTTTGGTTACTCATACTCTCTTCCTGAGACACAAATTTTATTGTTGAACGCGCAATACACTTTGGACTTTTTGGCTAGCTAAAAATAAAGATGGTAAATAGCTAGTTAATAAAAGCCGTCCTTCAAAGCATAGACAGTTTTTGTCGTCAGCGCCTGAATCTGTATTATCGAATTTAGCAGAGTTTTTTAAAATTGATCTGCATCAACGGTGCTCAAAATCACTATAAAAAAAACTGCCAACAGGGCCTAAAATTCTTACCCAAAAATAGGTACCTCTTTTTAGATAGACTTAAATAGAAGTATTTTTTGGGTCGAAATCGTTCTTTCAATTTGATTTAGATTGGCTTTTATTCAATCCAATATTTTTTATTTTTCTCAACTGATTCACATCAATTTAGCTCGGCAATATCGGCGCTAATCTATCTCTGCAAACTTTAATTTCAACACATCATCAGAGGTAAGTAATGAGTAAACACTTTTTAACCCGCAATCTATCCGCTGTACTGTTAACCACCGCTCTAACCACTTTTTCGAGCATGGCGCTAAGTCATCAACAGGGCGATTGGATCGCCAGAGTGGGTGCAGCAACGGTTGATCCAAATGAGAGCAGCAGCCTATTAAATGTGGCTGGACTAGGTGGCAATATTGCCGATTCCGGTCTCGGCGTCGACGCTGATACTCAGGCAGGGTTTACCTTTGCCTATATGCTCACCGATAAAATCGCCGTAGAGCTACTGGCAGCAACGCCGTTTAAGCACGATATCACTTTAACCGGCAGTGGCATTGCCGGCGCACAACCGGGCTTGCCGAATGGCACTAAAATCGCCAGCGTTGAACATCTGCCGCCAACTCTTAGCCTGCAATATTTTCTCCGCGACAGCAGCAGTGCATTCAAACCCTACGTAGGCATTGGTATCAACTACACATTGATATTGGATGAAGATTTATCAGCCGGCATTAAAGCTGATATCGCTGATGGCGGTCTCACTGCCTCCAATCTGGATGTGGATAATTCTCTGGGACTGGCCCTGCAGATCGGTGCTGATTATCAGTTGAACGACAAGTGGCTTTTAAATGCGTCAATCTGGAATATTGATATAGATACAGAGGCGAGCTTGGATTCAGCTGTGGGTGAGGTGACTGCAGATCTGGATATAGATCCCTGGGTTTATATGCTCTCAGTCGGCTATAAGTTTTAGTCGCTCTATTTTCTAAATTCTTCACCAAAAAAAACGCCGGGAAACTTTTTGTTTCACCGGCGTTTTTTAACTAGCTTCGAGCTTACTGCTTAGACAAGATCGCGATCGCGGTTGGCAGCAATTCTTAAACGCAGTGCGTTCAATTTAATAAAGCCCTCGGCATCGGCCTGATTATAAGCGCCGCCATCATCGTCAAAGGTGGCGATATTGGCATCAAACAGACTGTCAGTGGCTGACTGTCGTCCGACAACACTCACACCGCCTTTGTAGAGTTTAATGCGCACTTCACCATTAACCACATCCTGCGTCTGGTCAATCGCGGCTTGCAACATCAAACGCTCTGGCGCCCACCAGTAACCGTTGTAGATCAGCTTGGCATATTTGGGCATCAGCTCATCTTTCATATGTGCCACTTCGCGATCCAGGGTTAATGACTCAATCGCGCGGTGCGCTTTCATCATCACTGTGCCCGCTGGTGTCTCGTAACAGCCGCGCGACTTCATGCCCACGTAGCGGTTTTCAACAATATCCAGTCGACCCACACCATTGGCGCCGGCAACTTTGTTCAAATGCTCGATAACGGTCGCCGGTGACATGGCAACGCCGTCGATAGCAACAATATCGCCTTTTTCATAGCGGATATCCATATAGGTCGCTTCGTCAGGGGCTTCCTCTGGTGACACTGTCCAGCGCCACATATCATCTTCAGCTTCTGACCATGGATCTTCCAGATTGCCGCCTTCGTAGGAGATATGCAGTAGATTGGCATCCATTGAGAACGGCGATTTTTTGCCGCGCTTCATCTCTACCGGAATGCTGTGGGTTTCACAGTATTCCATTAACTTGTCTCGGGAGTTTAGATCCCACTCACGCCATGGGGCAATTACTTTGATACCGGGCTTAAGCGCATAGGCTCCCAGCTCAAAACGCACCTGATCGTTACCCTTACCAGTTGCGCCGTGAGAAATAGTATCGGCGCCAGTTTCATTGGCGATCTCAATAAGACGCTTGGCGATCAGTGGGCGGGCAATAGAGGTACCGAGCAGATATTCACCTTCGTAGATGGTATTGGCGCGGAACATTGGAAAGACAAAGTCCCGTGCGTACTCTTCACGCAGATCATCAATATAGATTTCTTTTACACCCAGCGCTTCGGCTTTGGCGCGAGCGGGTTCAACTTCTTCACCCTGACCGATATCGGCCGTGAAAGTCACCACTTCGCAGTTATATTCCTCTTGCAGCCACTTAACAATAACTGAAGTATCCAAACCGCCTGAATAGGCTAAAACTACTTTTTTAACGTCTGACACGTTGCAAAATCCTTAACTGGAGAAAACGAGGCGCGAATTTTACCCTAATGGCGGGGGATTTAGTATTGGTTGTGGGGAGTATTATGGGAAGTATTATTGAGAGTATTATTAAGAGTATTGACCCGACTGATATCAGCACTTTCAAACAGCCTGTAACCTAGGGCAAAAAACTGTGCCAGTTCGGCCTCTGTCGGAAAGCTAAAATACCCTGCCGGCCCCTGCTGAGGCTCTGCCGTTAGTGATTGCCCAGCCTCAATAGCCACCACCGCCTGAAGAATTTGGTCACAGCCGCCGGCATATAAATTAAGCACATTTAACAGATAGGATTTATCGGTTGCTACGGGGACGGCTACCGTTGAAATAATATCGCCAGTGTCGACGCCGCTATCCTGTATATAGTGCAGTGTCGAAGCTATTTCAGACTCGCCATTAAGCATAGCTCTAAAGCTCGCCATCACCCCACGGTAATCCGGCAATAGACCAGAGTGAAGATTAATTACCCCGTGACGGGGAATGGCAATAACAGCGTCGCGGATAATCAACCCAAAGCGCAGAGATATAATCAGCTCTGGCTCCGAGGCCTGAATCCGCGCCAGTCCCTCTGGACTATTAACCCGGTTACCTATGTCGGCGAAGCGTTGAATACTACAGCCAGCAGAGGCGGCCAGATCATCAAAACTCGGACGTCCATCTTCAAGCAGGCTTTTTTCAAAGGCCGCCAGTTCAACCAGAGGCTGAGGTAGCTGCTGATCACCACCAACCTTTTCCGAAAGAAAAATTGCCAGCCGGTGGCC
>Ga0209223_10004252_pt1 | contig 13189 bp, 8 predicted proteins | sample COG_06_FD_184750 | JGI IMG/M metagenome (GOLD analysis project Ga0209223, IMG submission 184750) | Pelagic Microbial community sample from North Sea - COGITO 998_met_06 (SPAdes) (version 2) | ecosystem: Environmental > Aquatic > Marine > Neritic zone/Coastal water | place: Helgoland, sampling...
CGTTTCAATAGCCCCGAAAAAGGCCACTTCTAATTCCGCTAGATCGTATTGAATGTCAGCTTTGTAGGAAGCGATCATCGCCTCGTGTTTGTTGGCCAATGCGCGGTATTTTTCTTTCCAGTTGGGCAGTTCGATATCCCCTACGCGAATGCCGTTACGCCCCGTTTTATCCATATAGGTTGGGCCAATACCTTTTAGGGTAGAACCAATTTTGGCTTTGCCTTTGGCGGCTTCACTCGCCGCATCGAGCAGTCTGTGGGTCGGTAGAATTAAATGGGCTTTTCGAGAAATTAAAAGTTTTTTTGGGATATCAATGCCAAAAGGGGCAAGGTTATCCAATTCGCGTTTGAAAATTACCGGATCGATGACCACACCATTGCCGACCAAATTGACCGCAGTAGGATGAAATATACCACTGGGAATCGTGTGTAACACGTGCTTAATCCCATCAAACTCCAGCGTGTGTCCGGCATTTGGGCCGCCTTGAAAACGCGCAATGATATCGTACTCTTTGGTCAGTACATCAACGATTTTCCCTTTTCCTTCATCGCCCCATTGGAGGCCTAATAACAAATCTACTGCCATAATATGATCAGTTGCCTTTACGGCGACCGTAAAAATAAAGTGAGTGTTTGGTTATGTCCACATCGAAGACTTCTTCAATGGTTTTCTTAATACTTTGGATTCTGGGATCACAAAACTCCATGACTTCTCCATTGTCCAAAATAAGATGGTCGTGTTGCTTGTCAAAATATGACTTTTCGTAATGCGCTTGATTTTGCCCAAAAAGATGCCTGCGCACTAATCCGCATTCTAATAATAATTCAATTGTGTTGTAGAGTGTTGCACGACTAACACGGTAATTTTTATTTTTCATTTTAACGTAAAGTGATTCTATGTCAAAATGATCTTTTTGGTCGTAAACTACAGACAGGATCGCAAAGCGCTCAGGAGTTTTTCGGTGTCCTTTTTCCTCCAAAAATGTTGTGAATACATTTTTGACGATGGCTTGGTTATTGATGTCTGTGGGTGTCTTCATCACAAAGCCTCAAATTTAGTCATTTATACCCTGCTGACTTTATCGATCCCATTAATTTTTTTGATGTTTTTCACCAAGTTATCAAGGATAGACTTGTTTTTTACTTTGACCACAATGGTTCCAGTAAAGGTGCCGTCATTGGTATCAAAATGGACACTTTTCATGTCGATGTGGAGGTTGTTTGAAACGACCTTAGTCACACTACTGACCATACCAAAAGTATCAATACCGCTAATTTTAAGTGTCGCTTGAAACTCTCTTTGGGTGGAGTCAATCCACTGAGCTTTTAAAATGCGATAATTGTAGTTACTCTGCATTTGAATGGCGTTCGGACAGGTGGTTTTGTGTACCTTAATTCCATCATTGATGGTTAAAAAGCCAAACACATCATCTCCTGGAATGGGATTACAGCAGGGGGACATTTTGTAATCGAGTTTTTCTTCGTCCTTGCCAAAAACCAGCTGATCGTATTTTACCGTAAGCTCGTCTTTATTGACGTCTTCATTATTCTGAGGGCGACGTATTCTATTTTTAAAAAAGTTAACAAACGCATTGCTTCTTGAAGCCGCAAAACTCTTGAGCATGGTATTATCAATGATCCCGGCACCCACGCGATAGAACAAATCCAGGCTGGTTTTTAATTTAAAATAACGAACGAGTTCATTAACCGTCTTTTCATTAAAGGTGATTTTTTGAGCCCTTAATTTGCGTTGCAAGACAATTTTACCTTCCGCTGCAATCTGTTTTTGCTCTTCTTTGAGCGAAGATTTTATTTTACTAATGGCGCGCCCCGTGATTGCGTAATTTAACCAGTTTGCTGTAGGCTTGGTCTTGTCCGAAGTAATGATTTCGACTTGGTCTCCACTGCTGAGTTCAAAACTCAAAGGGACCAGTTTACCATTTACTTTAGCCCCTCTGGTGCTCAGTCCCACTTGGGTATGTACGTGAAAAGCGAAATCAAGGGCCGTGGCGCCTTTGGCCAAAGAATACAAATCTCCTTTAGGAGAGAACACAAAAATTTCTTTGGCATAGAGACTCAATTTAAATTCTTCGACAAAATCAACAGCGTTGATCTCAGAGTTTTCCAAAGTTTCTTGAAGTTTATTGAGCCACTGATCGAGTCCGTCATCTTCGCTCAGTTCATTTTTGTACTTGTAATGCGCGGCATAGCCTTTTTCGGCGATTTCATTCATGCGCTGACTTCTGATTTGCACTTCAACCCAACGGCCTTTAGGGCCCATTACTGTGATGTGAAGCGCTTCGTATCCTGTAGATTTAGGGGCTGAAATCCAGTCGCGCAATCGGGTTGGATTGGGTCGAAAGTGATCCGTCACGATAGAGTATATTTTCCAGGCTAAAAATTTCTCGTCCTCTGCCTTGCCCTCATAAATAATTCGGATGGCAAATTTGTCATAAACCTCATCAAAGGAAACATTTTGACGCATCATTTTACGTCGGATAGAGAACACGGATTTTGGTCTGCCTTTGATTTCGTATTGGATGCCCTCAGTATCCAATGTTTTTTGGATGACCCCGCTAAATGCCGCGATATAGGCATCTTGATCTTCTTTGCTTTCTTTAATTTTATCGATAATATCTCGATAAACTTCAGGTTCCGTATACTTTAATCCTAGATCTTCTAACTCAGATTTGATATTATAGAGCCCGATTCTATGGGCCAATGGCCCATAGATATAGAGTGTTTCAGAAGCGATTTTAAGCTGTTTATCCAGAGCCATACTGTCCATGGTTTGCATATTGTGCAAGCGATCGGCAATTTTAATGATGATCACACGGACATCCTCATTGAGGGTCAATAACATTTTTCTAAAATTCTCCGCCTGAAGGGAAACATCTTTTTGAAATTCCAAGTGGGAGATTTTCGTGAGGCCATTAACAATGCGGGCAATAGTTTCCCCAAAGATTTGCTCGATATCAGCCAGGGTGTATGGGGTGTCCTCGACCACATCATGGAGTAGGGCGGCAGCAATTGAGGTCGCATCTAATCCTATTTCTGAGGCGACAATTTTGGCCACCGCAATAGGGTGAAAAATATAGGCCTCGCCACTTTTACGCCTCTGTTCTTTGTGCGCATCGACGGCGGTGTCAAAAGCCGTTCTGATCAGTTTTTTATCCGCCCGAGAAAGGGTCTGATAACTGATTTTGAGCAGTTCTTTGTACTGCTTGGCGATTTCTTTATTTTCCTGCTCAAGTACTGCTGGTGCCATAACATAAAATTACAACAAAGTTTGGGAGTGGACAAGCATATCGACCCGCGTGCGCGATTCAATTATTAAGCAGGGGTAGCGCGTTTAATCCAACGGGTATCGCAGAGAAATTATCGGTTTGTGTCCTCTAAAAAAAAGATCGATCAATTATGATTCGACCGCATTAATTGAGCGTTGCCGCAAGGCCTCATAGATTAAAATCCCTGCTGAAACGGAAACATTCATGCTATCGATAGCCCCATTCATGGGAATTTTCACTTTGGCTTTACTGGCTGCGCGCCAGGTTTCGGAGAGTCCGTCGGCTTCAGTGCCCACCACCAGCGCTGTAGGATTGGTGTAATTCGCTTGAGTGTAGGGAATGGCCTCTTGTAAAATTGCGCTGTAAATAGCGATATTATGGCCATTGAGATAATCGATTATTTCTTGGGTTGTTCCCGTGGCAATCGTTGTCGTAAAAATCCCCCCGACGCTACTGCGTATGATGTTGGGGTTGTACAGATCGGTAAGCGGGTTGGCAAGGAGAAAAGCGTCCACGCCAGCGGCGTCAGCGGTTCGCAAAAGCGCCCCGATATTCCCTGGCTTCTCTGGAGCTTCAGCCACTAAAATCAGCGGATTTTTACTCTTGAGTTGGAGCGCCTTTAGTTCATGATTTTTACTTTTAAACACCCCGATCACCCCTTCTGTAGAACTGCGATAGGCAATTTTTTTATAAACGCCCAGGCTCACCTCATAGGTCTTTATGCCTTGCCCACCGATCGATTTAATAAAATCCAAAGCGGCAATATGATCCGTTTGGGCAGCAGGGTTATGCGCAATTTCATTGCAATAAAAAAACATAGACCCCTGATAGCCTGCCTTGAGCGCGAGATTAATTTCTCGCAGTCCTTCGACCACAAATAAACCGTCTTTTTTTCTAGCACGAGATTTCTCCTGCCATTGAACGATTTGCTTGATCAGTCCATTATTGGTACTGGTCAATAAAGTTGGTTGTTGTTCCATGAACTTCGTTCGATTGAACCGCGACGCCTTTAGCGAGCCCTAATTAATCTCGGGTTTGTTGTCCGTATTTTTCTGAATAACGCTGATAAAGTTCTGTTTGATGCGTTTCCAGAGAAAGTGCACGCCCGTCGATAAACGCATGACTTAATTGATTGGTGCGCATGTCTAAAGCATCTCCTTTGCTGACAAACAGTGTGGCGCTTTTTCCCACCTCAAGGGTCCCGTAGTCTGCATCGATCCCAAGAATTTTGGCTGTATTAGACGTAACCAGTTTTAGTGCGTCTTCGGCGGATAAGCCAAATCCTGAGGTATGACCAGCATAAAAAGGCAAGTTTCGTGTGCTCATGCGCTCCATACTTCCGCGCGCATTGAGGCCCACGGTAAGCCCGCCTTTGGTGAGCAATACAGGAAGTTTAAAGGGCTTGTCGTAATCGTCATCGGCTTGTTGGGGCAATGAGTGTACGCGATCGATCAATACAGGAATGTCATGACGCTTTAAAAAGGGGATAATTTGATCGGATTGATAGCCCCCTACTAAAACAATTTTTGATACGCCATGATTTTTAAGTTGACTTACGGCATCCATGATTTCACGAACGCCATCCGCGTAAACATAAACTTTTTTAGTCCCATCAAGGGTTCCCATAAGGGCCTCAATAGCTTGATGGGGTACTTCAGGCTTCTCTGCGCTGTAGGCTTTGGTGCGATCAAAATAATCGGTGATCGTTTCTACTTGTTTTTCGTAATCTTTATTGGGTTTCCATCCGCGATCTTCACCCATCCACCAGCGTCCGCGTCGGTAGGTGTTGGGCCAATGTAGGTGGACTCCATCATCTGCTTTTAGGACCGCATCTTCCCAGTTCCAAGCATCCAATTGGACAATTGATGAGGTTCCCGAAAACACGCCGCCTTGAGGGGTGATTTGCGCCATAAGGACGCCATTAGGACGCATGCTTTCCACCACTTGGCTTTCTGCATTATAGGCAATAAGGCTGCGAATATTCGGTCCGTATTCCCCTAATTCATCATCGTCTTTACTTTGCCGAACCGCATCAATTTCCACCAGACCTAATGAAGAGACCGGGGCAATTATTCCGGGATAAATATGCTGACCAGTCACATTGACAATTTGGCCTTGCGGGGTAATTTCACTTTGCCCTAAGGCGATAATTTTTCCGTCTTTAAAAATCAAATGAGCATTTTCAAGGACCGAGCCATTGCCAACATGAACTGTAGCCCCCACCAGAGTGATCGTTTCTGATTGAGCTGGGGCCGGAGTTTGTTGAGCAAACCCAATGATGGTAACTAACGAAAGAATAAGTACGCTTAATTTATATTTGATATTCATAGCAATTAGTTTATGGTTTCACAGTCAAATTTGATGCGGTCTCTCTTGCCAGGAGCCCGTCCTTTGCTTCCTGAAGACTTTTGATCAGAAAGCATCATTTGAATGAGTTGATTTTTTTCTTTTTGAAGTGATTGGCGCAGGGCTTGGTCTTCATCAATATCAAAATAAAAGGCCCCGTCAATCATGGTTTTCTCTGCATGAGCGTAAACCGAAAGCGGGTGTTCATTCCAGAGCACTAAATCGGCATCCTTTCCTTTTTTGATACTTCCAGTGCGGTCATCTAAATGGAGCAATTTCGCAGGATTAATGGTCACCATAGCCCAGGCTTCTTCTTGGTCCATTCCACCGTATTTAACTGTTTTAGCGGCCTCTTGATTTAAGCGACGCGCCATCTCGTCGTCGTCACTGTTAATCGCAGTGGTGACTCCTGCACGGGCCATGATTGCGGCATTAAAGGGGATCGCGTCTTTAACTTCGTATTTGTACGCCCACCAGTCGCTAAATGTAGAACCCCCAACGCCATGCTGGGCCATTTTGTCGGCCACTTTATAACCTTCAAGGATGTGGGTGAATGTATTGACTCGAAAATCAAATGACTCGGCCACTTTCATCAGCATATTGATCTCACTTTGCACATAACTATGGCAGCTGATAAATCGCTCTCCTTCCAGAATTTCGCCCAAAATCTCTAATTCTTCATCGACGCGATAGGGGGCGCCGCTTTTCTTTTTATCGAGATAGGTGCGGGCCCGGTTAAAGTAATTGATATAGAGTTGTTCCACGCCCATACGGGTTTGAGGATATCGGCTAAAACTACTCCAGTTACTTTGCTTTACATTTTCCCCTAAGGCGAATTTTATGAATTTTGGTGCGTTGTCATAAAGCATGTCTTGGGCTGAAGCGCCCCATTTTAATTTGATAATTGCGGATTGTCCTCCGATTGGATTGGCCGAACCGTGAAGGATTTGGGCCGAAGTAACGCCACCGGCCAAATTGCGATATATGCTGATGTCTTTAGGATTGACCACATCACTGATGCGCACTTCTGCAGATGAGTTTTGCCCCCCCTCGTTAATGGTGAGTGCAGCGATGTGGGTGTGTTCATCGATAATTCCTGCGGTAAGATGTTTTCCGGTAGCATCAATGACTCGGGCGCCTTTGTCGGATAACGCCGTCCCGATGGCCTGAATTTTTCCGTTTTTAACCAAAACATCGGTGTCGCTAAGGATGCCCTCATTTTCTCCTGTCCAAACAGTGGCATTTTTAAACAATACGGTTTGTTGGGCTGGCAGCTGGGCGCGTCCAAATCCCATATTGGGATAGGTGATGGGCATAACCTCAAGGTCCGATCCTTCAGAACTCATCTCTTTTGAATCCCCCGGGCTGTCTTTGTCAGCATCGGGATTAATTCCCGGAGTAAACGCTGTTGGACTGGCCACAAACGAGCGTGATTCACCATCTTGGAAAAAGATTTGACCACTGAGTTCTAGGTTGTCCGGATTGATTTGCGCCATGGCTCTTAGGACCCCAGAATGATCTTTATCTTTTACTTGCCACTTTAACCATTGTCCGTCTTGCGTTATTTTTCCGGTTTCTAAACTATCGCCTTCTCCGTATTTTAAAGATAAATTACCGTCTTTATTTTCAACAACAAAACGTGCCGCTCTTCCGGCAATAGCAATTTGATATTCATCACTGGTTTTGTGATGCTGAAGTTTTATGTTATACGGTTTTCCAAGAATCCAATGCGATTGCATTTGACTGTGTTTAGAAAACAAGGGTGTGTCACTGATCAAGAAGTTGGCCAGTTTACCTGCTTCTAAAGACCCGAGCATTGAACTCACCCCTAATTGAGCAGCAGGGATCGTGGTCAATGCACGCAAGGCCTCTTTGGGGTCAAGCCCATATTCAATGGCCTTTGATAAATGTTCTGAAAAAGACTTTGGACTTTTTAAGTCGTGAGTACTGAGTGAAAATTTAATGTTTTGTTCCGCAAATTTCTTAGGATTTAAAGGCGCTTGATTCCAACGTCTTAAATCTTCCAAAGAGAGTTGTGCGCTGTAATAAGGGTCAGTGACATCGTAGGCTTGTGGGAAATTAATTGGAAGGACAAATTGGGCCTTGGTTTGAGCGAGTTCATTGAGGTATTCATAACCATCAGAAGCCCCTACTAAAATATAGGGCTGATTGAATTGAGCACCGATACTATGGGCTCTAAGGGTATTGGCGTTATCGCCAGCCTCAAAAAATGCGGGCTTTTTTTGATTGGCTAAAAGGGCCTCTAAGGTTTGGTCGGTTTGCGCCCCATTGTTTCGGTACCAATTAGCGTCGTGATACATTTGACGTAATAAAGCCATAGCGCCCATGAGAGATCCGGGGTAGGATTGGCTGCTTTGGCTGCTTTTTTCAAAGGAAAAACATTGACTTGCGTTGGTTTCAAGCAAGCGATCCGCATCGCTCGACTCATCGGATAAGGCCACGATCAGGCCGCTACCACGAGCGATCCCGTCTTTGAGCAAGCTATGGACCACCCCAAAACCTTGTTCTCGCATGCTTTGGGCTGTTTTTTCATCATACTTAAAATGTTCCACGGCTTTTTGTTCTGCACGAATATGATCGTTCCAGTAAAAACCCTCTCTGGTAGGCTCGTATTGCGGAGATCTTCGACCTCCCCCTTGAGATTTAGGGGTTGCGACGCCAAAATTAGTGTACGCATCGACAAAGGAAGGGTAAATGTGTTTTCCAGCCAAGTCATGAACTAAGGCATGATCCGGAATTTTAACATTGCTCCCGACAGAAATTATTTTACCCGAACGGATCAAAAGGGTCCCTGAGTCAATTTCTCGATCGGCGTCTATGTGAATTACCGCGTTGGTAAATGCGATAAGTCCATCGTAATTTTCTTTAAGTTGATCATTTTTTGGAAAATAGTCTTGAGCCCATAACGAACTAAAAATTCCCATTGTGATTAGGAAAAATAAATACTTTTTCATGCATGATAAATTTTGAGAACATCTAATATAGCAAAGTCACTGCTGAAATTGGCTTGAAAAGTAAATTCTTTTAGAGGGGGTCCTTATAAAGGATATTGCTGGTCGTATTGCACCAAAAGAGCGACCATATAACTATAACTTCGAATGCCTTTGGATTGATTGTTGGCTTTTAAAAATTGATCCCAAAAAACCTTTGACACCGATTCTAAGGGGTTTTTATAGGATTCCCAAAAGGCCCGCATCTCTCTGTAACTCTCGAGTATTCCATAATTGACGCTCGGCAACATTCGATCATAAGCCGCTCGATCGCTCCGTGCAACTTCGTTCAGGCAGTAACGCAAGGCAAAAATTGACCCTGAATATTTGATGTACGTATTCTCGTGATTAATTGTGGCCAGGGTCGCTATAAAATTCGCCTCGTTTTCAGCGGCAAATCCCATTTGATGGGCTTGCTCGTGTGCACTGACCACGGGGAATTTGTAGTTTTTAATGCGCTCATTGACTTGAGCCTCTCCTGTTATGGGGTTGTAATACCCACTGTAGCCCATATAAGTTAAGCCCAAGGACCAAAGGGAAGGTTTGATGCTCGTGCCGTGATAAGCAAATTGAGGATAAATCACCCCGAGGGTTTCATAGCCTTGTCTGGAGTACTCGAAAATTTCTTCTTGAGTGTAAGGCAAGTCTATTTTTACGCTGTCGGCATAGCCAAGGGTTCTGTGGAGTGCATTGCTTTTTTCGATCAGACGCTCGGTCAAGGCGACCAGTTGTTCGGTGGTGTATTCTGGAGAGAGTTCTAGGGACTTATAAAGCGGGGGACGAAGATAATTGAGTCCCCAGATTAAATTGAACATCAGGTAAACAAGTCCTAGTGCCGCAACCAAATCTAAGAAAAAACCTTTGGCATCATGGATCAGTCTCCTGGAATTCATCCACAACCAGCGAATAATCATTACCCCGATAAGGGTATAAAAAACATCGCCTATTGAAAATGGAATCCAACCAAATAAATAGCGCTGTAAGGTGCTGATGAAGGGATAAACACCCAGGCTATAGTACTGCTCGATGAGGGTTGAATAAGGTTGGAGGAACTGCAGTCCAAAGTATTGAATTGGCAACAATAGCACCAGGAAAATGCGTCGGTTTTTACCCATATCCAAACATACAAATAAATCCCAAAGTAATGTTTTACTTCCCAAATAGAAGGACTAAATTTGTTAAAAATCACTTTATGAGTACCGCTGTATCTTCACTCGAGCCCAAGGCTATTTGGGCAAATTTCGCCAGTCTCAATGCCGTCCCAAGGGCTTCTAAAAAAGAGCAGCGCGTTATAAATTTTATAAAAGAATTTGGTCTGGGACTGGGTTTAGAAACTCAAGTTGATGCCATAGGTAACGTACTGATACGCAAGCCAGCAACCCCTGGAATGAGCGACCGCAAAATTGTGGTCATGCAAGCCCATTTGGATATGGTCCATCAAAAAAACGCCGATGTTGATTTTGATTTCGACAAGCAGGGGATTGATATGTATGTCGATGGTGACTGGGTCCGTGCCAACGGGACAACGCTAGGAGCGGATAATGGTCTTGGTGTTGCCGCCATCATGGGGGTTTTGGCCTCTACCGACCTCCCGCATCCTGCCATTGAGGCACTGTTTACCATTGATGAGGAAACGGGAATGACCGGAGCTATGGAGTTAAAAGAAGGCTGGCTTACCGGAGCGATTTTACTCAATTTAGACACCGAAGAAGACAACGAACTCGGCGTCGGCTGTGCCGGAGGTATTGATGTTACGTTTAAATCATGCTACACACCAGTGCTTAGTGATCCGGGCGTCGCTTATCGTATCTCGGTGCGCGGATTGCAAGGGGGGCATAGCGGCATGGACATCCACAAAGGACTCGGTAATGCCAATAAGCTGATGAATCGCATTTTATGGGCCGTAAAAGACAAGGTGCATTTGGCTGAACTCAGCGGTGGAAGTTTACGCAATGCCATACCCAGAGAGAGTTTTTGTCTGGTGGTCGTGACTCCTGAAAATGAAATTGGGTTTAAAGAAGCTTTTACCCAATGTAAAAATGAAATTCTAGCTGAATTTACTGCGCTTGAGCCAGAGCTTTCTCTGGAGTTTACCCCTGATGAATCGCCAAAACAAATAATGCCTTCTGATGAATTTATGCAGTTCATCCGTGGTGTTCAAGCAACTCAAAATGGCGTTTACAGAATGAGTCCAGATATTTCTGGGCTTGTTGAGTCTTCGAATAATTTGGCCAAAGTAACCGTTAAAGATGGCCTCGTTCAATGGGAGTGTTTAACGCGCTCTTCGGTGGAAAGTACCAAGTGGGATTTAGTCCATGGATTACAAGCGGTGGGGCAACTTTCTGGGTGTAGCGTTGAGTGTTCTGGGGACTATCCGGGTTGGGCCCCAAATATGAATAGCCCAATACTTAAGGTCATGCGGCAAATCTATCGCGACACATTCGAGCACGAACCCCACGTGGCGGCGTGTCATGCGGGCCTTGAGTGTGGTATTATCGGAAAACACTACCCGGCGTTAGACATGATCTCTTTTGGCCCTAATATTCGAGGAGCACACGCACCAGATGAGCGCGCCAGTATTTCGTCCTCACAAAAATTTTGGCGCTTCTTGTGTCAAGTCTTGACGGAGATTCCCAAGAAGTAATCTCTCGAAGAAATGATCCTAATCTAAGGCCTGTTTGAGATTAAATAATCTTAGTATTAAAAAAGTCGCTGCAACGCAGCGACTTTTTTAATGATACTTTCGCGCATGGAGCCACGAAAGTAGGACTATTGGTTTAGTTAATGCTTATTCGACGGGGCCAACAAGCTCGATTTCAAAAATCACATCGCTGTTTGGTGGGATTACATTTCCAGCACCTTGAGCGCCCCAAGCCAAATGGGATGGAATGAACACGGTTAATTTGTCTCCATAGCTCATTTCAAACATAGCTTCTTTAAATCCGGGAATCAAACCAGCGTCTTTGCTGTAGGCAGAAGGTAGCGGGACGTATTGGTTGTTGGCCGCACGCTGGGCGTTTAGGCTTTCAAATTGCTCTGCAACGGCTTGAATGCTTGTGTCTAATAAGTTTCCATCGCTAAAGTACCCAGCATAATCCAAAAGGACTTTAGTTCCTTCGGCTGGTTTCATCCCTTTTCCTTTGTGATTCCAGTAAATTTCAATGCCTGAAGGGTAGGCTTGAGCCTCAGTAGCAAGCGCGTCCAACTCGGCTTTCTTTTGTGCAGCGACCATGGCTATGCGGGCTTGTTTTTCAGCCTTGACTTGTTCAATTCTCTCGAGTTCAACTTCAAAAGAGGGTTCTTCCACACCTTTATTGATGATACTTACCGAATTGATATACACGGGGTCAACCGGTTTATCACCAGGCTTACTGGTGGTTACCGAGCCGATTGAATCCACGACGTCTTGGCCAAGAACGATTTCACCAAAAACGGTGTGTTTGCCGTTGAGCCAAGGGGTTTCTTTTAGGGTAATAAAAAATTGGCTACCGTTTGTGGCAGGACCTGAATTGGCCATGGATAAAATGCCCTTTCCACGATGACTTAGGCTGTCAACGATCTCGTCAGGGAAAGCATAACCTGGATTTCCCGTTCCGTCTCCTTTTGGATCGCCTCCCTGAATCATAAAGTCTTTAATGACGCGATGAAAAGTCAATCCATTGAAATATGGTTTTCCTTGATACATAGAATCGACTCTAGGGTGGGTGCCTTTTGATAACGCAACGAAATTTGCCACGGTCAAAGGAGTCGCTTCATGATAAAATTTGGCGACAAAAGTCCCTTTATTGGTTACGAACTCCGCATAGAGTCCTGGTTCTAAGTCTGGATATTTTGTTTTACAACTCGTAAGGGTCAACAACAATACACTGGCGTAAAGAACTAAATGTTTCATATTGATTTTTGTTATTTTATTTATGGTTCGTAGATTAAAAAAACGTTTACCTTATTTATGCACTGTACAACGCCATGGGCCCTGTAAAATTTCTATGCGAAGATAATATAAGAATTAGACAATACGCGGTCTGGTCAACAGAGAATCGCCGATTTGTTCCATTTTAAACGAAAATTAATTTTGGCGTTTAAGGTCAATCAACACGGGAGTATTGGGCTGGATTACCCCGGGTATTCCCCGATATCCATAGGCCATTACCGAGGGGACCAGTAGGCGCATTGAATCCTGGCTTTTGGTCAATTTAATCCCTTCGCGCACCCCACTTATGAGTTCCTGGTGGCTTTGGTCTACTTGATATTCTATCCAGCCATTTTCTTCAGCACTGATTAATTCGTTGCGCATTAAATCGTATACCGAGTATGAAAAAATTACGGTATCTCCTGTTTTGGCTGTGGCTGAGGTGTTTGCCCCGGTCAGGTCAAGGGCATACCAGAATCCTGATTCCGATTGCCGATAAGTGCGCAGGGGGTCTTGTGTTTTAATAAAATTGAGGATTTCAGCCTCTTCTTTGGCATAAAGGGCTTTATTGCGCTGCGCGGAATTTTCCATAAAACTCCCTGAACGCTTCTGAACAGGTTTACGGGGCTCTGGTTG
>Ga0209223_10004253_pt1 | contig 13184 bp, 13 predicted proteins | sample COG_06_FD_184750 | JGI IMG/M metagenome (GOLD analysis project Ga0209223, IMG submission 184750) | Pelagic Microbial community sample from North Sea - COGITO 998_met_06 (SPAdes) (version 2) | ecosystem: Environmental > Aquatic > Marine > Neritic zone/Coastal water | place: Helgoland, sampling...
TTTACATAAAGTAGTTTTACCAGCACCAGAAGGAGAGGATATAATAATTAAAAATGGAGCATGATTTATATCCATCAGATTTTATCCTGATTAGTTAATTTTCTTCTTTTACTATACTAATGTCGGGAGCGTCAGGTGCCTTCATTCCTACAACATGATATCCAGCATCAACATGTAGATTTTCACCTGTGACGCCTCCAGCAAGATCAGATAGCAAAAATACTCCAGCTCCACCAACTTCTTGCAAGGAAACATTTCTGCGTAATGGGGAATTATATTTATTCCACTTAAAAATAAGTCTAAAGTCACCAATACCACTTGCTGCAAGAGTTTTTACAGGTCCAGCTGAAATAGAGTTAACTCTAATATTATCTTTACCCATATCCATCGCCAAATATCTAACGCTTGCCTCAAGTGCAGCCTTAGCAACTCCCATTACATTGTAATGAGGCATAACTTTTTCAGCACCATAGTAACTTAAGGTTATAATGCTACCGCTATCAGATTTTTTTAGTAGGTTTTCAGCATGCTTAGCAACTTTTACCAGAGAAAAAGCTGAAATATTCATAGTGTTAGTGAAGTTATTGTCCGAGGTATCAAGATATTTACCGCGTAATTCTTCTTTATCAGAATAGGCAATAGCATGAACAACAAAATCTAATTTGCCCCATTTTTTTTCTAACTCTACAAATACATTTTTAACAGACTCATCATCTGTAACATCGCAAGGAATAACTATATCACTATTTACCGACTTGGCAAGTGGCTCAACTCTTTTTTTCAAAGCTTCTCCTTGATAAGTAAATGCAAGCTCAGCTCCATATTTTTTTGCCTCTTCGGCAATTCCCCAAGCAATTGATTTATTGTTGGCAACGCCCATAATAAGGCCTTTTTTTCCTTGTAGAATAGTCATTTGTAATTGATTAATTGTTAATTATTTTTGTAAAGCCAGGGTGTCAAATTTTTATTCTTAGATTCAAATTCAGATATTTTATCTGAGCTTAATAATGTTATAGCAATGTCATCTAAACCTTCTAGTAAGCATTTTTTGCGGTATTCATCAATAGAAAAGCTAAATTCAAGATTGTTGGCAGCGATCTTTTGATTCTCAAGATCTACAGTAGCATTATTATTTTTATCTTCCGCTACTTTAGTTAATTGAGAAATCTTATCTTCATCTAATATTATCGGCAAAATACCATTTTTAAAGCAGTTATTATAAAAAATATCAGCAAATGAAGGGGCGATAATGCAACGAAAACCAAAATCAAGTAAAGACCAAGGGGCATGCTCACGACTTGAGCCGCAGCCAAAATTGGCTCCTGAAATTAGGATTTGTGACTTATTATAGGGCGAATTATTAAGGACAAAATCCTTAATAAGATTGCCAGATTCATCATAACGCATCTCATGAAAGAGATTCTCACCTAAACCAGTTCTTTTTATAGTTTTTAAAAACTGCTTAGGAATAATCATGTCGGTATCGACATTCATAAGGGGCAGGGGAGTTAAAACTGATGTAATTTTTGTAAATTTTTGCACTAGGCTAGCTTAAAATGAATTTTATAAATCTAATATAGGATAACAAAGCTACCTAATAAACCTTAAAAAACAAGTTTATTTTATGTTATTTTTTATAAGCTACTGTTATTACTCAGAGAGCGTCTACTAATTCATGCTCTGAGTAATAAGGGCTAGAACACCTGGTAATTTTTTTCCTTCGAGATACTCAAGAAAAGCGCCGCCTGCGGTTGAAATATAGCTAAAATTATTAGCAAGATCGACTGCATTTATTGCAGAAACAGAATCTCCGCCACCAGCTATTGAAATTAAATTATTATTTTTGGTTAAATTGGCAATAATTTTAGCAAAATCTTCACTCCCTTTGTTGAAAGGCTTTATTTCAAAAGCTCCTAGAGGACCATTCCACAATAATGTGTTATAGCTTTTCAATTCCTCGCTTAAAAAATTAATTGAGTCTTGGCCAAGATCAGCAATTATATCGTCATCTTGCACTTTATCAATAGTGATATTTCGTGCATCTGAATTATTTTCTAATTTTTTGGTAACAATCACATCTGTTGGTAGGATAATTTGACAATTATTTTGCTTGGCTTCTGCAATTGCTTGTAAGGCTATGTCTTTATAATTTTTTTCAAATAGTGATTTGCCTACATTTTGATCCTTTGCATAGAGAAAAGTATTGGCCATAGCTCCTGCAATAACAATGGCATCACATTTTTTGCTTAGAGACTTTACTAAATTTATCTTTGTTGAAATTTTAGCGCCGCCAACAACGGCCATCATAGGTCTTTGAGCGTCATCAAGAAGCTTGCTTAAATTATCGAGCTCTTTTTCCATCAAAAATCCAGCTGCACTTTTTAAAATTTTAGCAATACCAACGATTGATGCATGAGCGCGATGAGAGCATGAAAAAGCATCATTAACATATAAATTACCTAATTCGGCTAATTTTTGTGCAAAATCTGCATCATTTTGCTCTTCTTGGGCATAAAATCGTAGATTTTCAAGCAAAACAACTTCACCGTAATTGGTGTTATAAATTGCACTTTTAACTTTATCACCAATGCAATCATCAACAAAATTCACCTTAATATCTTTTAATAATTCTTGAATTTTGTTGATAGTTTGTGACAGTGACATGGCTGCATTTTTTTGACCCTTGGGCCTGCCAAAATGCGAAATTATAATAACTTTAGCTTTATTATTGGCTAGATATTTGAGGGTAGGGATCACCGCTTTAATTCTGGTGTCATCGGTAATTTTACCATCTTTAATTGGCACATTAATATCCACGCGCACAATAACATTTTTGTTAGTTACTACGCAATCTTTAAGTCGGTTGAAGTTCATATTGGTTTTGATTTATTTAAATATCTTCAATTGTTTTAAGCTCGAGTATTCTTCTTGCTATATTAACAAGATTTATCGATTCATTTTTATTAGCATAAGTCCCCAAGCACATTTTCATATCACCTTCCTGATTATCAGCTTCAATAAAATTCTTTCTACCCAGCTCTAAAATTCTATCTAGATTTCTATTTGGGTAATCTGTTATGCAGCAAGACAAAAGCTCTAATCCAAGCAACCATTTATCATCATACTCTCTTGTATCAATCGGTTTTTTAAAGCAAATTTGATAGCCTTTGATCCACTCAATTAAATTTAAAACAAATTGATCGTAATTTGTTAACAAAAGATCAAAAAGAGCATTATTTGTAATTCTTAAAACGAGTAAAAAAGATAACCCTTTAACAAATGGCAATGATGCATCGTAACCATTTTGATATTCTTTCTTCCTATAAGAGAGGTAACTAAAATCTTTGTAAAAACTTTCTATTTGCCTTGGCTCTAGCTTGAAATAAGTAAAAAGCTGTGTAGTCCATTTTAAAAAATTACTTTCTTTATTTTGGTCTTTAAAAAGCTCTTTAGCGTCAGCTGGTTTATTTTCTTGATATTTTGTAAATAAATTTTTGTTGAATTTCTCGTAATCTATTATTTCTCCAGCTTTTAGCTCAATTTGCCTAGAGATAAATCTGCGATAATATTCATCAAATTTAATATCGCCAAACAAGGCTCTGGTTGAAGCCTGAAGCTGTTCTTTATTAACTGCTAAAATAAAAATAATGCCTTTAATGGCAAAAATATGCTTGATAGCCTCTAAAAATTCTATGGCATAATTTGGGCGACATCTATCAAGTTCATCAATAATTATAATTAATCTTTTTTTGTTAGTTTTTGCGATGAATTTACCAAGTAATTCTCGAAGCTTTTGATATTGCTCTTTAGCTTGAAAAAATTGCTGATCTATATCTGGGCATTCTTCGTTAATTATTGTTCCAGTTTTTTGAGCTGTTTCAATTGCTGATTTAACGGCTGGTGAGTAGTTTTTAGCAAATTCGCCTAAAATTCTTATAGTAGCCCGAACAGTTTTTGTAAAATGGTCTTTGTTAAAAACACTTTTTTGTCCATCTTCAAAATATTTATCTTCAATCTTTTTGATTTTCTCTAAAATCTCGCTTAATATTGCAATTAAAGGATTTTTGGCAAAATCTGTTTCCCAAGCGTTTAAAGAAATAACAATTTCATCTCGCTCTTTTTCTTGCAAAAAATTTTCAAACATTTTGACAAATGTTGTTTTGCCACGACCAAAAGGAGCATTAAGACTTACAACAAAAGAATCTTCAGTAAAAGGGCAATTATATTCTATGGTTTGATAGATTTTTTTAGCAAAATCTATTCTATTAAAGCAATCATGGCTTTCAAAAGTTATTTTGGCGTTTTTGGCGTTAGTCATTTTTGGTAATAGGCTTATTCAAACGTAGTCTCAAAGCATTAAGTTTGATAAATCCTTGAGCATCTCTTTGATCATATACTTCATCTTCTTCAAAGGTAACATGGGATTCAGAATATAGGCTTTTTTTGGAAGAGCGGCCAACAACTGTAGCGCTACCCTTATAAAGATCTAAAGTTACTTCACCTTCAACATTTTTTTGTGATTCATCAATTAATGCTTGCAGCATTTTGCGCTCAGGTGAAAACCAAAATCCATTATAGATTAATTTGGCATATTTGGGCATAATTTCATCCTTTAAATGCGTGGCTTCACGATCTAGAGTTAGTGACTCCATGGCGCGATGCGCTACTAATAAAATAGTTCCGCCCGGCGTTTCATAAATTCCACGGGACTTCATGCCAACAAAGCGATTTTCTACTAAATCAAGGCGACCAATGCCATTTTTACCACCTAATTCATTTAATTTTGTTAATATTGACGCTGGCGATAGTTTTTGACCATCAATGGCTACTGGATCACCATTTTTAAATTCAATTTTTATTGTAGTGATTTTATCTGGTGCGTCTTGTGGGCTAACAGTTCTTTGATAGATATATTCAGGAGCTTTTTGATTGGGATCTTCTAATATTTTGCCTTCGCTAGATGTGTGTAATAAATTGGCATCAACGGAATAGGGCGATTCACCCATTTTATCTTTTGCTACTGGAATTTGATTTTTTTGCGCATAATCAATGAGTTTAGTGCGAGAGTTTAAATCCCATTCACGCCATGGCGCAATAATATTAATATCAGGATTATTGGCATAATATCCTAATTCAAATCTAACTTGATCATTTCCCTTGCCAGTAGCGCCATGACAAACTGCGTCAGCACCCATTTTGCGAGCAATTTCAATTTGTCTTTTAGCAATTAATGGACGAGCAATCGATGTGCCAAGAAGATAAACGCCTTCATAAACAGTATTAGCGCGAAACATTGGAAAAACATAATCTCTAACAAATTCTTCACGTAAATCCTCAATAAATATTTGTTGAACACCTAATGATTGTGCTTTTTGTCGAGCTGGCTCCAACTCTTCGCCTTGACCAAGATCCGCTGTAAAGGTTATAACTTCACAATCATATTTTTCTTGAAGCCACTTGAGAATAACTGAGGTATCCAATCCGCCGGAATATGCTAAAACAACTTTTTTGATATTTATCATTGATTAAAAATTAATTTGGTTTTCTTGACTTGCAGATTTATATTATATAATAAAGTGACAAAGGTAATTAATTATTATTAATAATATTTCATTAAATCAACCATGCAAATCAAAGAAGTTACAACCCGCGATGATATTGCTGCAACATATTCAGTTTTAAAGCAAATTTATGATGAAATTCAAGAAGATTCATATGTTGATGATGTTCTAAATATGATGCAAAGAGGTTATAAAATGGCTCATGTTTTAGAAGATGAAGGGCTTGATGATGGTCGCTGCATTGGTGTTATTGGCGTTAGAATAATTCGCAAACTACACTTTGGTAAGGCTTTGGAGATTGAAGATTTTATGATAGATCGTAAAAAAAGAGGTGTGGGCGTTGGTAAAATGATGATGCGCTGGGCTGAGTGGCAATCTGCAGTCTTTGGTTGTAGCAAAATTTTTGGTATTTTGGAATCAAAAAGGGAAGAGTCGCAGCGCATATATTCTCGTGAAGGACTTGATATATCTGGGGTATTTTTTGTAAAAAAATCAAGCTGAATAATTCATGCCCAACAATCAAGTAGATAAAACTTATAGTCAAAAGTTTTATAATATTTATGTCGCATATCTCAAACCTTTTTTTCGCATATATCTTTTACTACCGCTAAAAATATTAAAGATTTCTGTATCTGATTTGGTTAGGCAAAATGGCGTTGAACATGCTGGATATCTAGCTTTTTTAAGCATATTATCATTATTTCCTTTTTTAATTTTTTTAATAGCAATTATTGGCTTTTTTGGCGCGTCCTCAGAGGGAATAGAGTTTATCCAATATGCTTTGGATGCAGCACCAAAGGAAATGAAAAACGCACTAGCTCCACGCATAAATGAAATTATCTCGGGTCCACATCAAGGCTTTCTTACTATTGCTATTTTAGGTGTTGTTTGGACAGCCTCATCTTCGGTGGAGGGTTGTAGAACTATTCTTAATCGCGCTTATCGTATTGAATTTCCACCACCTTATTTATGGCGTCGATTTATAAGTATAGTAGAATTTTTTATTATAACATTCACTATTGTTGTTGGTGTGATAATATTTTTAATTATTCCAAAATTTTTAAAAAAAATTGATTTAATAAATTATCTGGAACTGGATTTTGGATCGGATTTTTTTTATATTAGTAAAATTATTGTTTTGCTTATTGTAACAATATCAACTTCTTTACTTTATTATATATTGCCCAATACTAAGCAGAAAATCACAGAAACTTTGCCCGGATCAATTTTAGCAGTAATTTTGTGGTCTTTGTTGCAAAAATTATTTTCTTTTTATTTAAGTTATTTCGATCAAGTTAATTTTGTCTACGGATCTTTGGCGGGAATTATAGTTTCTCTAATGTTTTTTTATTTAATTAGTTTAATTTTTATATTAGGCGCTGAATTTAATTATCATTTCCACAGAGTTTATTTTGTATTTTTTAAAAAAAATAAATCATGAAAGTTAGAATAAATATATCACTAAAAAAGGGAGTCTTAGATACTCAAGGCAAAGCAATTGAAAATCTTTTGGTTAAGGATTTCAATTTTTCAAATATTTCTGATGTACATCAGGGTAAATTCATTGATCTTGATATTAACGAAGTCAATAAAGATAGGATAAGGCAAATAGTTGATGAAATTTGCGATAAGTTTTTGGTAAACAAGGTAATTGAGGATTATAGTTTTGTTATCTTAAGTTAATAAATATATGAAGGCAGCTATTATAACATTTCCTGGCTCTAATTGTGATCGCGACAGCGTTGATGCTATCAAAAAAATAGGCGGTAATGCCATCAATATTTGGTATAAGGATAGCAGCTTAGATGATGATCTTGATTTAATCATTTTGCCCGGAGGATTTTCCTATGGAGACTATTTGCGATCGGGTGCGATGGCTGCTGCATCGCCAATAATAAAAGAAGTTAAAAGATTGGCCAAAAAAGGTGTAAATATACTAGGTATTTGCAATGGCTTTCAAATTTTAACGGAGATCGGCTTAATCAAGGGATCGCTTATGCGCAACCGCGATATGAAGTTTATCTGTCGCCCTGTATATTTAAAAGTTAATAATAATAGCGCTAAATTTACTAAAAATTATCAAAAAGATGAAATAATAAAAATACCAATTGCTAATATGGATGGAAATTATTTTGCCAATGATGATATCTTAAAAGAGCTACAAGATAATAATAATATTGCATTTACATATTGCAATGAGCGTGGTCTTGATTTGGATTCTTCAAACCCCAATGGCTCAAGCAATAATATTGCTGGGATTTTTAATAGTAAAAAAAATGTTCTTGGCATGATGCCTCACCCTGAAAGAGCAATAGGCTATAATAAAGACTTGGGAAGCGATGGTATTAAAATTTTTAATAGCCTTCTTGTATAAAATTAGATATTAACCCGCGCACTAACTAGTTGGCATTTTAACAAAAAGATTTTTTCCCCCGAAACTCTTCTTGAAAGCCGTAGCACTTACTGCTACTTTAGTTTTCAAGAAGAGTTTCGAAAAAGAAAATACTGCAGTTAAAAGTTAACTAGTTAGTGTGCGGGTTAATAAAATTAATTTAAAAAATATTTAAAGAGTAGTTGACATTAATCAAACTAATGACTTATTGTTATCTTGCTTGGTTACTAAAAAGTTACCAGATGCTAGCATATTTTATATTATGCTTAATCTAAATTTCACATTTTCCTTAATTTCAGAATTAAAATCAAAAAATTCTAATGATGCCGTCATTTGTCGCAAGTTTTTTATAACTGAGACACTTATCTGTATCTATATTTTACTATAATTTCTTATATATTAATCATATCAAAGATGTCCTCAAAACTTACATTAAATCATAGCGCATCAAGTGATGTCGTTAAACCAGCTATAGTAGCTAAAGAAAACCCTAAAAGCCCTGAAGATATCGGCGCGCCGATCACAGAGTTAGATTCTCAAATAAAAAAAGAGCCAAAAAAAATTCACAGCGGAAGTTTGTTGAGCAAATCTAATGGATCTCCTGACGCAGCAATTAATACTAACTTTAAAAAATCTTCAAAAAAATCAAACAATTACAAAGAAAGCGAACCTTCGGCAGACATAGATGAGGTTCCTAAGCAAAATATATTGGAGCTAAAGAGTTTAAAAACAAAAAAAGCCGAAAGTTTAATCGAGGTTGCAAAAGAGCACGGTCTTGAAAATATTGGCGATTATGGAAGGCAAGATATTATTTATCATATTCTCAAAAGCTTTTCAAATGCTAATCCGCAAAATGTGATTATAGGGGAGGGTGTGTTAGAAGTGCTCGTTGATGGATTTGGATTTTTAAGGTCGCATGAAACTAATTATTTTCCAGGATCCGATGATATTTATGTTTCTCCGAGTCAAATTAAAAGATTTGGATTAAGAACGGGAGATACAGTGAAGGGTCAAATTAGAGCTCCCAAAAAAGGAGAAAGATACTTTGCTCTCTTGAGAGTTAATGAAGTAAATTTTGGATCACCTGACTTAATTAAGAATCGCGTCTTTTTTGATGATTTAACACCTCTTTATCCACAAGAAAAGTTAAAGTTAGAGCTTGAAGATCCGCTTAATAAAGACTCAAGTACTAGAATAATAGATCTCGTTACCCCACTTGGAAAGGGTCAAAGAGCTTTGATAGTTGCACCTCCTAGAACCGGTAAAACATCTTTGATGCAAAATATTGCTCACGCAATAACTACAAATCATCCCGAAGTCACTTTAATTGTTCTTTTAATTGATGAGAGGCCAGAAGAGGTCACTGATATGATTAGAACGGTTAAGGGTGAGGTTGTTAGCTCAACTTTTGATGAATCAGCGCATCGCCATGTTCAACTTGCTGAAATGGTAATAGAAAAGGCGCGTAGATTAGTGGAAGCTAAAAAAGATGTCGTAATTCTACTTGATAACATCACAAGACTTGCCCGCGCCTATAATACCGTTATCCCTTCTTCAGGTAAGGTTTTGACAGGTGGAGTTGATTCTAACGCCCTACAAAAGCCAAAAAGATTCCTGGGTGCCGCTAGAAATATTGAGGAAGGTGGCTCGTTAACAATTATATCTACAGCGTTAATAGAGACTGGATCTAGAATGGATGAAGTAATATTTGAAGAATTCAAGGGAACTGGCAATGCTGAAATAGTTTTGGATCGAAAAATATCAGATAAAAGAATATTTCCAGCAATTGATATTACCAGATCAGGCACAAGAAAAGAAGAGCTTTTGGTCGATAGAGCTACTTTGTCAAAAATATGGATGTTGCGTAGAATTGTTAACCCAATGAACTCACTAGAGGCAATAGAATTCTTGCTGCAAAAGCTAAGTGGCACAAAAAGTAATGAAGAATTTTTTAAATCAATGAATTCTTAATATTCATGAAATCAAATACCAATTTTCATCTGTAATATCACTTTAATCTTCTTATTTTTGACCTCAAATTTAAGTAATAAATTTTACATATATTTCTATATGTGATGCTTTATTGCTTAAATTTTTTTCTTAAAAATTAATTTGATCAAAATAACATTAGAGATGGAAATTGACATAAAAACACTTAAGATATAATATTTACTGAATTTATTTTAATAAACTGTTGTTCATGACTTTATTTAGAAAGTTTTCGATATTGCTATATTTGATATTTCTTACTGGCTGTATCCTTAAAAAAAACTTTGATGTTTTATCTGATTTTGAGCCTCATTTGATATATAAAGGTGATTACATATCTTATTTAGGATTGGAATATTTAGATTTTGCCCGCAAATTAAGATCAGTTGAAGATTTTGAATCTTCTGAGTATTTTTCTAAAAAGGGTCTGGCTGCAATTACAGATAGTGAAATAGCCTTAGAAAATCCACTAGATTGGGACGCTGATAAATCACAAGTTCAGCTGATGATATTAATGCAGACTCGTATGGAGTCCTTAATGAGACGCAAATTTTTACAAAAATCAATTCCAATTCAATTATCACACCTAGTTTTTCTTTATGATTGCTGGGTAAGCACAGAATCAAGAGCAATTTTTGTTGCTGATGATTTAGCAAGGTGCCGAGTTAGATTTATAAAACTATTGAATGAGGTAGAGTATTATCTTACCAACTTAAATAATGATAAAACTGAGCCGGTTAAGATTAAAGAACCAGAATTTGAATTATTTAGGGTTAAATTTGACTATGATAGTTTTCAACTTAATGATAAGGCTTTTCATGATTTATATCAGGCTCTCTCTTATCTTGAATCTTTAGATCAAGGCTTCAAGCTTTTACTAGTTGGAAATACTGACAGATCCGGCAGTAGAATGTATAATAAAATCCTCTCTTTAAATAGAGTTTTAACTATTAAAAAATATCTTATGAGTAATGGTATTAGTGAAGATTTAATTAAAACGGAGGCTTTAGGAGAGGAATTTCCAGAAATAGTTACATTTGATGGCAAGTCAAATCAGCCCAATAGATCTGTTGAGATATATGTTATTACCGGCATCCCTGATGAGATAGCTAATACCTTGCCAGTGCCACTGGTAAAAAACCAAGTCTACCAAAAAGAAATAAGAAAAGCTCGAGAAATGAGAGGATTAGAAAATTAAAATGACCGAAAGCTATGATTTTTCTATAAAAAAAAGAATTGTTGTTAAAATTGGATCGTCCTTAATAGTTGACCAAGAGACCGGTGCAAGGCAGCAATGGATCAGCAACCTTGCCTCAGACATTGCCAGCTTTACAAGTCTTGGTTACGAAATTATCATAGTGTCTTCCGGTGCTATTGCTCTGGGTGTCCAGGAAATGTCAATCAATGACAATACTAATAAAAACAATCTTACCTTACCACAAAAGCAGGCTATGTCTGCTATTGGTCAAATTTCCTTAATGAATATTTATCATCATATTTTTAAAAAATATTCATTAAATGTAGCTCAAATCCTACTAACAGCATCAGATTGCGACTCTGTGAATCGTCGCAATAATTTTAGCAATACCATTTCTGAATTATTGAATAAAAAAATCATTCCAATAATTAATGAGAATGATTCTATTTCAGTAGATGAAATCAAGATTGGTGATAATGATACCCTGGCAGCTCATATTGCTAAGATAACTAATGCCGATCTTATGATACTTTTTTCTGATATTGATGGATTGTATGATGATAATCCAAAAATAAACAAATCAGCAAAATTTATTAAAAAAGTTACCAATATCGATGACAGTATAATCCTAATGGCAGGTGACTCATTGTCAAAAGTTGGCACCGGAGGCATGATAACAAAAATTCAGTCAGCCAAAATGTTGCAAAATAGTAAATGTGACACCATTATCACTTCTGGTATAGAGTTAAATTGCCTAGCAAAGTTAATTAATCATCAGCAAAAATTTACTGTTTTTACTAACCAATAGCAAATATTATCTTTAACTTACGTAGTAAAGATATTCCAGATATAATTTATAAAAAAATGTATTCTAATAACCTTGAAGAAGTAATTATTGATAATCGTAACGTTAATGTATCTTTTGAATTTTTTCCGCCAAAAAATGATGAAATGGAAAATAAACTATGGCAGGCTATTACTAAATTAAAAAACCTTAATCCTGACTTTGTTTCTGTAACTTATGGCGCTGGTGGATCTACTCGTGAAAGAACCCATAGTACAATAAAAAAAATATTAGATGAAACAAATCTTAATCCAGCCTCACATCTAACATGCGTTGCCGCATCTAAAGATGAAATTAATGAAATTTTATTAAATTATTGGCAAATGGGAGTGCGCCATATTGTGGCATTGCGAGGAGATATGCCTTCATCAAGTCCAAATTATCAACTACATCCCAATGGCTATAATTATGCTAGTGATTTAGTATTGGCGATAAAAGATCTTCGCAAAAAAAATATCAATTTTGAGGTATCCGTTGCTGGTTATCCAGAAACTCATCCGGAAGCTAAGAGTTTTGACGAAGATATTAAATATCTAAAGCATAAGGTTGATTGTGGCGCAGATAGAATTATAACGCAGTTTTTTTTTGATGCTGATGCTTTTCTTAGGTTTGTTGATAAATGTCGTAACGCAGGCATTAATATTCCTATCATACCAGGAATTTTACCAGTAAGTAACTTTAAGCAAGTAAAGCATTTTTCTAAAATGTGTGGTGCAAATATACCAAAATGGATGCAAAACATCTTTAATGATCTTGATAACCATCCAGAAACAAGGCAGTTAATAGCAGCAATGGTTGCTAACGAGCTGTGCAGCATCCTATATAAATCTGGCATTAGTCAATTTCATTTTTATACATTAAATCGAGCTGACTTAACAAGAGCGCTATGTCACGTCTTGGGAGTAAGATAATAATATTATATATTAAGCTGAAATCGAACAATTATCTAAAATTAACAATAGAACTATCTCAAAAATTAAACTACTTCACCCGAACAAAGAGGTCTTTTAAATGTCTAAATTTCGCTATTATTAATAGTATTTAATACACTAAAGTCATTACCACCTCCTCAAAAAACGCTCTAGATCTACCTCTAGAGCGTTTTTTTTGTTTTTTTCTTTGGGGTTTTTGGAATTTTTTTAGTAAAAATTGATATTTTATAGCTATTTTGGGCTATTTTTGTCGATTTTTTGCTTTTCT
>Ga0209223_10004263_pt1 | contig 13155 bp, 13 predicted proteins | sample COG_06_FD_184750 | JGI IMG/M metagenome (GOLD analysis project Ga0209223, IMG submission 184750) | Pelagic Microbial community sample from North Sea - COGITO 998_met_06 (SPAdes) (version 2) | ecosystem: Environmental > Aquatic > Marine > Neritic zone/Coastal water | place: Helgoland, sampling...
GCTCAGCTGGTAGAGCAATTGATTTGTAATCAATAGGTCCGCGGTTCGACTCCGTGCGGGGGCACCATCACTAAATAAAATCAATAAACAGTATATTACTTACTTAATTTTAAATTTTTTTGAATAGATACAAAAGTGTACTTTTTTGAATAAAGATTTATTAATATATTTATCTATTATTTAATATCTAATAAAATAAATAAATGTTTCGTATATTTTTTATAAAATGCTTGTTAATTTTTCCATTATTTATACTTACATTAAATGTTTATAATATTTTTTTTCCGACAGATTACCGGAATGATCAATATTTAATAAATGGCTATTTTTCAGAAGAAAATAAAAAAAATTTAAATTATATTTCTGAAGAAAATAGAAATGAAATAATCAAATATAAAGATGCAATTAAAAGTTTCGATAAATTATATTCTATTCATGGAGAGTCACTAAAATTTTTAAAGGAAGCCACAAAAATTTACTTTATGGCAAAAGTACCGGTAGAATATGGTTGGAAAGAAAAATACACTAAAATAAAGTTTCAAGAAAATTGGGTCCTTTATTTTGTTAGAAAGTTTGAAGAATATCAAATAAATAATGGGGGAAAAAGCAAATTTGGAGGAGCCTATATTTTTTATCAATCATCTGATTATAAGTTTGCTCTTAAGAGAGGAATTGGTATTTGCTCTCAAGATGCAGTCAGTTTCGCAAATTTAATTAAGAGAAGATACAATATTGATTATAATATTATTGGTTTAGATGGACATGTATTAATGCAGGCAAAGATTAATAATAAATTCTACTTATCAGATCCAAATATGGGCTTAACTTTTAATTTTAATATAGACGAATATTACGATAATTATCAAAATAAATTGATAATTAAAAACACTTACACTGCTATTGGACGTCAGGATCTTGCAGAACATTTTAATAAACCTGGTAACAGAAAATTTAAATATACTGGACCTAAAGCCATAGAAAATACTTATAATCCAGATACAATTACATTTTATTCAAACTATATTAAATGGCTTATACCAATATTTTTTTTGTTAATTGGAATCTATTTAAACTATAAAAAACGTAAAGTGGAATTAAAATAACAGTAATTGTAATTATAGTGTCTGCAATTTTTTTTTAAAATATCTAAATAACAGTTCAAAACCAGAGAAACTAAGTGGAATAATAAAAAATAATCCATAAAAAATTTGTTTTTGATCTCCTCTTAAAATATATGGCAAGACTATTATAGATGTAACCAAAAATGCTGATAATAGAAAAAATTTAAATTTAGTAAATTTTGTTTTTAATAGGTTTATAATTAATCCAAAATATATAAAAAACACCATACCAACTGCAAAAAAATTATATTTAAAAGATAGTTTTATATTTATCCAAGTTAATAACATAAATAATCTAGCTGAATACAGCTTAATTGAATATAAAGGATTATCAACAAATGCACAAAAATGATTACGAAGTGAATTATACTCTGTAAGTAAACACTTATTATAGGTTTTCATTACTTCATTATCAATTGTTAAAATTTTAAAATCATTTTTAATCAAATCAGTTTGTAAATAACTATCTGAAAAAGGTGAAAGACCTACCGCATATTTATTTAAATATAAAAAATATAACATAAAAAAAGTTGCTAAAGCTAAAACATTTAAAATAGATTTTTTTTCATCAATTAAATAAAATCTATAAAATAAAATCATAAAAATAGTAAAAAAAACTTTTCCATCTAGTTTTAGTAAAAAAAATATAGATATAAAAAATAGTATCTTAAATAACTTTCCATGATCATATTTTGATAAGAAAAAAAAAGAAATCATAAATAGGCTCATAGTTAAACCAGCATGATTTAAGGTATGTATCCAAAAAATAAAAAATGGATTACATATTATAAAAAAAGTTGATAAAAAAGAAGTAAGTTTTGAAAAGTTAAAATTTATAAGAGATTTATAGAATAAAATAGATGATAAATAATAAATTAAATATTGAACTTCTACATAATAATTTATTAAATTAAGTTTTTCCAAAATTGTAATGAATAATGTGTATGTAAAAAATAAATGCCAAGCAATATTTTTACCCCCTAACAAGCCTTTACCAATACCAGCTGCAAAAAAATTTTCTAAGTCAACATATCTATTAGCATCAAAAGATGTTGCCATCATTACAGGGTCGTGCCTTGAATACATGTAGCTTGACGAGATAAGATAAAGAATTAAGTAACCAAAAATTAAAAACATTATTTTTTGGTTTTTGTTAAAATATTTCATAAATCTCTATATATAATTGATATTATTATTAAGTATTGTAATTTAAAAAAATTAATTCGTTTCTCTTCTTAACCGTTCAATTTTGTTTATGCTAATACTTGTAATTAAACAAGATTAATAAGCAAATTATTTTACTAATTAGAATAATTTTTTTATCTTAGATATTACGTAATTCATATCAGCATTAGTTATTTTTGGGTAAGATGGGATATAAAACCCATACCGTCCTAAATAAGATGAGTTAGGATACTTTATTTTGTTAAAAATTTTCATTTTTTTAAAAATTTTTTGTTCATGCATTGGCCAAAAAAAAGGTCTAGCACCTATACCGTATGTGCTTAATTTTTTTATAATACTAGAGGCTAAAATCTTTTTATTTTTTATAACAATGCCCACAACCCAATAAATATTTTTTGAATAAGAAATTTTAGGTGGTGTCATATATATATTCTTATTTTGAGACAATCTTTTATAATAGTAATTTCCTATATACATTTTTTTTTTAGCAACTGTATCAAGTCTTTTTAATTGATTAATTCCTAAGGCAGCTTGAATATTTGTTATTCTATAGTTCCATCCAATGTCTTCATGATTAAACCTTTGTTTGCTTCCAAAACATAAATTTCTTAATGTTTTACACTTCTTATATAATTTTAGATTGTTTGTAGAAATCATGCCACCTTCTCCGGTAGTTAATTGCTTGTTAGCATAAAAACTAAAAGTACTAATATCTCCAAATGATCCACAATACTTATTTTTATATTTCAGTCCAATAACTTCAGCAGCATCCTCTATTAAAAATATTTTATTTTTTTTACAAATTTTCATAATCTTATCCATGTCATTGGAATAAGAATAAATATGAGTAACTATTATTGCTTTAGTTTTTTTTGTGATATTTTTTTTTAAATCTTCTAATTTGATATTCCAAGTTTTCATGTCACAATCAACTAAAACTGGCTTTGCATTTTGTTTAATAACTGCTAATGCATTTGAAATTATTGTAAAATTAGGAATTATCACTTCATCATTTTTTTTTAAATTTAGTGATCTAATCGCAATTTCTAAGGCAGCTGTACCATTTGACACTGCAACGGAATATTTTTGCTTAATTTTCTTTGAAAATTTTTTTTCAAAAGATTTTACTTCAGGTCCATCAGAAGAAATCCAACCTTTTTTTAAAACATTACTAACTGATTTTATATCTTGATTTGATATATGGGGTACACTTACAGGAATAAATTTTTTATTTAATTTTAATTTTCTTTTCATTAACTTTTTCAAATTTAACCTTATCCACTGATAAAGAGTAAGGACCTTGCTTAACTTCTATCATTTTAACATCTTTTAAAACTTTAAAACCATGACCTCCATTTGATAACATTATCAAATCATTTGCATAAAGCTTTTTACTGAATAAATATTTTTCTTTATCGTTGTAAAAATCAATTCTTAGTATCCCTTTTAATAAAATTATCACTTCTGTCGTAAGTAAAACTTTTGACTTACGCTTATTATGTCTATGAGGGACTATTATATGATTTTTTTTATGATTCATATAACCAAACTGTTGGGTAGATTCTTTATCAGTAAAAAAGTTTACCCCAGTTTTTTTTTGATAATCACGTCTTACAATTAGAGCGTACAATTTTTTTTGATTATAAATTTTTTCTATCATCTTTATTTTAATTTTTTCTAAATCTTATTATTAATATTCTTAAAAAATAACTGAAACCAAGAGAAAAAAACATCAAAAAACTAGAGGCAGTTTTGCTTCCTTCCTGATCTGGTGGCTGAACATATGGTAATTCACATATTCTGATGCCGTTTTTTTTAATCTTATATAAAAATTCAATAAAAAACTCACCATGTCCATATGCTATAGGCACACCATATTTTAAAACTTCCTTTCGCATTAAAAAAATACTACTTGTATAATCCTTAATTTCACTTCCTAATATAAGTCTACAAAAAAAGTTAATAATTTTGCTTGAAAGTACTCTCATTGTGGATCTTTGGTCTCCGCCACCATCAACGTATCTTGATAATAATACAATATCGTTTGTTTCTAATTTTCTAATCATTTCGCTAAAATGATGAGTAAGTTGAGGCATGTTAGAGTCTGTCCAACCTATGTAATCTCCATTTGTATTTATCAAACCTAATAAAAAAGCTGAAGCAAGACCTCTTGACTTTCTTGAATAAAATCTAAAATTTTTATTATCAATAGTTTTTAAAATTTCTAATGTTCCATCAATTGAATTATCATCTACTAGAATAATTTCAACATTATCCAGAGTTGAAAAAATTTTATCAATTGATGTCTTGATTATGAGTGCTTCATTATAAGTGGACAAAATTATAGATATCTTTTTATACATTATATTTTTTTAATTCATCATCCATCATAATTTTAATTAAACCGTTTAAATCTGTCTTAGGATTAAATTTTAACTCCCTCTTTGCTTTGAGGGTATCAGCTAATAAATTTCTAGTTTTAGAGGGTCTGAAAAGTTTTTTATCAATCCTAGTATATTTTTTATAGTTAAGACCAATATATTCAAAACATTTTTTTACAAAGTACTCTACAGTGTTATTTTTTCCTGTACCAATAACATAAAAATCAGGTTTTTTTCTTTGCATTATTTTCCAAGAATATTCCACGTATTCTTTTGCATATCCCCAATCAATTTTTGATTTAATGTTTCCCAAATATAAAATTTTTCTTTTACCATGAAATATTTCACAAACACTTTGAACTATTTTTTTTGAAACATAATCTTGATGTCGTTTTGGAGACTCATGATTAAAAAATATTGCTCCACAGATATGTAATTTGTATACCTTGGAATACATTTTAGATGCATAATATGCTGTAGTTTTTGCCAGTCCATAAATACTGTTTGGTTCAGGATTTGTTTTTTCATTTTGTTTGAATTTTTTTGTTTCTCCAAATATGTTTGATGAAATTGGTTGAAAATATTTTATCTTTTTATTTTTTTTTCTGATTATTTCAAGAATTTCAATAACTGATAAAGCGGTTACTTTAAATGAATAAGACGGAATTTGAAAACTCCAACCAACATGATCTTGGTCAGCAAAATTATAAATTTCACTTGGATTAACTTCATTAATAATATTATTTAAAGAAATTGGATCAAGTAAATCACCTTTATGTAAAAAGAAATTTCTGTTAGTAATTAGGTGTTCAATGTTTTGCGTGTTACCTACTGATGATTTTCGGTACATTCCATGTACCTCATATTTCTTTTCAATTAAAAGTTCAACCATGTAAGATCCATCTTGACCAGTTGCTCCTAATACAAGTGCTTTTTTTTTACTCATTTACTTATTCTATCTTAAAATTTTAAATTTTGGATAAGGTAATATAAACTTACCCCCTGAATTAAGCCATTTTTTTTCACGCTTTACGAATTCATTGATAAATCCATAAGGCATTACAAAAAAATAATCTGGATTCAATTTTCTGGCATTCTCTTCAGATATTATTTTTACACCTGATCCAATGGTATATTTGCCCCATTTTACCTGGGTTCTTTCTGATGCATAAGGAATTTCTTTATTTGTTAAACCATAATATTGTAAAAGGGTATTTCCTTTAGTGGATGCTCCGTAAAGAAATATTTTTTTACCAGATTTAACATTTTCTTTAATAAATTTTACAGTTCTTTTTTTATTATGCTTAACTCTTTTGATAAATTTAATTATTTCACTATAGTTAGCTTGTTCTTTATATTTTATAGATTTCTTTATATTTTTTTTACAATAGATTCTATAAGAGCCACCATTAATTTTATTTTCACTCATCTTAAATATTTTTAAACCATTTTTTTCAAATAAATATCTTAATGAATTGTAAGAATAGTATTCTAAATGTTCATGGCATATGTTGCCTAAGTCATTTGTCTTAAACATAGAATGTGAACACATTAATTGTGCAACAAAAATACCATCATCATCTAAAGCATCAGCGGCATGTTTGATGAATTCTGAAGGATCTTCTAAATCATAAAACATTCCTATAGCAGAAATAACTTTTAACTTTTTATATTTGGTTGGAATTTTTTTTAGATGCTTTGTGTGCCAAAAATCATTAATCATAAAGTGGCAATTTTTTTTTAACTCACTTTTTAAATTTTTTGCAGGTTCACAACCAATCGTAATGATCTTATCTTTTTTAAAATATTTAAGAAAAGTTCCATCATTTGCTCCAATATCTAAAATAACATCTCCAGATTTTATCTGACAATTTTTCTTTATATCTTGATAAAGCTCTTTTAAACCATCTCTCATCGTTTTTGTAATACCAGACTTGTACCAGTAAAATTTTTTATACATTAATTCTTGTGGCGCTGAGTGTTCTAGTTGAAGAAGTTTGCAATTTTTACAATAAACAAGATTTAATGGTGCCTTAATGCCTTTTTTAATTGAAGCTTTGTGAACAAAATTACTCACATAATGATTTCCAAAATCATAAATTTGTTTGAGTTCTTTATTTTTACAAAGTCTACATTTTTTAATTTTTATTGTTTTGGGGATTTTCATGATTAGTTACATTTATAATATATAAATTCTCCAGACAAGATACATATTTTTGTATATATCTCTTGATATTTTATAAAATATATATGAAAAAAAATAATTATTTTTTAAATTTTTTAAGATCATATCACAATATTTTTTTTAAAGTTCTTTACTTTGAAATCTTTTATTCAATTCTATTTAAGGAAATATTACCCAAAATTAAAATCCAAAATAGTTCAAAAAGAACTGATACTGTTCCTTGTATTTATTATTTCTTACATGAGATTTCAAAATTTTTAAAAAAAAAGAATGTCAAATCAATTGTAGACATTGGGTCCGGCTATGGAAGGGTGGTTAATTTTATTAGTTTAAAAAATAAAATTAAATCCCATGGGATTGAATATGATAAAGAAGTCTTTAGATTTGCTTTAAAAGTAAAAAAAGCAAAAGTTAACCTTTATTGTGGAGACATATTTTCTTTTAATCTTAAAAAGTTAAAAACAAAATGTTTTATTCTTGTTGATCCCTTTAAAAGGCCAAATGACAATATAAAAATTTTATTTAAGATTAAAAAACTTTACCCTGGGAAAAAAAAATATGTAATATCAGTTAATAATCCTAAAGGAAAATTCCCAAATGAATTCAAATTAATTTATTCAATTATTGGTAGTAAGACGAGAGTGTTAAAAATTTTTGAGATTAATTAATGTAAATTATTAAATAATGATTAACAATATTCTTAAAACTACAAAAGGTTCTAAATATTTTCTTTTCTTAATTGTCTTACAGGTACTTTCACATAATTTTATTTTTTTAAATTTAATTTTAAGAAATACATATTACTTAAGTGCTTTAATTGTAATTTTTTTATTTTCTATATTTTATAAAGATTTTTATTTTGAAAAAATTGAAATGAATACTAAGAAAATTAGAATTAAAGATTTTTCTATATCTATATTAGTATTTTTTCCCTTAATATTATTTTTTATAAAAATTTATAATGCAGATTTTAATTGGGGTGGTGATTATAGGGATAATATACTTTTTTCTTTAGTAAATACAAAATTTTGGTTAACTCAAATTTTTTCAGATAAAATAAGTGATCCATTAAATATTAAATATATCATTTTAAATTTTTATAATTCTAGAATTTTTAGTCTAATATTATTTTTTCTTATAACGCTGTATTTATATAAAAAGAATTATGGAAATTTAGCAAATATAATTTTAATTTTAGTCATTTATTTATGGTCAACATATGAACAGATTCCAACATCTTTTGGAATAAAAGACCCACAAGGCACAAACTTTATAAATATATTTTCAAACTTAATTTTTTACCTTTTTGACCTTAATCTGCTGGATACATTGCGGTTAACAAATTTAATATCAATATTCTTATGGGCTGTTGTCTTAAGACCAATTTTTTTAAATGAAAAGTTAGATTTTAAGATATTACCTTTTATATTTTTTTATGCTTGGTATCCACAATTTATATATTTACAAGTGGGAGCAAGCAATGAACCATGGTCAATAATTTTTGTATTTTTAGCTATGGAAAGTTTTTTTAAATATAGGTTTGATAGAATATTTTTAACTATTATTTTTTTATGCATTGGATCGTGTTTTAAATCTCAAGTTTCTTTATTTATACCTGTGTTTACTTTTTTTTACTTACTTGAAAAAGTTGATCTTTCAAAAAAATTGTCACTTATCTTTTTAAGCAGTTTAGCTTTATTTAACACATCTTCTTTTTCATATATCAGAGAAACAATTTATAATATGTGGCAACCCATTAAAATTGAAAACTATGGCCTTAAACATTTTGATAATAATTTCTTTGATCTTGTAATTTTAAGATTATCTGAAATATATAGTTTATTAATAATTTTTTTAATATGTCTTTTTATTTTAATTAAAAATTATCAAGAAAATAAAAAAATAGTCTTATATTTGAGCATATTATCAATTTTTTTCTTTTCAATTTTATTTTTTAATACTTTACCTCAGTTTATACAGCACACATTATATCCAAGATATTACGTATATCTATTTATAATAATTTTAAGTTTTGTCGTATTGGAAACGTATAAAAATCAAAAATTAGTCAACATATTGATAATAATATTTACTATATTTGTTTATTCTAAAGATCTATCGAAATTTTTTAACTTTAATAAAGAAACAGTTTATAAATTAAATTTTTCACAATTTGATGTTGATCCACTTTATTTAGGTTTAAATCAAATTATCAATATGTCAGATAAAGATCTTAAAAATAAAAAAATACAAGATATCTACATAAGTAGATCAACAAAAATAATATATAAGATACCAAATTATCTTTTCAAAAATTATAACATTTTGGCTTCACCCAAAGGTAAGATTTTCTGTAACTGCGATAATAAAAAAAATGTAATAATTAACTTTTATCCCAAATTAAGGAATTCTCTTAACAAATTCAAAACTACCATGACTACTTCGCCCGAAGGCTACAATGAACTTTTTGGAACAAATTTAAAAGATCCTAAAACTAAGTGCATAGAAAAAATGAAAGACACATGCTCAATTGTTCACTTACTTAAGGAAGAAGATAACACTATAATTGGAGCTTTGGGTATTAATTAATCTATAGTTTTTTCAATTCTCTATAAATTTGGTTAGCTTTAATTTTTAATTTATTATCAAATTTTAAATTTTTTAAATTATCTAAATTATTTTTATTTTGAAAAATATTTTTCTCAGAAAAAGAAAAATTTAAGTTAAACTTTTTCAATATTAGAGTTAATTTTGTATTAAACTTTTCATATGCAAGAAATTGAATATTTTTAGATGGCTTATAATTTTTTAAGACATTTTCATAAACATAAACCCAATAAGCTAACCAAAAGTTAATATTAGTATTTTTATATTTTGTACTAAAATTTTTTTTAAACTTTAAAGTTTTTAAGTTCAATCCAAACTCATGATGGACAAGATAATCCATATAACTTAAAATGAAGGTATTTTTTTTTGATTTTTGCATAAAATTTTATGCGTTTTTATAAGTGAATATGATTGAAAAAATGGATCTCTAAAAGTTATAATAAAAAAGGTATGCTTTAAATTTTTAAAACTATTTAATCTTAAAATATTGTTATTATTTTTAGTGATATATAAATTTTTATTCTCTCGATAAGTTATAATATTTACGTACTTTTGATATTCACTCATTTCGTATTCGTCTATGCTATGCATCGAAATGTTATTTTTATTAATATATTTTCTATTTTGAAATACCCTCCAAAAAACTTCATCAAATGCTTCGGGCATTTCATCTGCTACAAAAATACCATCATTATGAATTCTTTTATATTTTCTTTTTTTATTCTTTTTAATAAATTTTTCCCAGAGATTTATTAGTAAAAATATTTTTAAATATTTTTTTAAAAAATTAAAAATATTTGGTGAAAGTATAAAAGGAAAGTCCTGAAAAGTTAGTGAGGAGAATTTTTTAGTTTTATACAACTCATTTAATAATATTGTTGTACCAGATCTTGGAAGACCAGTAATAATTAGAGAGTTTATTTTTTTTCTTTTTTTATAAAAAAAGAGTTTATCAACATCGAATAATACCTCTTGAAAAATATTATTTCCTAAAAAAATTCTAAATAATAATTTATCCAAAAAAGAATAACTCACTAAATTATTTTTTTTTCTTTTTAAAAAATTTTTTTAAGAGGTAATAAAACATAACTAAAATTAAAAATAATACAGCTAAAATTATTCCTATGATAAAAAGTAATACTGGTATTGCCACACCTGGACCAAAATATGCAGAGGCTAATGTCTTGAATCAACTATAAATAATAAAGAAATAAAAAAAATTATTTGCATTTATTTTTATCCATCCAATCTAAGTTCATCTCTTGATTGGTAAAATATGTGCTCCACCTAAACCAAGACTTGTTAGATTCATCAACATGTTTAATAAATTTCCAAATTATCTCCTCTTTATCCATAAGATAGAGAGAATGATCGATATCTAAAAATAATTTGTTTTTATCTATTACTCTTTGTACTCCATTGCTTGATTTATTAAATTGAGTTGCATTCATTGGTTTCTCAAATGGTGTAGTTACTTCGTTATTTTTTGTATCAAATAAATATAATTTAGTTGCATTTTTTGCATTGGGATTATCTCGATTAATTTTATAACCTGGCATATTAAGATAATTGTTGTTTCCGTAGATAGAGAAAACTCCTTCTCCTAAGTAGTCAATATCATGTTGTGCTATCCATGGACCACTTTTTAACCAAATAATTTTTTTTTCTTTTGGCCTATACAAAAAAACTGTCGATAAATGCCTTGAACTAAAAGCTATATCTCCTTGATTTACATAATCATCATTAACTAGTATTGGCTGTGAGTCATTGATATGGAGAATGTTATTTCCCCATGGTCTTCCTAAGATTAAATACTCGTAATCATTTTCTATCAAAATATTTGTTACAGACTCCTCTTTTAGAATATTTCCATTTTTAGTATCTATAATAGAATATCCATCATCTTTAATGAATTTTCCTATATCGTTATCTTTATTAATTTTTGTAGTTAATGTTGCCATAATTCTATCTTCATTTATTTTTTCGATACTATGATGAAAAAAATTATAGTTAATCCACTCCATTTCACTACATGCAGACAGTTTTATAAGAGGTGCGCCAGCGCCAGGATGAAAAATTATGCTTCCATCTTTCATCAATACAGGTTGAGTAGGACGAAAGACTTTTCTCGAGTATTCCAAGTCATCTGCATTCCAACCAATATTTAAAGTGTACTTTCCTTGAGCGGTTTCTAAAAGTGGTTCATTTTTTAAAATTTCAGCTGGGTCCGGAACCCATTTCCATATATATTTTTTTTCATTCAGATCATAAAGATAAATAATATTTGCATTATAATCTGACGAATATGCCGAAAATACTAAATATCCACCACTAAACTTATTTTTATTAAAAATTTTTAAATCAGAGGTTTCAACTATTTCATTTTTGATAGGAATTACTGACATATTGTTCAAATGTCGATTTAAACCTCTTTTGATAATAATACCTACATCTCTTGGAAACTTAGCAACAGATTCAGCAAATACACCAAATTTTCCAAATTTAGAACCTCCAATAGTTGTGTGTCTTACGACACCAGAAAAAAAAATCAAAAATAGAACAAACAGTAAAAAAATTAATATAAAAAATCTTATTGAAATTTTTAATGATAGAAATTTTTCAAATTTATTAAGCATTATTTTCATACTTATATATATTATTTTTTTTGTAAATAACCTTTTTAATCAGATTTACAATAATAGTATTGATAAATTTCATAAATATTTGTGCTTATATTTATCTTTGATGATTTTTGTAAAACTCGATAATAGCTTAATCATCTATTTCACAATTATACTCATACATGCTCATTTGGTCTGTTATGATCGTTCCAAGATAAGTTCGTCTAAAATTTTTAATTTTATGTTTTGCACTAATTTTTTTACAACGTAATTTTGCTATATTGGTTAGCTCAATCGAACCTTTACCAAAAAGAATATGATCACTTATACTTCCACCAGTTTTTGTTTCAAATGAGGAGGTGAATAAACTTGAGTTATCTTTGTTATAGTTACCTATATGCTTAGTACAACCACTCATAAAAAAAATTAAAACAATAATGGGTAAAAAAAAATTCATTAATTCATCTTTTTTTAATTATTAGAGGTCTCTTTTTTAGCTTGTTCAATTTTAATTTTTTTATAAAGACTATTTTTTTTATCATATAATAATTCAAAGCTAATTTTTTTGTTAGCTTGAATTTTAATAGTCTTTGCATTTCTAACTTCAAAATTATCAGCAACAGCACTAATAGGTCTTTTACTTATATCTAAATTTTTTATTAAAATTTTAGATTTATCACTAATAATTGTACCCTTCCATCTTCTAGGTCTAAAAGGACTGATCGGAGTTACTGCCAGTTTTCTTGAATCTAGATTTAGAATTGGTCCATGTGCTGATAAATTATAGGCTGTACTTCCTGCTGGTGTTGAAACTAGCACACCGTCAGAGATAAGATTTTTAATAATATTTTTCTTATTAGCTGTAATAGAAATTGATGATGCCTGCTTGCTTTGTCTTAATATTGAAACCTCGTTAATAGCTATTGATTTTTTTGTTTGATTGTTTTTATTAGTAACAGTCATTTGTAGAGGATAAATTTTTATACTGTTAGAGATATTCAAATTTTTAATAATGTTTTCATTAGAAAACTTATTCATCAAAAAACCATAGTTTC
>Ga0209223_10004264_pt1 | contig 13151 bp, 14 predicted proteins | sample COG_06_FD_184750 | JGI IMG/M metagenome (GOLD analysis project Ga0209223, IMG submission 184750) | Pelagic Microbial community sample from North Sea - COGITO 998_met_06 (SPAdes) (version 2) | ecosystem: Environmental > Aquatic > Marine > Neritic zone/Coastal water | place: Helgoland, sampling...
ACAGTTAAACTTAAATTATGAATCTTTTAGAGAAATCTGATGATGAGATTATAGCAATTGCTAATCCTATTTGGGATAATCTTGTTAAAACTTCCAATATGAAAGATTATGGTGGTTTTACTAAAGACTTTGGAACTCAAATGTTATTTGGAGCAAATGAAGTAGAGCTTGGAAAACAGTGGGCTAATAATAAACTTTTAACAAGCCTAAAAGAAGACTACCAAGCATTTGGTTGTTTAAGACGAGGTCAAAACATCACTGTTCTATTTAAACAAAGAAGCAAAGAGATTGAAGGTGAGTTCTTAGGAAGATTGGTTCTTGGTATCGAGGGTGATGATGTTAAGGTTTTTGGAGCCACGATCTACTAAATCTAGAGCAAGTTTTAGCTTTAAACTATTTTACTATTCTTTAAGATATTATTTGACAAATAATTGTGTGGTGTTACTGAGAAGAGTAAATGCCAGATATATTAAAAAATCTACCTAACGAAATTAAAAAGAATAAACTTAAGACTGGTATTTTTTTAGGATTGTCTGCTTATTGGGGTCTAATTCTTATAGGCACATTAGTTACTTTTAACTAAAATACCCACACCCAAGATTGGTTTACAACTTATAAACTCTTTAAGCTGAATATCATCATTACGTATTGCAATAAAATTTGGACCAGAATTAAAATCATTTAATTTATAGTCAAAATCTGAAAAAATAACTCCATTTTTTGTAAGCTTACCAATGATGTAGCCAAAACGCTCAAAAAATTTAAAAAAATCCCTCATTAGAAAGTGAACATCGGCATTAGCATAACCATATTCAAATTGTATAACCTTTATTGCTTTTTTGGACAGCAAATCTGTAAACCCTTCAAGTACCATATGTTCGCTACCCTCTACATCTATCTTTAAGAAGTCGATACTTTTTATATTATTAGTTTTACAATAATTATCTCCCTTAGTTACCAAGGCATCTTTTATTTCATGGGATTTTGTTTTATCCCAAATGGCTGTGTTATGGAGAATAGTATTAATAGTGTCATATTCTTCACCATAATCATTATATTTTATTTTACCTTCAGTATTTGAAAGTGCAAAGTTATTAAGTATAGCTCTTTTGTTCACAATATTTTGACTTAACTTTTTAAATGTATTTGGGGAAAGCTCAAAGGAATGAACAAAAGCTGATTCAAAAAAATTTAGTGCTACAGATGTCCAGTCACCTCGATTTGCCCCAACATCAAAAATTATTTTAAAATTTTGTTTTTTGAGTTTTTTAATAATATTTTTTTCACCATTTTTTTCAAACACATAAGAAAACCCTTCATATATTTTGATATATTTCTGACAGAGTAGATACAAAAAATATTTAGGAGTTAAAATTAACTTTAAAAATTTTATTATATTTTTCATAAATTAATTATTTTTGATTTATTAATTTTAACAATATCATACTAGGAGAATAAAGATTTAAATAATCTAGCTGTTGAGTGTAAATAAGAAAATCTAGTGTAAAAACTCTCCTTTATCCTTCCAATTGCACTTGAGTCAAAAATATTTTTGAAAACTTTTATTTCACTATTATTGTGAAAATTAAATTCTGGTAATTTATCTTTTTTATTTATTAAAAGAAAACCCATCATAAACCTTGGATTTCTAGAGATATTTTTTGTACCACGATGCCATAGCACATTACTTCTAATGATAACATCACCTTGTAATAATTTAATTTTTAATCTTTTTTTTCGAAAAATAAATTTCCAATATGGTATTTCTTTTTTGTGTGTACCTGGAGCTATCTCTAGAGGTCCATTTACCTCAGAAACATCCTCTGTTGCTATATTTACTATCAGGTACTTCTTTGTAAAATTTCCATCAGTATGAAAATGTTGATTATATTTATATTGTTCATTTAAATTTCCTACAGCAGATATATCAAATTCTGAAATATTTTTTTTAGTTAAATCTACTATAACTTTGTTTAAATTAGCTTCTAACAAGGCATTAAAAAAAATCTGACTATATTTACCAGGAAAAACATTTAGGTTTCCAATTAATGAACCACCAATTTTATCTTTTTTTAATTTAAAGGACTCAAGTAAAATATCTTCTTTTAAATGTTTATAAGGGTTTATTAGATTTTTATTGAATAATAAGCCTTTTAAAACAACATAACCATTTTCATTAAAATCTTTAAGAATTTCACTCATTTATAAATTTATTAAAATAATATATTATTAATAACTATATATAACTTAAAAATTAACGTTAAGTGAATTAATTTAATTATTTATAAAATATGTAAAACTAACGATACTAAAAAATATTTGTTTTTAAAAAAAAATATTGAATGTTAAAAAAAAAAATAGCCATTGTTATACTTACATTTAACTCAGAAGCTGTTATTAAGAAAACAATCTTAGCAGCAAAAAAAATAAGCAAATATATTGTTATTTGCGATTCTTTTTCAAACGACAAAACAATAAAAATTTCAAGATCATTAAACTGTAAAATATTTTATAAAAAATTTACTACATACGCTAATAGCAGAAATTATATGATCAAAAAATGTAATCAGTTATATGAGTGGCAACTACACTTAGACTCAGATGAAATTCTAAGTAAAAAATTAATAAAAAATATAAATAGAGTTATTAATTTAGATGACAAAAATTATTCTTATCTTGTTAAAAGAAGACCTTATTTTCTAAACAAAGAACTTCTATTTGGCGGATCTTCTAACTGGCATTTAAGACTTTTTCCCTCTGGAACTACCCTTGTAGAGAATAGTAATTATGATCAACATTATAAATCAAAATTAAGTACAAAAAATATTTCTGGAACACTTCATGACCTAAATATAAAAAATTTAAATGATTGGATCACGACTCATAATAAGTGGAGTGAGCTTGAAACTACAAATAATAGTAATAAAAATTTAGTTCAGCCAAACTTCTTTGGAAACAACATAGAAAGATTAAGATTTTTTAAATCTTTATACAATTTAACACCGACATTGATTAGAGCTTTTATTTTATTTATATATAAATATTTTATTTTACTAGGATTTCTAGATGGCAAAATTGGTTTTTATTATTGTTTTTTTAATTCACTCTGGTTCAGAACACTGATTGATGCCAAAAAATATGAAAAGAGTTTAATCATGGATAATATTACACTAAAAAAAATTCTTAAATCTAGTTTTTAAAAGACAAAAAATTACTTATGCATTATTCTAAATTTATTACACTTTTAATTCTAAAAAATGATTATGATTAAAAAAAAATTAAAAAATCAAAGACTTCTTGCAAGCATTAATTCTGGTGGAAAATCTGGCTTTTCTGTTAGATCAAAAGTTATAAATACATTAAAAAACCTAAACACCGATCATAAATTTCTATTAGATTTTGGTTCAGGAAAAGGAGAATTATTACAAATATTGTTTAAAACATTCAAATTTAAAAAATTATATGGAATCGACTTGTATAAAAAACCAAAAAAATTATCAAATAAGATTGATTGGTTAAAAACTGATTTGAATAACAATATAAAATTAAAAAATAAATTTGATTTTATAATTTGTACTGAGGTAATCGAACATTTAGAAAACCCAAGACAAACACTTAGAAATATTCATGATTTGATGAAACCAAAAAGTACACTAATTCTTACAATGCCTAACAATGAATCTATAAGAGCCTTAGTTGCAATAATTTTTGGTGGTCATTTTGCTTTGTTCCTAGGAAATTCGTATCCCGCCCACATAACCGCTTTACTTAAGTTAGATTTGATTAGAATATGTAAAGAAATCGGATTTTCTAATTTGAGTTTTTTTTATACTGATAATGGTTGTGTTCCAAAATTTACTAGACTTACTTGGCAAAATCTTTCATATGGATTACTTAAAGGTAAATACTTCAGTGATAATATTTTAATGATTGCCAAAAAAAAATGATCTTTATTTAAGAGAGTTCTAATTTTTTGTTTGGTATATCTAATTATCTATTTTTTAAAAATTTCAAGGTATCTTTTTGCAACAGATCTCGGTGCAAAATTAGCAAGATGTTGTACGCACTGGTCAAAATATTTATTACCAATAAATTTGGATTCATCATTTCGATTTTTAATTACAAAAATCATTGTTTCTGAGAGTTTATTAACGGTAGGGTCGATCAAATACCCGCATGATCCTACTGCCTCAGGTAGGCCGCCCCTATTTGATGATATTACCACATCACAAGAAGCAATACCCTCTAAAGCTACTATACCAAAAGGCTCTTCCCAAATTGATGGGATAACCATGCACAAATGTTCTATTAATTTACTTTGTAGTTTTTCACCACTTAAGAAATTTTCAAAATTTACATTTTTATTAATATTAATTTTTTTACAATACTGTTGTAGATTATTCTTATCTGCACCATCACCAATAATAGTTAAAGAGCTATTGGGATATTGTTTAAGAACAATTTTAAAAGAATCAGCTAACTGATACACGCCCTTATTAGCAACTATTCTTCCACAAAATACAAAATCTTTATTTCTTAAGTATCTTTTTTTTTTAAATAATTTGTCATTATATAAATTTCTCACAACATAAGATTTTCCTGAAATATGCTTAGATGTAAAGTTACTATTTGGAATATTTATAAAAAATCTACTTAATTTTTTTTTTAAAAATTGTAAAAATCTTGAAAGATAGGATGAGTTATGAAGATAAGTAATATGATGACTTATTATAATTTTTTTACCAGACATGATTGCAATAGCAACCTCTTTGACTGTAAAATTTCTAAGTAAAATAATATCTGCACGTTTAAAGGATTTATATTTATCTATAATAGATTTTGCACGTAAGACTTTAAAAGAAAAATTGTCTAAGTTATCACTTGTAATTATATCTGTTACTACCTCAACATTATGCCCTAATTGAATAAATTCATTTGCTATAATTTGGGTAGAAATTTCTTGACCACCTATTGAAGGGAAAAATACAGTAGAAAATATGCATATATTCATAATCTTTAATTATATGTTTTTATTTTATTTTGAAACACAATTAAAAGTAATTTAAATGCTTTTAAATACCTATAAAAAAAAATATTAGGCTTACTTAATATTCTTATTAACCATCCAATATAAACCTTATCATAGAAATCATTAATAGGAGCCTGATCTCCAGTTAAAAATGCTATAGCCCCACCTGTGCAAATAATAGTTGGCTTGTATTTTAGATTTTTTTTTAAATAAAACCCTAAGATTTCTTGAACACCTCCACCTAAATTAATAATAATATATCTTGGTTTTAAGATTGAGATTTTCTTTAATAACGTCTTATCGATAATTTTTTTTTGATTATATACTGGAGCTATGTAGTGACTACTTTTTATATTTAGATGTTTTTTGATAAATTTTTTATATGATGTTGAGAGTTTTTTAGATGGATCTATAAAGAGAGTTTTTTTTATTGATTTTTTTTTAAAATATTTAAATAATATTTTTGTAAATTTATAACCTGAAAATTTATTAACTTTTATATTTTTTAATACTTTTAATAATAGCACAAAATAACCACTATCAAAAAATACTTGATCTGCATTTATTAATGCCTGATGGTATTTTGGATTAGTATTCAAATCACTTAGACCTGGGCCTGATGGAAATAAAAATAATCCACGTTTTTTTAATATTTTTTCAATGTCAGAAACTTCCACATTATTAAAGGTAATATTCAAAAATGAAATTTTTTTTAACATTTCAATTACATAACTTTTTTATTGGAGATTACTTTACAGGGATTGCCAACGGCCGTGCAATTGTTAGGAATACTCTTTGAGACAACAGAACATGCTCCAATAATTGTATTTTCTCCAATTGTTATGCCAGGTAGTAAAAAGGTTCTGGCTCCAATAAATGCATTTTTTTTGATAGTTATTCTATCTGTCTTTAAAGGCATTATAGGATTTTCAAAATCATGAGTTCCTGTACAGATATATGTTTCTTGGGCAATTACAGCATTTTCAAATAATTCAATTACATCTTGAGCATATGCCACAGCACTATCTCCTAAACATGAACGATCGTGTAAAATCAAATTCCAAGGATGTTCAATTCTACATCTTTGATGCACAAAAGGTGTACCATTTATTTTTGTACCAAATAACTTGAGCCAAAATAAACGCCATTTATTAAATTGTTTTGGTGTCCAACGACAAAACATTACCCACACATATTCCCATAATAACATTTTAATTTTTGTATTGATTGACCATGGACTATGATGTCTTGATATCTGTTTATGTATTTTCATTTTAAATTTTGAACTATATTTATGTTTCAGTTAGAAATATTGAATAGTATTAAATTAAAAGTATCTAAATTAATAAAACATTTGTAATCATTTTTTAGAATAATCAAATTTTATCATATTGTAAAGTTTAGTACTAGAATTGAGTATGTGAAAATCATTTTTAAAACACTTATATGCATTTATTGACATTTTTTTATATTCTGCTTTTGATAAGGCTAGCCATAGCTTTAAATTTTTTATTGTACCTTGTTCAGTATCATTACTTACAAAACCTGCTTTAAATTTCTTAATGTTTTTATAAATATTGATTTTATTAGTAATAAGTACGGGCTTACTGCAAGAAAGTGCTTCAGCAACCGAGATACCAAAATTTTCTTGATGTGAAGACAGACAAAAAACTTCACAAGATTTATACGCACTCCATTTTAATTTATTATACAAAGGTCCTGTAAAAGTTATATATTTTTCTAATTTAAGTTTAGTTACTAGTGTTAATATTTTTTGATAAAATGTATGTTCATGTGGTCCAACTACAACTAAATGTAAACTTGAATTTTTTCTATATGTTTTGTGGAATGCATTAATTAATAAATCTAATCCTTTTTTTTCTTGTATTCTGCCAAAATATAGAATGATCCTTTTATTTTTTAGTAATGGAAATTTTTTAAAAAATAATTTATCAATACTTCTCAATTTATAGGGATTTCCGTTAATTCCATATCCAATTACTTTTTCTTTTACATTATAAGGATGATAAGATTTTCTAGCTAATTTCCTTTCTTCATTGGCAGTAAATATAACTGATTTTGCATCTTTTAAAATTCTGCCTTGAATTAACCACCAGTAAATTTTTTTTTTTATATCTTTTATAGGGTAATTTTCTTTAAACCAGGGATCAAGCATACCATGAGAATAAACATAGTAGGGGACATTGTGCTTTCTTGCCATTACCCAAACAGCATAATTATGATACTGCCAAAGACCATGTACTATTATTGCATCATATTTTTTTATGTTAATATCTAACCAATTTACTAATTTTAAATTGAAAGCATAACCTAATATTTTTGGTCCCAAAGCATGAACCTTAGGTAATCTTCTGTCTTTAAGCCATGGGCTGTCTTTATTATCACTACATAAAATTTCCATATCAATTTTATGATGATTAGAGTATTTAAAATCTTGTTTAATTCCTTCAATTGGCCCTCCATCCTTAGGGTTTACACTTGAAATAACATGTAAAATTTTCATATATTATTCCTTGTATCTTTAATATTCAAATGACTTTCTTCATACCCATAAGAGTTTAATATTATAAACAAGATTCCAAGACCCAAAAAGGTAAATGCATGAGTTGTTACTTGTCCAGTTATTTGTGCCACCAATAATTGTTGACCCATATAAACAGAATATAGAAAAGGAAAAATATTTTTTGTCTTAATAGAAATTTTGTAACATTTGAGTAAAACTATTATTGAAAAAATAAATTTAATTAAAATAAATATAAGACCAACTAAACCACCCTCATATAAAACTTTAGAAGTTTCATTTTCAGCATCTGTAAAATTTATATTCACAAATAATTTTGATAAATTGCTCCTTATACCAATGCCCTCACCAAATAAATTAAAATTTAACCAAATTTCGCTAGTACCAAAAATAATACGCATAATTCGACTACTAATTTGGTCACTATCACTAGCTTCCTGAAATCTAAATTTTGTTGCTTCAATAGCGTTATCAAAAAAGTATGAAATAAAAAAAATGAATATGAGACCAAAAAATAAGTATGATAATATGTTTTTCATCTTATTTAATTTTAGAGAAATTAAAAAAAACATTAACAACATAAATCCTGAATTCATAATAGCTCCTCTGGACCCACTTAAAGCTATAGAAATAAAAAAAAGTATTAGAATGATTATTTTACTTATTTGAGATATTGAATCGTTATATTTTCCACCCATTAAATAAAAAATGATGGGTGTTAGGAATGCAAGATACTGCACTTGACCAGATGTAAAGGTAAATGTACCTGATGTTCTAACTACACCAAATGCTACTGTAAATATATCTTCGACTGTTGTGGTGCCAACCTGTTTATTAATTATATGACCTGCTGGCATAAAATGCTGGTAAATTACGAGAATACCAATTGGTATAATTGTGTATAAAAGTATTAATAAAATACTTTCTAGTTCTTTTTTCCCTAAACATCTTAAACATAATAGAGAAAACCAGAAATATAAAACCCAATTTCTAATTCCAATTAAAGTTATAAATGGATTGAAATCATTGATTACAAATTGAAGAAAAGACCAAACGGTAACTAAAATTGTCCACAACAATAATATGTTTTCTTTCCAGTTTTTTATGAAAAAACGCTTATTAAAACCATAAAATATTGAGTACAAAACTAGACCGTCACGCAAAAGTATTAACTGGACATCATATCCTTGTATAAACCATTTACGAACTGCACCCTCAAGAATTGTAAAAAAAAAAACGATTAAAAATAATCTTTTAAAGAAATTATTTGATTTACCTTCATCTATCTTTATTTTGTTTTTAGACATCTTTTATAATTTTATTTAATCTAGCCCTATATTTCGACCAATTATAATTTTTAGCTGTTTTTATTGCATTGATACCAATTTTTTTAACAAGTGACGGGTTTTGTAAAAGAGAGTTTAGTGAATTATAAATTTCTTTATGACTATTAGCTTTTACAATAATAGAATCGTTGCCTTGAGAGACATCAATGAGTCCAGTTCTATTAGTACTTATTACAACCATACCACGAGACATTGCTTCCAATATAACCAATCCAAAACCTTCAAATAAACTTGGAAATAAAAGAACATCACTTTTTAACATTTCTTTTAAAACATCTTGATGTGATAAATATTGTTTTATAATGATTTGCGGAAGTTCTTTTTTAATTAATTCTTCAGCAGGACCAGACCCAATAAATGTTATGGTTATTAGCTCTTTTTTATTTTGATCAATTATTTTTTTTAAAGAAGCAATTACATAAGATATGCCTTTTCTTTGTGACAAGCCTCCAGCGTAAAGAATTCTTAATTTTTTTTTCCCATTGTACCAATCTTTTTTTTTGACATTAATAGTATTAGGAAAGCCATAAGGTAATATATGTATCTTTTTTTTATATTGAGGAAAAATAGATAAAGTTTTTTTAACAAATATTGACGGTACAATAATATAATCAGATAGTTTTAATTCCATATCTTTTCTTCTTAACATCGATAAATTATCTTTATAATCCAACCATGTTTTCCCCCACTTTTTATTTCTAAGTATTTCTTGATTGTTAATTTTATGCTTCGCCTTCCAGTAACCAATGGGTAATTCATATATACACTTTATGTTATGCTTTTTTGCTTCTTTAAAGGTTTCTAATGCACCATCTTCATAACAATAAACTGCTTTAATTTTTTCATAGTTTTTTGAAATATATGTAGAAGTATATTTGTCAACTTTTTTATAGATATCCAGTACATCTTTATTATTAAATTTTCTTTTAAAAAATCTTCCTAAGATTAATCTAAATAATTCGGCGAATACTGCTACAGATTTTATCTTATCAGTTATTAAAAAAAAATTTCTTTTATCTAATTCTTTTTTTATTTTTACAGGTAATATTTTTAAAATAAATTTCTTAGTATCAATACTTAAACTTGTTATAAAAAAATATAGATTATTGCTTTCTATTAAAGCTTTTATTGCATTTCTTGAATTTTGATTGCCTGTTGGATGTGAAATAATTATCTTCAATAATGACTTCATAAATTATTTAATTTTTTTTATTACTAAGTTGGTCATTTTATTCTTAACTTCTAAAATTCTAATTTTAGTTAACTTTGATGCTTTTTTATAAAATACGATAGATAAAAAGAGCTGCAAAATAACAAAAACTGAAATTACCAATACTATATTTAATGTATTAATTGCTAACAATGCACTAAAAATAAAAGTTATAATCACTGACGTTAAGGGTATGAATAGTTTTTTCATTGTCCAGTTGAAATTTATATCAATTACATATTTTAGTAAAAGAATATACGATGATATAAATAGTAGTATTTCTGATATTAAAATTGAAATACCTACATTAATTATTTCTAAACTTTCACGTGTAAAATAAATATAAAATAACATTATCAAAAAAATTAATAATTTTAAAAAAAAATTTAATTTGTAAAGATTACTACCAGTCAAAACTCTTTCTGCAGGCATGCATAAAGCATGAAAAATAATTGATTGTGTCAAAATTAAATAAATAAATGGATCAAACGTAATTTTACTAAGTGTCCACAATTCAAAAAAATAAGGCATTGCCAATTGTAGAAAAAACGCTATTGGGCAAACAAGTAATAATATCATTAAATAAATTAATTCAAAAATAGTAATTACGTTTTGTTTTTTTTTATTTTTTACATAATACATCAGCTCAGGTAATAGAGGCGTTCCGATAGTCTTTAGCACTTGTGTTAAGATGTTGGCTACAGTTCTGATTGTGCTGAAGTAAACAAGGATAATTGGTCCATATATACCTGATACTAAAAACCTTATTCCAGTCTGATTAAAAAACTCCACTACAACCTTTAGGAATGTCCATAAAGATAAAATTAAATTATTTAAACCAATTATAAAATTTGGTTTATAAATTTTAAAACCCTTTTTTCTTAAGATTATTATAAAAAAGTAATAAATAAAAATTAAAGATACAAACTCTGTAATTAACAATGATTTAACTGCTAATTCAAAATTAGCACCTAACAACACTGCGATACCTGGGACTACACTTATTATTAATAAGTGGTAAAAATTAGACCAGATGTAAATATGAAAATTTCCTGTAATTGCTAGAGGACCTTGAAAAAAAAATTTATTCGAACCTAATAAAATTCCAATTATCACAATATAAAAAAAACTTATGTTCCAAATTTCCTCTAGGTCTGGTGAAATTTTTAATAGATTAGAAATAAAGTTCAAATCAATATTCAAATAACTTATAATCAATATTATTAATGATGTAATCAATGCATAGGGAAGAGAGGATATAATATCGATATTGGATTTTTTTATAATTTTTGACTTAAAATTTAAACTTTTATGATAAATAAAATCAGAGTGTCCCAAATGAAACAAAGAACTTATTCCCCAGATAGAAATTAATAAAATCCAAGCAGAATAAACTTTTATAGACCAATTAGATAAATATATTGGAACTAATGAAAAATTTATTAAAAAAATTAACACAATTTGAAACCAACTTCCAATAGCCCCAGATAAAAATCTGTTTTTATTCATAATTACTATTTATATTGAATTGTTTATACTTTTTCTTCAAATGTTAATTATATAAATCTCAGTTTTTATTATATTTAAAGTGTAATCAGGTTTAATCTTATATATATCCAAATCATCATCCATCATTTTAAGATGTTGTGATATTATAAAAACCTTAACTTCAATATGCATGTTATTATTAAGCCTTTTAATTAAAACGATAATTTTATAGCATGTGACCTTGGACTAAAAACTACTAAAATTTGTTAATAATCACAATATAAACATGCATAGTTAGGTTCTTAAAATATATAGAATTTAAATTAATTAGAGATTTCACATTTATAGTAGTTTTGCTGAAAAAAAATTAATATTGAGTAATTCTAATAATTTTTATTTATACTCTTAAAAAGCTTTATTCATAAGCAATTCCTAAATAAAAATATCTATTTATTGACAAAATTTATTTGAGGCATATTTAATTAAAATTATTATATGGATGTTTTTTTACCAATCGCAGAAGTCTCAGTTAACATTATAGCTATCCTTTCATTAAGTGGAGTGGTTGGAATTCTTTCAGGATTATTTGGTGTTGGTGGTGGTTTTCTAATGACACCTTTTTTAATATTCTTAGGTGTACCCCCAACTTATGCAGTTGCGAATGAAGCTAATAATATTTTAGCAACATCAGTTTCAGGATCAACAACTCATTATTTAAAAAATACACTTGATTACAAAATGGGCTTCATGATTGTAATAGGTGGATCTATTGGGACATTACTAGGAATTTGGACTTTTTCTTATTTTAAAGGAACTGGAAAAATCGATATCGTGATTTCATTAGCTTATATGTATATCTTGGCTATTATTGGTACGGCAATGCTAATTGAAGGTTTGGGTGAAATAGATAAAGCTAGAAAAAAAATTATTACTAAAAAAAAATTACACGTTCACTACTGGATACACGGACTTCCACTAAGAATGCGATTTCAAAAATCAAAATTATATGAAAGTGCTTTTACACCTATAATTATTGGTTTGATCGTAGGGTTTATAGCCGCGATTATGGGAATTGGTGGGGCATTTATTTTAGTACCAGCAATGATTTATATAATAGGGATGCCAACAAGATTAATTCCAGGAACATCTTTATTTGTAACTATTTTTGTAAGTGTCATTGTAACTTTTTTACATGCATTCAATTATGGATCTATTGATTTAATTTTAGTTACAATGTTGGTAATTGGATCAATTATAGGTGTTCAGGTTGGACAAAAATTAGGTGAGTCGATCGATAGTGCGGGTATAAAAACTTTGCTGGCAGTTTTATTGTTAGCTGTCGGTATAGCAATTGCTTATGATACTTTTTTTGCAGAGCACGCCACTAATGAAGTAGTAAAAATTGATGTGAATAATTTAAATCCATTATCAATGTTTATTAAAAAATTATCTTTAGAGATGCCTATTTTATATGGGTTATTTTCAATCGTTTTTGCTGTAGTCCTTGGAGTTGGGGCAGCTTTTATTAGACGGTTT
>Ga0209223_10004266_pt1 | contig 13148 bp, 8 predicted proteins | sample COG_06_FD_184750 | JGI IMG/M metagenome (GOLD analysis project Ga0209223, IMG submission 184750) | Pelagic Microbial community sample from North Sea - COGITO 998_met_06 (SPAdes) (version 2) | ecosystem: Environmental > Aquatic > Marine > Neritic zone/Coastal water | place: Helgoland, sampling...
GTGAAGTGGAAAAAGCAATTACCGAAAATCCTAAGGTCTTAGAGGTAGGTGTTTGCGGAGGCAAAAACGACGACGGAACAGAATTCGTTCAGGCCTTTGTCGTGAAAAAAGATGACTCTTTGACCAAAGAGGAAGTGATCGAAACCTGTAGGGACAGCCTGACCGCCTATAAAGTTCCAAAAGTCGTACACTTCAGAGACGAATTACCGAAATCAAATGTGGGTAAGATCTTGAGAAGATTGCTTAAATAAGGCCATGGACGCTAAAGAAAAAACAATAACGTTTAAGCCCGGGATAAAACATGACTTCGAAAATAAAAAGGACCTTAAAGCCTGGGAAGAACAATACAAAAATCTAAGTAGAGAGGATAAAATTCTGTTAGAAACTCAGGAGCAGACGAGGCAATTGACAAGAATTTCCAACAATGTTGCCTTTTTCTTTTGGTTAACTGTTTTGAGCGTTGGATTATCCATTCTTGTTCTCTATATCATACCAAATATTTAATTGATTCTAAATTAATTACACCTTTTGAGAATCGACAAATACATCTGGCATGTTCGCTTATCAAAGACACGTTCTTTGGCTGCAAAGCTTGTGGACGGAAACAAAATCAAAATCAACTCGAAAGAATGCAAGCCATCTAAAGAAGTCTGCGTGGGAGACCTCATCACTGTTCAAAAAAACAATGCTGTTTTTTCATTCCAAATCATCCAACTCACAGATAAACGTCTTGGAGCAAAGCTTGTCGCAAATCATCTATTGGACATTACGCCTGAGGAAGAGCTTGAAAAATACAAAACCTATCAAATGGCTCAACGTGCTTACCGAGGAAAAGACCAAGGAAAACCGAATAAGAAAGACCGAAGAGACATTGACCACTTTTTAGAAGGTTGGTAATAGATTAAATCTCTCTCTTCATTTGGTATTTAATAATTTGTTAACTTGTGGGACTCAATTTATTAGGACAACAGTCTTAATATTGCTAGACAATTTAACTAAACTCTTTAATCATGAAAAAAACTATGCAAGTTTTGGGTCAGCTTTTGCTGTGCTCAAGCCTCATTTTCCTTTGTGAAAATGTACAATCTCAATTAGACATTTCGGTAAGCTCAACTCCAGTATTATGTAATGGAGATCTATCCGAAGTAACCATTTCTGTAAGTGGCGGAACAGCCCCTTATTCCGGTATTGGAACAGTAAGCTCAAGTGATATTACCCTAATTATTACAGGTGTCATTGACGGGCCGCTTTCAGGTGGTGTTCCAAAAGCTGTAGAATTATATGCCTTATCTGACATTGACGATTTAAGTCAATACGGTCTTGGTTCGGCCAATAATGGTGGTGGAACTGATGGACAAGAATTCACCTTTCCTTCTGTTTCCGTAAATCAGGGTGAATATATCTACGTGAGTTCAAATTCATCAGGTGTTGCTGGATTTACCAACTTTTTTGGGTTTGCCCCAGATTACAATACTTTTGCTTTATCCATTAATGGAGATGATGCGATTGAACTATTTAAAAATGGGATAGCCGTGGATGTCTTCGGGAATATTAACATCGATGGTTCTGGCCAAGCATGGGAATATCTTGACGGATGGGCTTACAGAAATAATGGTGTGGCACCTACTACGGCATTTAACGCTTCAAACTGGTCTTATAGCGGACCAAATGCACTAGATGGTTCTGATTCGAATAGCTCAACCTCTAGCCCGTTTCCGCTTGCTACTTTTCAAACAGGTCAGACAGGAACACAATTCCTTCCTCAAGGAGATAATCATGTCATCATTTCAGATGCAAATGGTTTGAGTGAATCCATAATTGTAAGTATTGGTGGGCCTGATGCCTTATCACTCGATGCTTCATTTGCTGATATCTTGTGTTTTGGGGAAACCACTGATGTTGTCGTTTCTGCAACAGGAGGTGTTCCTCCATATCAAGGAGCCTTTAGCCCATTACAATCGAGTCTTATAATTACAGGAGCAATTGATGGCCCATTAAGTGGTGGTGTACCAAAAGCTGTTGAAATATACGTTATTGAAGATGTTGCTGATTTAAGTATCTATGGTCTAGGATCTGCAAATAATGGTGGAGGCACAGATGGTCAAGAATTTACTTTCCCATCAGGATCGGCAAACGCCGGAGATTACATATACATTAGCTCACCTTCTTCGGGTGTTTCTGGCTTTACAAATTTCTTTGGCTTCGCTCCGAATTATAGCTCAGCTGCTTTATCTATTAACGGTGATGATGCTGTTGAGCTCTTCAAAAATGGATCTGCAGTGGATGTCTTTGGAGACATTAATGTTGACGGGTCCGGACAAGCATGGGACTATTTGGATGGATGGGCATATCGTAATACCGGGTCCTTACCCAATGGTGGAAATTTCGTTGTTGGCGATTGGTCTTTCAGTGGAACGAACGCTTTAGATGGTTCATCATCAAATAGCACAACTGGCTCTCCAATGCCTATTGGTACATTTACAACTTCGCCAACCGAAGGTGTTTATGCTGACTTAGGAGCTGGGTCTTATGATTTCCTTGTGGTTGATGCCAATGGATGTTCTGAAACCATTTCTGTGGTGATTAATGAACCAGATGCATTAGTAGTTGACGGTTCAGATGGGATTGTTTATTATGGATACGATCCTGAATCATGTACAACACTTAGCGCAAACGCAAGTGGAGGAACGGGTTCCTACATATTTGATTGGTCAAACGGAGCCTCTAGTTCAGATAATATTGTATGTCCGCAATCATCAGAAGTGTACTCAGTAAGCGTCACTGATGCTAATGGGTGTACTGCTTCTGATGAGGTGAAAGTATGTTCTGTTGATGTACGGTGTAAAGCGGGTAACAGCAATAATTATAAGGTGGAGATGTGTCACAATGGTAACACCATATGCATCAACGCTAATGCGGTTCAAGCACATTTGAATATAGGAGATGTCCTTGGTGCTTGCGGTGAAATAGATGCGGTTTGTGGAGATGATTACAACACAGCAATGGCTCTTTTTCCTGTTGAGCTTCGATTCAATGTTTACCCAAATCCATCATCGGGAACATTCAAACTTGAAGTTGAAAATGTTCAGCTAGATTCACAAGTTTCATTTAAGGTAGTCAATGTTCTGGGACAATTGGTTTATTCTGGAACAACTCGAGGATTTTCTGAAATTACTTTAGGTGATGTGAATCCTGGGAACTATTTGGTTTTTGTTGAGGGTGCTGATGCTCCAGAAATGATGACAATCAAATAATTTTAAAATTGAATTATATGAATAAGGAGGGCCTTCGCCCTCCTTATTTTTTTTGAATAAATCTCAGGATTATGAAAGGAAAAAAATTCGGGTTTGGGATTATTCCACCGTTGGAATAATCCCAAAGGGTATCGGGTTGATCTGATTGTCCTGTAAAGGATACAGAGGTGTTTTTTATCGGGACGTTTTTTAAATCTTGTGTTTTATTGTATCCAAAAACAAGTGGAATCTTTAGAAAAAGGGTGATTTCATGAACCTTGTTCTTCTTGTCATGGGACAATGTTATGGAGTGAATGAAGAGGTGGGTTAGAATTCTTCTCCTTTTGAATGACTTCTCACATGAGAATACCTAAGGTGAAAATACCCTTTACACTTGTCACACTCGTAAAACTCTTTATCATCATACATATTTCTTTGGTCATCATTATATTCTCTAACATCGAACCAATCACCACAATGAGGACATATTACCGCTACTTTAATTGTATGGTGACCATATTTCAGATATTTATCTAATATTTTACCATTACAATGAGGCGAATCAAGTTTTTGTCGTAACCTTTCTTTGATTTCCTCTATTTCATCAACCGTCTCCTGGATGTTTTTATTTTTAGCAGATTCAACGATTTTTTCCTTTTGAACATATTCTCCATAAATTTCGTAATAAACTCCCATGAAGGTTAAATCACCATTTATATCAAAAGTCTTCAGAATATTTCCATCATAATCAGTTTGTCCGTTTTTGTAATATCGTATTTCCTTTTTATTTCCATTTTCATGAAAAATAATTAACTCACCTTCCATTTCACCATTTTTAAAGGTAACAACTTGTTTTTTCTTTCCGATAGGATAATACCAAGTAAATTCACCCTCTGGTTCACCCTTCAAAAATTTACCTTCTGTTTTTTTATTCCCATTTTCATGGTAAAATATCCATTCACCATTACGACCATTTTTTGGAATTTCTGATGAACCAACGTTACCTCCATCACCATCAATATATTTACCTTTACCTTTTAGATTCCCATTATCCCATCGAAAAATCCATTCTCCAGTCATCAGACCCTTGAGGTAGGTTCCCTCTTCCACAATTACGTCTCCATTATATTTTTTAAATCCCCCATTTAGGGTATCCATCGAATAAAACGAAGTAGATAATAACTCTCCAGAGACACTATACTCTTTCCACCCTCCAACTTTAAAACCATTTTGATAATATCCTTCTTGAGTAACAGTGTCCGTCTTAAATCTCTGAAACAACCCATGTAATGTGTCATTCTTGTAATGAGAAATGGTCATTAACTCTCCATATTGATTGTTGGTTTTCCAAATACCTTCCTTGAGATTATTTTCATAAATTCCTACAAGGATTACATTATCTCCCCACTTATTATACTTCTTGTAAAGACCTGATTTAATGTCATCTTTAAAGTTAATGTATTCATGGGGTTCATTGTTTATGTAAAAGGTCCATAATCCGTTTTTCTTATTGTTGAGATAAGTCCCCTCTTCTCTTATTTTTCCATTTTCATATGATTTGTAAGAACCATTTCTAACACCATCTTTCAATTCTTCCTCCAATTCGAGACTTTCATAGTCATCATATATCATATGAATCCCTGTCTGATTTCCCCTTATGTAAGTATACTTCTCCTTCAGTTGATTCCTGTAGATGGACTTATCCTTTTCTTCCTTCAACTTCCATTCAAGACTATCAAGAATTGTGTAAGACTCCTTTAACCTTTGAATAGAGTTTTCCAACTTCTTAATTGATTGAAGGTATCGTTGATAGAGATACAATTTCTCTTTTTTCAACTTACCCTCCCTGTATCTTTCCTTGTATTTATAGAATTTCTTCACCCCCAATTCAACGAACTTTATATCATCTGATATTCTGTTCTCTCGTATACTATCTTTCTTTTGATTCGATATGAAAATATGCGTGGTATCAATATGACTTAAAAGACTATGTATTTCAAGAGTATCCTTGAAATTTATCTTTTTGAAATACTTATCCAATTGAAACAAGATGTATTCTCCATCAAGTATCCCTTTCTTAACCCCAAATTCTTCCTTTAACTGTCCTGAATCATAAAGAACATAAACAGAACCATCGTATGGTTTACCGTTAAATGAATAAGTTTCGTTGGATAAAGTTAATTCATCAATATTGACTCTTTGTCCCCAAGAAACAAGACTTGTAAAGAGAATGAATAGTAAGAGTATGTTTTTCATGATTGTGTCTGTTGGAGTGAATGAAGAGGTGGGTTAGTCCAATCCAAATTTATTCTTACACCTTTCAATTGAACACTTGTCAGAACAATAACTATTTTCCTCCGAACTCCAAGGGACAACCTCACAACGTCCTAAATAATCGAAAAAATTTGACCTGGGGGACCCTGTTTTATATGTAAAGTCACGACCACACCAGACACATTGATAAGTAGAATTATTCTTCCTTTCTTTACTTTTCAACTCTTCTTTGTGTTGTTCAATTAATCTGTTTTTTTCTGACTCATCCTTATATACATACCACCCAGGACTTTGTCCTCCGTATATTCCTTCGTCTAAAAACTCCAAGATGTGAGGAATATCAAGATCTTCGAAATCTGCAACAGATCCATCAGGATTGTACTTAATATGAATATTACCATTAAATCTAACATTACCATTCCTGTATGTTATTTCTTCTTTTATATTTCCATTTTTATAATATGACTTGTATTTACCGTTTCTTTTCCCCATTGTCCAAAAGGACTTCTCTTCTAACTCCCCATTTTCATAATAAAACAACTGCAAACTATCTCTTTTAAATTCTACATAATTACCACTCTCCTTTGTATTTCCATTTTCATAAAAAAGTATTGTTTTTCCATGTCTTCTCCCCATCTTCCAAAAGGACTTCTCTTTTAACTCCCCATTTTCATAGTATGAAAGAGATTCACCATCGGGTACCGAAACATTATCTTCTGGAACATTATTATTTATATACCATATTTTACCACTCTTATAGTACGCTTTATCAATACCAGTTATTAATCCATTCGTATAATTACGCTCTTTACTTATATTTCCATTTTCATGATATAAAACCCAATTTCCTTCTCTCCCCTTCTTGGGGATACCTGTTTTATCTTTTTCTCCCATATCACCATTAACATAATTTCCTTGACCTTTTAGATTTCCATTATCATGTCTGAAAATCCATTCACCAGTCATTAAACCATTGGAATAAGTACCTTCTTCGACAATCACATCACCTTTATAACTCTTAAATGAACCATTTTTAACCCCATCTTTCAGTTCCTCTTCAAGAACAAGGTTTTCTTTTTTATCATATTCCTTGTGAATACCAGTTTTTTGTCCATTTGTGTAATTAAAAGATTCTTTTGAAATAAGTTGATAGAACGGTTTTTTCATTTCTTTAAAAAGAGAGTTTTTGAATTCATCTCGACTCTTTTTATCACTCTTTATTTTTTTAGTAGTTTCTTCGTAGTTGTTTTTGTGTTTCAAATACGCATTGAATAATTCGAGTTTTTTTCCTTTAAGATTTCCTTCATTATATTTCTCTTGGTATTTCTCAAATTTATCTCCCATTTCATTTTCTTTGAGATGATCCCTTTGACTTAATTGATTTTCTCCCTCTTTTATTAATTTATCAATTTGATAATCCATGATACCAAGTTGTTCTGTTTTTGAGGTTATAACTTCAATGTTTTTGAAGTTTGATAAATTACTTTTGTAGTTTTTGTCCTCATGGTATATAATCTCGCTAGTGATTAAACCATTTTTAACTCGTTTAACACTCTTAAGTTGTTCTTGATTATATCTCTCCGTTACCAACCCATCGTATGTCGAACCATTCAATAGTATTTTGGAATCCTTAAACTCAATTTCTGAAATATCTTTTTTAGGTTGTTCGGGTTCTTGACACGTTTCACAAGTATTAATTAAAACATCAAAGAGTCTCCCATGTAGAGGAGAAAAAACCATTATCGTAATTTCATTTACTCCATTTTGTTTATTAATTATAAAATCCCTTTCCCCCTCTAAAACATTTCCATAAGAGTTGAAAACATCGAATAATTTACTTTCAACATTTATCAAACTTTTTGTAATAGATTCTGATTTACTATCCCCATCCTTAAAAATATTATTAACTGTTAACTTACCCCCTACTTTACTGATTTCTGTATTTATATATTCTAATAATCCATCATTTTGTTTATACCAAACCAATTCTGCAGGAAAAATTCTAGGTAACCTATCAACAGTTCTAGTATTATTGTCTTTTGTTAAAACTGAGGGGAATATATCTTTGTAGAATCTATTTTTAGTATCAGTAGGAACACTTATCATTTTATATAAACCGTCACCCTTCTTATATAAATCACCAACAAAACCACTCCAAAATTCTTGATCTCCGTATTTGACATAAAATCCGTCAGGAACGACTCGAGGATCAAAATTTAACTGAACACTATTTACATGTTCAGGGATTTTATAAGTAAACTTTTGAAAGGTTTTTGATTGGTCTTCTGAATGAAAACTATTTAAATAGATATCATAATCCTGTCCCCAAGAAACAAGACCTGTAAAGAGAATGAATAGTAGAAGTATGTTTTTCATTTTAATTTCTGTTTAGGTGAATGAAGAGGTGGGTTAGTCTTTAGATTCACAATAATCTACAGCACATTTTCTTGAACAGAATTTTTTAGTACGAAAATCATCACAGTCAATTTGTTTCAAGGCAAGTTTTCCTGTTCGAATATCATCATCACACTCGAATAACCCACCAAAAGAACTTAACATAGATCCAGTAAGTGCTTTAAATGAATCACTACACCAAGTACAGTTTAATTCACAATTCCATCTGGTTTCCATTTCATTATCTATATTTTCTCTCCTCTTTCTCACTTCTTTTAATTCTTGTTCTATTTGTTCTTGCGATTTATATAATTTAAATTCCCCATTTTTAAATTCATATCTTTCCTCATTAAGTCCATTCTGATCATACTGATATTGGATATTACCAACAAACTCTTTTGTCCCTTCCCTAAATTCTACCTTAATACTTTTGTTCCCATTATCATGATAATAAATGTGTTCCCCAACTCTTTTTCCATTTCTATAACTTCCAACATGATTCTTATTTCCATTATCATGGTAGATTATAAATTCTCCTTCTTCTTTTCCATTAACATAACTTCCAATCTGAGACTTATTCCCATTGTCTTTGTATAATATCCATTCACCATCTCTTCCATTTTTTGGAATTCCAGATGAACCAACATTCTCTCCATCACCATTAACATAATTTCCTTGACCTTTTAGATTTCCATTATCATGTCTGAAAATCCATTCACCAGTCATTAAACCATTGGAATATTGACCTTCTTTTACCACAACATCTCCAGAATATTCTTTATACGGTCCATCCAACTTATCATCAATGAAAATATAATCTTTGGTTAAGACACTTTGGTTGTTATAATCTTTCCAATCTCCAGTTTTTAAACCGTTGGAATACTGACCTTCTATTACCACCACATCTCCATAGTATTTTTTATAATCTCCGTTCTTTACATCATTTAAATAAGAAATTTCTTCTTTCCAACCGTCATAATAGAGAGTCCATAATCCATCTTTCTTATTGTTTATATAAATTCCCTCTACCTCTATTTCTCCATTTTCATATCTCTTGTAAGAACCATTTCGGATACCATCTTTCAGTTCCTCTTCAAGAACAAGTTTTTCATTTTTATCATATTCCGCATGATAATAACATGACCCATTTTTATATAGATATCCATTCTTCTTATTATGAGAATATTCTGACTTCCCTTTTTCCAATTCGATTGAACTTTCACCCGAATGTATTTGATTCTTCTTTTCTTTGATTTCAGTTTCAGTTAACTTGATATTACGTTCACACTTTAAGTAATCTTCCCAAAGAACTAATTTATTACCCTTAAGTTTCCCGTCCCTATATTTTTGTTTCATTGATGATTTCTTGTTCATTTCCTTTTTTAACCATTTATAACCTTTATCAGTCATAAAACCGTTATTAGACATATTTGGTCTGGGTCCTACTATTTCTTCTTCTAAATCCCATTTTTCATTTAAATAATCCACACTATCCTTTTTCAGGGAGGTTAACTCATCATTCAGTGTAATTACATTATTTTCTAATTGAAGTATAAGAGTAGTATCCTTATATCTTTCTTTTACGAATGAATCATCTCGATAAAAGGTCATTTTACCTTCGATTTTCCCATTTTTTACCTTAAACCCTTCCTTTAACTGTCCAGAATCATAAAGTACATAAACAGAGCCATCGTATGGTTTACCGTTAAATGAATAAGTTTCGTTGGATAAAGTTAATTCATCAATATTGACTCTTTGTCCCCAAGAAACAAGACCTGTAAAGAGAATGAATAGTAAGAGTATGTTTTTCATGATTGTGTCTGTTGGAGTGAATGAAGAGGTGGGTTAGAAAACTTCTTTCCCGTTCACGTAATTCTTCTCAAATTTTAAATTCCCATTAGAATACCATTCTTTATATGAACCGTGTAGTTTTCCATTCTTGTAGTTTACTACCCTCTTTTTAACACCATTGTTATACCATGTATATTCAACACCTTCTTTAAGAGAATATACTACAGTATATTGCATCGATTTTTTACCATTTTCGTGATAGGAAATCCCAGAGTAGTTTTTTTCATTAGTGTAGGTTATTTGTTGACTTATAACACCACTATATTCATACCAGTGTTTGTGAATACCAATTGGAGAACCCGATGAGTAACTTCCTTCAAATTGTAACTGTCCATTTTTATAATATTCTCGCTGTGTTCCTTCCTTTTTGCCATTCGAATAAAACATCTTCGATCTTAACTGTTCTTTTTCATAAGACTCAGTTTCATAAAAGAATAAAACTTTCCCATCATACTTACCATTTATCTTGCTATATTCTCTCTTTTTTCTTCCATTTTCATAATAGTATGTCTGTTTACCGTGTTCCTTGTATCCATTTTTGTAACTCACTACTTTTTCAGGGTTTCCATTTTCATACCAATACTTTTGAACTCCTTCATATTTGCCTTCCGAATACTTTAACAAGTACCTCGGTTTGTTAGGCCAATAATATTCTTCAAAACGCCCATGAGGTTGATCCTTCTTGTAATTTTTCAACTCCAGTACTTCTCCTTTGTAATCGTATCTTGCCTTATAATACTTTCCATTTTCGTCAGGTTTGGTCTTAATTTTATATACCCAACCATCCCTGTGATATTCGGTCATGTATTGAATAGATCCATTATCATAAAATTCTTCTTTTAATAAATTACCATTCTTAAAATACTCTTTATATTCTCCCGAAATAGATCCATTTTTATTAAAATATTTTTTTAGAAGTTGTCCATTATTATAATATACTTTAAAGAAACCATTTTCCACTCCATCAACATATTCTGCACAAATATTGACGTTATTATTATTATTAAATCGTTCATAAATAATACCGCTAACACTTATTTTAGAATCCTTGAAATAGACTGTGTCAGCTTGATTAAACCAATGTAGTGTGGTTTGTTTTCTGAAATACCACGAGGAATCAGATTTAGGAACGTCATCATTGTCATCTACATCTGCAACATCATCATTGTCTTCTTCATCTGGCCAAACATAATCACCATTTTGCCCGCTATCGAAACCTAAATCATCTGAACCTGTTAACATTTTATCTTGTGAACTAATACTTGTTTTTACTAATTTTTCAAATTCAGTTTTTATATAATCTATTTCGTTTTGCTGGTATTCACTTTTATCAACGTAAACTATACCTTCTTCAATTTTTAATACGTAAAGAGGTTTTTTAAATAAAGTTTTGAGTCCATACCCTACAGAACCTAGTATTCTAAACATCTGACTATGTATATCCATTTCATCTTTAGGGTCTTTATATACAACTTGAGAACAAGCCAATTGTGGAAGGAATAAAAATAATAGTAACAATAAAATAAGATTTTTCATGCTCAATTCATTTTTAGAACCCTTAAAAATAATGGAATGGAGTGACTTGGTCAAATAAAAATTGACCCATGATCTGTACATTCCCGAGTTAAAAGGGAATTATGGAAATATTACACATTTTAATTCGAGTATCAACTCAGATACAAGAGGATGATGGAACCTCATTAAAAACACAACAAGAACAAGGAATTGAATTATCCAAGAAATTAAAGATGAAGTATCAAATTCACAATGAAGGGGGAACCTCATCAAACAAGGACACATTGGATGATAGACCTATAATGGTTAACCTTTTAAATCTAATGGATCAAGGTAAAATCAAACACCTCTTTGTATATAACACAGATAGAATCAGTCGAAACCAAACCACATGGTATCTCATACGTCAGAAGATGGTTAAAAATGAAGTTATATTATATACATCAACTGGGAAATATGATACCAGTGGAACAATGGAAAACCTCATCTTGGGAATTCTATCTGAAGTATCCCAATATGATAATAAGGTTAGAACTGAAAGGAGTAGAATAGGAAAATTAGAAAAAGTAAAACAAAACTATTACAGAGGAGGTCATCCACCCTTTGGTTATAGAATAGAAAAGGTTCAGGGAGGGTCAAAACTTGTAATTGATGAGTATGAAAGTAGGTACATTCTAATGATGTATACCATGTATTCTGAAGGACATACCATTAAAGAAATAAAAGGACGTTTAGAGACAGAACAGGTACTAACCAGAAGAGGAAATAAACATTGGTCATTAGGTTCCATTCAACTTATCCTAAGAAACCAAACCTATATAGGAATAGATGAGTATCATGATAAGAAATCAAATACGACTGTAAGAAATAATATCCCTCCAATTGTATCCAATACCTTATTTGATAAGGTACAATCCAAAAGACTAAGAATTCTCAGAAGAAAGGGTCAAATGAACCGGACTCAACATAGATATCTAATTAGAGATATTATGTATTGTTCTTGTGGAACACCAATTGGAGGAAGAACAAAACCCGAGAGGTCTATCTACCATTACTATTGTCCTGAATCTGAACGTAATTTCAATAAGTCTATACCATCAGAAAATGTGTGTACCATGAAACGGTGTGTCAATATTCAACCCACAGAAGAATTGGTGTGGAACACCCTAAAAGGGTTGTTGAAAAACACCGTTCATCTAAAAACACAACTCAATTCTGTATTAAAAGAAAATCCCGAATTCTCAGTAATGGTAAGGAAACAAAGGTATAAGTTGACCAGAAAATTGAAAGAATTAAAAAATGAACTAAAGACCGTTTCTGATGGGATTGTAGAATTGGAAAAAAAGAGAATTTTAAACCACTTTAAGTCGGATGAAATCTACTTGAAATTAAAGAGGGAATTGGATGATGAATACCGAAAAACACACGTTAAAATAGAGAACACAAATAACCTTCTAAACCTTCATTATCAGAAGGATAAGTGGTATTCTTCCCTTGAAAATATATCCGAATTAATCACCTCTAAAAAGACCTTTTCATTTAAAGAAAGGAAATCACTAACCCACCTCTTCATTCACTCCATAACATTGTCCCATGACAAGAAGAACAAGGTTCATGAAATCACCCTTTTTTTAAAGATTCCATTGGTATTTGATACTAATAAAACACAAGATTTAAAAAACGTCCCGATAAAAAACACCTCTGTATCCTTTACAGGACAATCAGATCAACCCGATACCCTTTGGAATTATTCTACCGTAACCGACTTCGCTAAATTCCTTGGCTGGTCTACATTACATTCACGCATAACCGCAATATAATAGGAAAGTATTTGGAAAGGCACAGTAGCGATTAATGGCACCAAATACTCATTGGTTTCCG
>Ga0209223_10004274_pt1 | contig 13132 bp, 10 predicted proteins | sample COG_06_FD_184750 | JGI IMG/M metagenome (GOLD analysis project Ga0209223, IMG submission 184750) | Pelagic Microbial community sample from North Sea - COGITO 998_met_06 (SPAdes) (version 2) | ecosystem: Environmental > Aquatic > Marine > Neritic zone/Coastal water | place: Helgoland, sampling...
TTTTAGGTAGTTGTAAATATTGTCCCATTGATAGGAATTTAATCTCTTTTTATAGTTCATATTTCAAGAATTGATGTTGATAAAACATCAATTCTAAACTTTTAATTTGAAATCTCAACAGAACCTAAAATTATTGTAAAATATAGCTAAAAAATTGACGCTGCAAATTAAATTATCAAAAACAGACTTCACCAAAGGTAAACAATGCACAAAAGCATTGTGGTTAAATTATTATGAACCAGATTTAAAACCTGATCTTAATGATAAAACCAAAAATATTTTAGAAACTGGTGAGGAAATAAATGAGTTAGCAAGAAGCTATTTTAAAGATGGAATTAATGCCACAATTGATGATTATTTTGATATTTTTAAAGCAGAAGAATTTACTAAGGAGTTTGTATCTAAAAATCATCAAATAATATTTGAGGCAACGGCAATTGACAAAAATGATAATTCTCATGCAAGAATTGATATTTTGCAAAAAAATGAAGGCCAAGAAAGTTGGAGTTTAATTGAGGTTAAGGGTTCAACAAATATAAAAGATTACCACATTGATGATCTAGCCTTTCAATATCACATCTTCACAAAAGCGGGATATAAAATTGATAAATGTCTGTTGATGTTAATTAATAATGAATATCAATTAAATGGAGCAATAAACCCGCAAGAACTTTTTAAATTTGAGGATATCAGCGATAAAGTTCTAGAAAAACAAAATGAAATCGAAGCTAAAAAAGAAGAATTAATCAAAATCTTAAACCATCAAAACCAACCAAATATTAAAATTGGCAATAAATGTTTTAAGCCCTTTGATTGTGAATATCAAAGTCATTGCTGGCAAAATATCCCTGATTATTCAATATTCAATGTTGCCACTAGAAAAAAGACGGCAGAAAGGATTGCTGATGAAATAGGCTCTTATGAAGTTAATAATATTAATGTAAGCAGCTATGAAAAAGGAATCAAAAAACTTGATATTATTTGCCATCAAGAAAATAGAACTCATCTCGATAAAGAAAAACTAAATGAATTTTTATCAACCCTAAAATATCCACTTTATTTTCTAGATTACGAAACTTTTAGCCTAGCAATTCCAGTCCTACAAAAAACGAGACCTTATCAGCAAATTCCTTTTCAATTCTCACTTCATATTCAAGAAGCTTCAAATCAAGAATTAAAGCATTTTGAATTTTTGCATGATAAAGATTCTGACCCAAGGGAAGATTTTATTCAAAATTTAATCAAATATTGTGAGTGTAAGGACAAAGGCTCAATTATCGTCTATAACCAAACATTTGAAAAATTAAGAAATAAAGAGCTAGCAGAAGATTTTCCAAAATACGCTGATCAATTATTAAGCTTAAATGATCGAATCATTGATTTAATGACCCCTTTTCAAAAGAAGTGGATCTACAGCCCAAAACAACAAAGCTCTAATTCAATCAAAAAAGTTCTCCCAGCATTTACTGATCTAAATTACCAAGATCTAGAAATTAAAAGTGGCGGTGATGCCATGGATATTTACGCTGATTTTATCAAAGGTAAAATCAATCTTGATCAAAAATTAGCAAAAAGCCTTTTGGAGTATTGCAAATTGGACACTTATGCCATGGTTAAGCTATTAAAAGTAGTTCAGAAACTTTCTCAATAGAATTGCAGTATCAGCTAAATTAAATTATTTTACCATTGACAAATTATTTTTGCAGCATATATTTATGTGCAGTAATGCGAAAATTAAAAAATTTTAATGTTAAGAGTCAAGTTAAAAGAAATAGCAAAATTAGATGTTGGGTTAGCTTTTAGAGCTGCTCCAAAAACCTCCTCAAATGGGAATATTTCAGTTATTCAGATGAAAGATTTGGGAGACGATAATCTGGTTAATTTCGACAATCTAATTCAAATAAATCAAGATAGTCCTAAGGAGCAATATTTAGCGAAGAAAGGTAATCTTATTATCAGATCAAGAGGCTTAAATAATAAGGCTGCTCTTATCAATAAAGACTGCGTTAATATGATCGTTGCTGCACCATTATTTATTTTAAGAATAACAGCTCCTGATATTTTACCAGAATATCTTTTCTTTTATCTAAATCAAAAATCATCTCAAGACTATCTAGCAAAATGCGCCAAAGGAAGTTTGGTAAAAATGATTGGCAGAGAAGATATTGAAAATTTACCCATAAAAATCCCAAACCTAGATCAGCAAAAATTAATTGGAAAACTGGCAAAAGCGATTAATCAAGAACAAGTAATCTTGGATGAGATAAAGCAAAAAAGAGAGCTTTATATGAGCAATATATTAAAACAAAAATTATTAAACTTAAATTAAGAAAAATTATGTCTGAAAATAACGAAATTAAACAAAAAGATATTCACAATGCGGCATGGTCTGCATGCGATACATTCCGTGGAGTTATGGATGCTGCTGGATACAAAGATTATATCTTGGTGATGCTCTTCTTAAAATATATCTCTGATGTTTATCAAGATCACTATAATGAATATAAAAAACAATATGGTGATGATGACATTAGAATTAAAAGAAAGTTGGAAAGAGAAAGATTTATTTTGCCAGAAAATTCTAGTTTTTATAATTTATATGAAAAAAGAAATGAACCCAATATTGGAGAATTAATAAATATAGCTCTAGAGGCAATTGAAACAAAAAATAAATCAAAGCTCGAAGGGGTTTTTAGAAATATAGATTTTAACTCTGAAAGCAATTTGGGCAAAACTAAGGATAGAAATAGAAGGTTAAAAATGTTGCTTGAAGATTTTAACAAGCCACAACTTGATATGAGTCCTTCAAAAATCTCAGAAGATGTTATTGGTAATACCTACATTTATTTAATTGAAAGATTTGCTTCAGATGCTGGTAAAAAGGCAGGAGAATTCTTTACTCCCCATAAAATATCTAAGCTCGTATCATTAATATCAAGCCCAAAAGAAGGAGCTATAATATGCGATCCAGCTTGTGGCGCTGGTGGTCTTTTAATTGAATCAGCCAAAGCAGTTGGAAGTAATAATTATTCCCTATTCGGAATGGAGGTTAATGGTAGCACTTGGGCATTAGCTCGTATGAATATGTTCTTAAACTCTTGTGACTCGGCAAGAATTGAGTGGTGCAACACCCTAACCGCACCAACTTTGACCGAAGATAATAGCTTGATGAAATTTGACAATATCGTTGCTAACCCACCATTTTCACTTGATAAATGGGGTGCAGATGAAGCAACAAGCGATATATTCAATCGCTATTGGCGTGGAGTTCCACCAAAATCTAAAGGTGATTATGCTTTTATTAGCCATATGATTGAGGCAGCAGTTGACCGAGAGGGAAAAGTTGTTGTTGTTGTTCCTCATGGTGTTTTATTTAGGGGTGCAGCTGAGGGGCGAATAAGAGAAAAATTAATAGAGGAAAACTTACTAGATGCAGTTATTGGACTTCCTGCCAACTTATTTCCCTCCACCTCAATTCCAGTTGCAATTTTGGTTTTTGATAAATCAAGGCAGATAAATGGTAAAAATGAGAATAGAAAAGATGTTTTGTTTATTGATGCCAGTAAAGATTTTATCTCAGGTAAAAATCAAAATTCTATCTCTGACGAACATTTAGAAAAAATTCTAAATTGTTATCAAAACCGCTTAGAAACAGAAAAATATTCCAAACTAGCCTCATTAGATGAGCTAAAAGAAAATGACTTTAATCTAAATATCCCAAGATATGTCGATACTTTTGAGGAAGAAGAGGAAATTGATATAAAAGCTGTTGATGGAGAAATAAAAACTCTAGAAAATGAATTATCAAAAGTTAGAGGCGAAATGTCTGAAATTTTAAAGGAGCTTTCACTGTGAATAATAAAATAACAAATAATAACCACCAAACTTTTGAGAATATTCGAAAGTTTGACGATGATAAAATTGAATTCTGGTCTGCGAGGGATTTATACCCAATTTTAGAATATAGTAGTTGGGATAAATTTAAGGCAGTAATAAGAAAAGCCATAAAAGCTTGTGAAAATTCAAAAATCAATGTTTCAGACCATTTTTCCCAGGTGGGAAAATTGGTAACAATTGGCTCGAAAGCTAAAAGAAATATTGAAGATTATGATTATCATCTATCTCGCTATGCCTGCTATTTAATTATTCAAAATGCCGACCCTTCAAAAGAAATTATTGCTGGAGGTCAAACCTATTTTGCCATTCAAACTAGAAAGCAAGAATTAAAGGATGATAAAGATTTCCAACAATTAGACGAAAATAAAAAAAGATTATTCTTAAGAAACGAGCTAAAACACCATAATAAGCAATTAGTAGAAACGGCAAGTTTTGCAGGCGTTGAAACCAATCTTGATTTTGCCATCTTTCAAAATCATGGCTATCAAGGGCTTTATGGTGGACTTGGTGCAAAGCAAATTCACAAAAAGAAGGATTTAAAAAAGAGTCAGCAAATTCTAGATCATATGGGATCAACTGAACTTGCCGCTAATTTATTTAGAGCCACTCAGGCAGAAGAGAAGCTACGCCGTGATAATATAAAAGTAAAAAAAGAAGCAAACAAAACTCATTATGAGATTGGTAAAAAAGTAAGAAAAGCAATAGAAGAAATTGGCGGAGCTATGCCAGAAGATTTACCTACTCCAAAAATCAGCACTAAGTCTTTAGAAAAAGAACAGAAGAAGGCGATTGAAAAGGGAAATGGGAGCGAAGATGTTTGAGAACATAAACTATAATGACATAATCTTAACTATTATTGCCCTGTTAATAGGAGTGGTAGCGCTCAGAGTAAATATTGCTTTTGATGTTAATGATTGGCTTAAAGAGCGAAAGAAAGTGAAATTAACCAAATTACAAAATATTTGTCCTCATACTTCAATATTTAAAACAGATGAAAATGTACAGATTAAATCAGATTTTGAATCACCACCAGGAACTCTTCAATGGCAATGCTCAATATGCGGAATGATAGCTAATAATGTTGACGAATCACATATTCAATATTGGCTAAAGAACCCTAAAGATTTAATTAAGAGGAAAGAATTATTCCAAAAGAAAATGAAAAAAGCAGGTTATGTCTAAATCAACAAATAAAATGAGAGTCGCATGATAAGTAAAACAAATATCCCAGATGGGTGGAAAATTCATAATCTTGGACATTTTATGGACTTCAAGAATGGAGTTAATGCTAGTAAGGAAAGTTATGGCAAAGGAGTAAGGTTTGTAAATGTGATGGATGTTTTTAAGTCTAATATACTAAAAAAGAATCTGATAACTGGATCGGTTGAAATATCTGATAAACAAAAGAATGAATATTCTGTAAAATATGGAGATATTTTATTTAATAGAACTTCTGAAACGCCTGGTGAAATTGCCTACTCATCCGTTTATATCGATGATGAGATCATAACTTTTGGTGGGTTTGTAATTAGGGGTAGGCAAAAAATTGACATATTATCTCCGGACTACGCTAAATACTGCTTTAAAGACTATTATGTCAGAAAAGATATAATCAGGAAATCTCAAGGTGTAGTTAGGTCAAATATAGGTCAAAAAGATTTAAATAAAGTTAACATATTAATACCGCCAAAAACAGAGCAAGAAGCCATAGCAGAAATTTTAGAAAAATGGGACGAAGCAATCGAAAAAACTTCTAAATTAATTGAAGCCAAAAAGAAAGGACTTAAATACTTAATAGCCAGGTTAATAAATAAATCAAGCTACTCAAGGGGTCGAGTTTCTGATTTTGCTATTGAGGTTTCAACTCGCAATAAAGAGAGTAAAATTGAAAGAGTTTTAAGTGTTACAAATCGCAATGGTTTCATCCTTCCTGAAGACAGGTTTGAACGCCGCATAGCAAGTTCTGATGTTTCGAACTATAAAATAGTTGAGTATGGGCAATACGCATATAATCCTTCTCGTATCAACGTTGGTTCTATTGCTCGCCTTGATCAATGGAATTGTGGCGCTTTAAGCCCGATGTATACCATATTCGATCTAAACGACAAAAAAATAGACAGTGATTATTTTTTGCATTGGCTTTCCTCTACTGAGGCAAAGCAACGCATTAAGAATAGCTCTCAAGGAAGCGTTAGGGAAACTGTTGGGTTTAGTGATTTTGGATTAATTCCAATACCTATACCAAATCTTCAGAAACAGCAAGAAATAGCCAAAACCCTAAACACCGCAAAAAAAGAAATCACTATTTTAGAAGAAATTTTAGCGAAATATAAAAGCCAGAAAAAAGGCCTAATGCAAAAACTGCTAACCGGCAAAATTAGAGTAAATAATATCAATTAAAAATAATTCAAAATGATGGATAAAAAAGAGGTGGTTTATATTTTTCTAGATGAGGGAGGGAATTTAGATTTTAGTAAAACGGGTACTCAATATTTTTCTTTAAGCTCAATTACCATTAAAAGACCATTCAAAACTCACACACAATTAGACACTTATAAATATGATTTAGTTGAATATGGCATAGATATAGAGCATTTCCATTGTAGCGAGGATAATTCTTATATTAAAAATAAAGTATTCTCAATGATTGGGGATTTAAAAAATATTCAAATCGATAGTGTGCTTGTTGAAAAATGCAAAACTATGCCACATTTACAAGAGATTGATAAGTTTTATCCAAAAATATTTATTGAAATATGCGCTCGAAGAAAGTTATCAAGAAAATATTAAGGAATTTGTTATAATTACAGATTCAATTCCTATAAAAAAGAAGAAGGAAGTAGTCAGAAAAACAATTCAAAAAACCTTAAAAGAAACAATAAATAAGAATATTAAATATAGAATATATCACCATAAATCTATGGCTCACTATAATTTGCAAATAGCAGATTATTGCAATTGGGCAATATTTAAAAAATGGGAATCAGGTGAGAATTTGTTTTACAACAAAATTAAAAACTCTGTAAGGAGTGAATTTAATATATTTCAGTGGGGACAAAAGAGGTATTATTGATTGACCTTTCCGACTACTCTTGCGAGAGAACCCCTTGGGTTCTTATCATCAGAAAGGTACCTTTGCAAAACAGTATGAGGATCTACTATCCAAAAGTCAAGATAAGCAAACAACGTTATTATTGTAATTAAAAAAATGACAAAATTTAGATTCAACGAAGAATATCTTTCGCAAATTCCAGCCTTACAACTTCTTGGTAATTTGGGCTATAATATCTTAACACCTAAGGAGTGTTTGGATTTAAGAGGCGGTGATTATAGGAATGTTATTTTAGATGGCGTTTTAAGAGAAAGTCTAAAAAAGATAAATAAAATTAATTATAAGGGAAAAGAGTTTTTATTTTCAGAAAGTAACATTCAGGAAGCAGTTGAGAAGATCAAGAATGTTAAATTTGAAGGTTTACTTAAAACCAGTGAGTTAATTTATGACCTTTTGACTCTTGGAGAATCTTTTGAACAAATAGTTGAAGGTGATCGCAGAAGTTTTCAGTTAAAATATATCGATTTTGAAAATATTGCCAATAATGATTTTCATGTTGCTTATGAATTTGAAATTGAAAGAGCTGCCTCCTCAGAAAAAATAAGACCAGATATTGTTTTATTTGTTAATGGTTTGCCTTTGGCTGTTATTGAATGTAAGTCTTCAAAAATAGAAGTTGAGGAAGCTGTTTCTCAAAATATTAGAAATCAGGGAAGTGAATATTGCCCTAAATTATTTACCTACTCCCAAGCTTTGCTAGCTATTAATAAGAATGATTCCAAATATGGAACTACTGGAGCGGAAAGTAAATTCTGGGGTGTTTGGAATGAATTAGAGGATAAAGAAGGCGATGTTTCAAAAGCTGTTAATGCTATCTTAAATAAAGACCAGAAAAACAAATTATTTGCAGGAGAATTTGAGCATTTAAGAAGCTATTTTGATAATATTGAGGAATCTCCAAGGCTTACAACTACTCAAGACAAAACAATTTATAGTCTACTAAGACCAGAAAGATTACTTCCATTAATACATAACTTCATCGTTTATGATGGTGGAATTAAAAAGATTGCACGGTATCAGCAATTTTTTGTTGTAAAAAGCACTCTTCGAAGAATTAAGCGAATTGATAGCAATAATAATAGAAATGGTGGAGTTATTTGGCACACCCAAGGTTCTGGAAAATCCTTAACTATGGTGATGCTTGCAAGAGCTATCTGCCTTTCAAAATCAATTAAAAACCCAAGGCTTCTTTTAGTAACCGATCGCAATGATTTAGATGACCAGCTAGGCAAAACTTTTGTAAATTGTGGCATGGAGAAAGTTAGGGCAACATCAGGTAAAAAACTAATAGAGCATCTTAAGAATAAAAAACAGGTTATTACCACTTTAATTCATAAATTTGATAAAGCTTTTTCTGCTGAAAAGTTTGTTGATGAATCACGAGATATTTTTGTTTTAGTTGATGAGAGTCATAGAACTAACTTTGGTTCATTTTCTGCAAGAATGCGTCAAATGCTACCTAATTCTTGCTATATTGGCTTTACTGGAACTCCGCTTTTAAAAAAAGAAAAAAACAACTTTTCTAAATTTGGCGGACTTATAGACCCTCATTATTCAATTAAACAAGCGGTTAAAGATAAATCTGTTTTACCTCTACTTTATGAGGGAAGGCATGTTGAGATAGAGCAAAATGAAGCTGCAATTGATTTATGGTTTGAAAGACACACTGAAAACCTAACATCGAGCCAAAAAGCTGATCTAAAAAGAAAATATGCAAAGGCTGAAATGCTAAATAAAGCTGATCAGGTTATTTATATGAGGGCTTTTGATATTAGTTGTCACTTTAAAGAAAACTGGGCAGGAACTGGTTTTAAAGCTCAATTAGTTGCCCCAAGTAAAGCTGTGGCCATAAAATATCAGCAATATTTAAAAGAAATCGGCAATGTTTCTTCTGAGGTTATTATTTCTGCTCCTGATACTAGAGAGGGTCATGATGAAGTAGATGAATCACCAAAAGATGATGTGCAGAAATTCTGGAAAAAAATGATAAGTCGCTTTGGCTCTGAAGAAGAATATTTAAAGCAAATTATAGGCGGTTTTAAAAATAGTAATAACCCAGAAATATTGATTGTGGTTGATAAGCTATTAACTGGTTTTGATGCGCCAAAAAATACAGTTTTATATTTATGTAGAACCCTGAAGGAACACACTTTGCTGCAAGCAATTGCTCGTGTTAACAGGCTTCATGATGATAAAGATTTTGGCTATATTGTTGATTATGCAAGTGTTTTGGGGAATCTTGATAAAGCCCTTGAAATGTACGATGCTTTTGAAGGGTTCGATGAGGAAGATTTGGCAGGAACTCTTACCTCTATTGATGAGGAGATAGATAAATTACCACAAAGATACTCTCAACTTTGGGATATTTTTAAAGAGGTAAAAAATAAGTCAGATATAGAAGAATTTGAGCTATTGTTGACATGTATCGAAAAGAGAGAGGATTTTTATGAAAAATTAACCTCCTACAGTAAAACTTTAGGGATAGCACTGTCATCTGATAAATTTATCATGAGTGTAGATGATGCTAAATTAAAGCTTTATAAAAGCGACCTTAAGAGATTCCAAAATTTAAAAGCATCAGTAAAGATACGCTACGCAGAAGGCGTAGATTATAAAAAGGATTACGAGCCTAAAATAAAAAAATTACTTGATACTCATATTGGAGCTAGCGAGGTAACTATACTCAATGAGCCAGTTAATATTTTTGATGACGAAAGTTTTGATTTAGTTAAAGAAGGTCAAGGAATACACTCAAAAAAATCAACGGGGGCAAGAGCTGATACCATAGCTCATGCAACTAAAAGAATTATCATAGAGAAAATGGAAGAAGATCCATATTTTTATGAAAAATTCTCTAAATTAATTAGGCAAGCTATTGATGATTTTAGGAAACTTAGAATATCTGATTTAGATTATTTAAAAGCGGTTTGTCAGATTAGAGACAAGGTTAAACTTAAAAAACACGATGATGTTCCAGATAATATTAAAGATAATGATGAGGCTTGTAGTTATTATGGGGTTATAAAGCCATATCTTTTAGATCAGGCTGCAGATAATGAAAAAATAGAAATAGCAGCTTCTAAAATATCTCTAAAAATTCAAAATATTATTGATGGTAACTGGAAAGTAGATTTCTTTAATGATGACTTAATTCTGAAAAAAACCATTAATGATATTGATGATTTTCTATATGATGAAGTTAAGGAGAAATTCAATATTGACCTTAATTTAAATCAGATGGATGAAATTATTGATAAAACAATGAAAATCGCCAAAACAAGAAAAACCTAACTTCAATGAGCAAAATTAGTCTTTGTAAAATAAAATACGGGAAAACTGATATAGATTATCAGCTTCAATTTTCGGGTAGAAAGACTCTTCAAATTGCTGTTCATCCTGATAAAACTGTTTTTGTTAAATCACCTGTCAATGTGGCTATAGGCGAGATTCAAAATATAGTTCTCAAAAGAGCAAAATGGATAAAAAAACAAATTTCATATTTTCAAAATTTTGAACCTAAAACCCCAATCAGAAGATATATTTCTGGTGAATCGCATTTATATCTGGGTAAAAAATATCGTCTAAAAATTACCTTATCAGATACTAATAAAATCTTACTTAAAAATGGGTATTTTTATATTACTGCTAAAAGTGGAAATTCAGATTATATAAAAAAGCTTTTACTTGATTGGTATAAAGCAAAGGCAAACAACTATTTTAGTAAAATATTTGATGGAGTTTGGGAGAGATGTAATTTTAAAAATTACACAAAACCTACTTTGAAAATCAGAGAGATGAAAACAAGATGGGGAAGCTTATCGCAAAATGATACAATGACAATAAATTTGAATTTAATTAAAACTTCAAAAGAGTGTATTGAGTATGTTATAATCCACGAGCTTTGTCACTTAGCTCATCATAATCACAACCCTGCCTTTTATGAGTTGTTAGATAGTAAACTTGAAAATTGGAAAGAAAGAAAGCACAAACTTGAGTTATCCTTAATTTAGAGTTTTTAAATTGTTTTCTAAGAATTTTGCGATAACATTCTACTTTTCGCAAATCTACTAGAAAAGTATAATGCAGGCACAAGAAAAGACATTAATTGAATTTTTAAGAGATAAGCAGCAATTCACTATTCCTATCTATCAGAGAACTTATAGTTGGACTCCAAAACAATGCGTAAAGCTGTGGGAAGATATTAAGGAAATTTCAAAAAGTGATGAGGTGGGATATCACTTTATGGGCTCAATTGTTAGAATTAAACAAAAGCTAGATAGTAGCGAAATTTCAGAGCAAGTTATTATCGATGGCCAACAAAGAATCACCACCATCCTGTTACTTTTATCTGCCCTTATTCAGTCAAATGTTAATGCTGAACGAGCTGAAGAATTAAGAGAAGATTTTTTAATTAATAAGCATGGTAAAGGTGATTTACGCTATAAGATGATGCTGACACAAGAAGATAGGTCGTCATTAATAAGCTTGATTGATAATCGCCTAAATGAAGAAATAACCTCAAAAAGAATCAAAGAAAATTTTGAGTTTTTTAAAGAAGAGTTAGCGGGTGAAAATCCTGAAAAAATATACGCAGGAATAAGAAAACTAATGGTTGTTGATATTTGCCTTGATCCAAAATATGACAATCCGCAATTGATTTTTGAAAGCTTAAACTCAACTGGTTTAGAGTTGTCTCAAGCTGATCTGATTAGAAATTTTATTTTAATGGGATTAAGACCAAAGCACCAAGAAGAGTTATATTATAACTATTGGCATGTGATGGAAAAGGATTTTGGCCAGGCCAATTATAGCGTTTTATTTGATCGTTTTATGCGTGATTATTTAACTATCAAAAACCGCAATATTCCAAATATTAAAAATGTTTATGAAACTTTTAAGAATTATTTTCTTAAAAATGGAGGGTTGGATAATGTTGATGCTATCATTAAAGATATTCATAAATTTTCACAATATTACACCAAAATATCCCTAGAAAAAGAAGAAAGCAAAAAGTTAAAACAAGCATTTTCTGATCTTAATGATTTAAAAGTTGATGTTGCTTACCCATTCTTGCTTAATGTTTATCATGACTTTGCACAACATATAATTGGTGAGGAAGTATTTTTAGAAATTTTAAATCTAATTCAAAGTTATGTATTTAGAAGATTTGTGTGTGGAATTCCAACCAACTCCCTAAACAAGACTTTTGCCAATCTATATGAATCAATCAATAAGGATGATTATCTAAATAGCCTAAAAGCTCAAATGGTGCTAATGGAAAATTATAGAAAATTCCCTAATGATGCTGAATTTACAAAAGAGCTAAAAGAGAAGGATTTATACAATATCAGAAATAGAAATTTTTGGTTAAGAAGATTTGAGAATTTTGGCAGGAAGGAGTTTGTGAAGGTTGAGGATTACACAATAGAACATATTATGCCGCAAAATCCTAATTTATCAGAAGAGTGGAAAAGAGAGCTCGGAAGTAATTTTAAAGAAATCCAAGATAATTACCTTCATACTATAGGCAACCTCACTCTAACAGGATATAATTCAGAACTTAGCGATAAACCTTTTTCAAGAAAAAAATCAATTGAAGGTGGCTTTGATCAAAGCCCAATAAAGCTAAATAGAAGCTTAGCTAAATTTTCTGTTTGGAATGAGCAATCAATAAATGAGCGTGCAAAAATATTGGCTGACGAGATGATTAAGATCTGGTCTTATCCGGTAGTTGCAGAGGAAATTTTGAATCAATATAAAGATGATAAAAAAACCGATGAGAAAATTTACACAATTGATAGTCATCCATTTTTAACTGACGGCCCAATGAAAGAGTTATTTGAGGCTTTTAGGAAAAGGGTTTTGAATATAGATTCATCAGTAAGAGAAGAATTTTTGAAGCTTTATGTTGCTTATAAGGCGTCTAGCAACTTTGTTGATGTTGTACCTCAGAAAAGCAAATTAAGAATATCTTTAAATATGGATTTTGATGAGATATATGATCCAAAAAATCTTTGTATAGATGTTAAGGATAAAGGAAGATGGGGAAATGGCGATGTTGAAATTCACTTAAATTCAATAGATCAGCTAGATGATGCCATGATTCTTATTAAGCAATCCTTT
>Ga0209223_10004275_pt1 | contig 13129 bp, 13 predicted proteins | sample COG_06_FD_184750 | JGI IMG/M metagenome (GOLD analysis project Ga0209223, IMG submission 184750) | Pelagic Microbial community sample from North Sea - COGITO 998_met_06 (SPAdes) (version 2) | ecosystem: Environmental > Aquatic > Marine > Neritic zone/Coastal water | place: Helgoland, sampling...
TGTGCACAAAGGGCCGAGGTGAGTGTAGGCCCGTCGACTCTGACCAGTCCAGAAGCGTCAACATCTGGGTGGCGCTATCTGTCCAGAGCACAGATTCACCGGATGCTAGAGACGCGATTCCATTAGGAATGGTGCACCCACGAGTAATTACCCGCACCTGGCAGTCGGTTCCCACGCTCACCAATGAACCTCGCCCGGGGCGTAGCTCTCGATCGACGATGCCGAGGGCTATCGAGCCATCGGGCAAAACGGTGCCATCGGAGCAGCGTCCTCGTTCTTGTGAGGCGATGAGGGGGAGGCTGAAGACTGGCGTATGAGTGAGATCGACCACTTCGATTCCATAGCGGGTGAGCGCCAACTCCCCGCCCTCCCAGGGCAGCACCTTAGAGATTTCGTAGGGGTAGGAACGCTCGAGGGCTGAAGGACCCTTGCTCTTTCGATAGACCTCTCCGCGCAGGAGGTCAACCCACCGCATACTGCCATCGGGGAAGAGCTGAGGTCCCTCGCCCAGGTCTGCTCCCCGCTTCTCATACAGCTCAGCTCTCATCGTGCACCCCCGGCGATGTGACGGTGGTAGGCGTGAATCATTGCATCGATGCTCGAGTGCCGACTCGTCCGGTTGGCGGCATCGCGGTTCATAGTCTCGGTGATTCTTTCCCTGGCCGCCTCGACGGCGGAGTGTTCTCGAAATCGCCCGTGGGAGATCACGGCGGTTCCGTCGATTTCCACAGAGTCCACAATGCCGAGCTCTCGGTCCGTCCAGACCACCCGGTCGTGCACGTTCGAAAAACCCGCGCAGGACAGCCCTCCCTCGCTCAGTGCTCGCTCAGCTTCCATGGGTGAGAGCGCGAGTCGGGCAACATCGACTGGTCGCGCCTGGGGATCTGCGCTATCGAGCCCCACGCCGACTGTGATGCCCCAGCGCAACCAGTCATCCACCGGCGCGCGCCCCGCCTGGAGAAGCCTGTTCGAGTGGGGGCAGGTGACGAGTTGGACACCCAGGTCCGCAAGGATTTGAAGCTCTTTGTCGGAACACCACACCGCGTGGGCCAGGCTGGTGTGTGGGCCTAAGATGCCGTGGGTGTTCATCCGGGAGAGAACAGAACCGGGAGCCCATGATCGCTGAGCAGCACTTTCGAGAAAGTGGGCGTGCACCCGATACCCCTCAGTGGCGATATCGCCTATGGTCGCCAACAGAGAGTCCGAGCACCATTGTGGACCGACCGGCCCGACCCCGAAGGAGATTCCCGGATAGTCCCGCGTTGCCTTCGAGACCACTTCGCCAAACTCTGCTTCACTGAGCCGGCGGGTCACCTGGCAGAAGTCGGGCAGCTCGGGATTCGTCACCCCCACCGGGAGAAACTCGGCTTGGTCGGTTGTGCCCAGCACGACAAGGGCTCGAATTCCAGAACGCTCGATGCCCTGGATTGTTGAGTGCAGAGCAGCTCGGTACTCATCCGGGTCACCAAAGGTGTGAAAGATGACTTGCACTGTCGTTACACCCTGCTCGAGCAGGCCCACGCATGCCACAAATACATCGTCTTCGACAGGTACCTGGGTCATCGCCGACATTCGGAGAAGGGCCTCTTCGAAAGAAGTCCCTGCGATGCCGTGATCGGCATAGGCAGTGGAGCGCAGGTGCGTGTGAGCGTCGACGAAACCCGCGGTGGCGGTAGTGCCAGGAGGGCTCATGGGAGACCTCTCTCGTTATCCCGCAATGCCCAGCAGGCGTTGTAAATTCGCGCCCTCGATGAGAAAGCGATCTGCTTCGTTGGGGATTGCCCTGGCAATTTTGGCCCGCTCCAAGTCAAAATCGCTCCCTGGCCAATCGGTACCCATCACAATTTGGCTCGCCCCTACGCTTCGATAGGCGAGCTTGACGTCGAGTAATTGGGAGCCGGAGGTTTCCAAATAGATGTGGGGGTTTCGCTGCGCGACAAGAATCGCCTCGTTGACATTCCACACGGTACCCATGTGGGCAATCAAGACTGGGACCTTCGGAAAAGAGCGAGAAATCTCTTCGATAGAGAGGGGTGCGCAAAAGGGATCATCGAGGGCGTTAACGAGAACGACGAGCTTGTTTCGCTCCGCAGCATCAAAGATGGGGTCCAGCAGTCCGTGATCGGCGAAATGGTAGCCGTGCATGGTGGGATGAAGCTTCAGTCCTCTCAAGCCAAGGGTTTGGGACAGGTGGTCGATGGTGTCCACGGCATCGAGGCTGCGAGGGTTGACCTGCCCAAATCCGATGATCCGTTCGGGGTACTTCGCCACTGTCTCGGCAATAAAACTGTTGTCGACCATTTGTCCGAGAGAGCAGCCAACGGCCATATCCACTCCCGCCTGGTCCATGGCCTTGAGCATGTCTTCGGGCGTGTAGGACTCTGCGGTCAGGTAGTCAGACGTACCACCGGCCTGCCAGACATTGTTGTAGGCGTCAATGATCATGTCGTTTTCTCCTTCAGGATGTCGGTGCTTTCTCAGTCGTGCTGTGGCAGATGACATCCCATTGCGACACCATCTGCCACATCACTTCGGAGACGAGTTCGAGGTCGGGAATGGGGACAAACTCATCGGCGGTGTGCGCTCGGTCTGTCGAGCCTGGACCAAATACCGTGCAAGAAGTCGACCCGGTCAAGGCCGCCACCATGGAGGCGTCAGTGTAGGCTTCGTGACCGTCGTCGTCACCCTGGGGCAGTGATGAACCTGCCACGGCTTTATACGCACTGCGCAGACCCCGAATGATCAGAGAGTCGTCTGCTGCTCGCACTGGGGGCCTGGGGGCTCCGAGCGCCTCAATGGAGAAGGTCGCCCCCGGGAAATCCTGGAGCACTGCACCAGCAATGGTCTCCACCATGGGGATGACGTCCTCGATCAACATGGGCGGCACAATTCTGATATCAAATGATGCCTCAGCCGCGGGGGGAACCACATTGGTGGCTACCCCCGCGTTGAAGGTGCCGCACGTGAATCGCGGCCGTCCCAAAATGTCGTCGACATAGGGGAGGGCTTCGATATGGCTTTTGAGGCGATCCACGATTCTGGCCATCACGTGGGCTGAATCAATCCCTAGGTGGGCTCTGCCTGCGTGGGCCATTTTTCCGGTGACCTTGACCGTGAGCCAGCGCAGACCCATCTGAGCAATGCGGAGCTTTGTTCCGGTGGGCTCGAGAGCGATGACTTGATCGTTTGGGCGGAGAAAGCCGCTGGCCACCAGGTGGTGGGCGCCCGCCATGTCGGGAGCTTCCTCGTCCACTGTTGCTACGAAAACCACGTCACCTGCCGGAGTGACGTTGTGTGTGCTGAGCGCATCGAGAAGTCCAAGCGCAACAGCAATCCCGCCCTTCATGTCACACGCGCCGCGGCCATATATCTTGTCCTCGCGAATTTCGCCGCCGAAGGGGTCCAGACTCCACCCCTCGCCGATGGGGACGGTGTCGAGGTGCCCGAGAATAATGAGTCGAGGCAAGTCACCGCCGGGCAGAGTTGCGATTATGTTGTCTCGATTTTTCTGCACAGTCGTGACCATCGGAGTAAGCCCCATGTCGGATACCCTGCGCGAGACCCACTCGCCACATTCTGCTTCCCCTACGCCGGGATTTTGGCTATCGATGCGAATGAGGGATTGCGTGTCGGCAATGATTCCCGTGAGATCAATCATGGTGTCCTTCCTTATCGGGCTAGTCCGTAGGCGAGACGTCGCGGGTCGGCTCCTGCGGTGAGAACGCGCTCGCCTTGACTGTTGGGGGCGCTTCGAATCGTCTGGACAGACCCGGCGTCAAACTCGAAGTTCGGCCACACTTCGACGTGGTGACCTTGTGCGCGCAGCTGTTCGCGCTCACGTTCATTGATTCCGCCCTCGGTATATACGAGACGGTCAGCGCTCGGGTGGGGGTGGAAGGCACTCGGCACATTAAAGGAGGCAAACCGGGGAGCCTCCACGGCTTCTTGCAAACTCGCGCCGGTTGTCATGACCCGCCACATGACCTGGGCCAAAGCCTGGGCAATGACATCGCCTCCCGGGCAGGCCAGCGCCCATGACTCATCTCCTTGCGTTGCGATGATGGGAGCGGGAGTGACGACCGGTCGCCCGCCGGGACGCACTCGATTGGGGTGGGAGTTACTGAGTCTGCTTTGGACACCCCTGGGGGAGCACAGGATTCCCAATTCGGGGATGATCGGGCCCCCATCAAGAGTGTCGGAGGGTGACGCTGCGAAGGTGCACCCGGACGCATCCATCGTGACAATCGAAGTTGTGCTGCCCAGTGTGGCGCCCGGGATGCCGGCAGCGCTAGTGCGACCCGGTGCTGCCTCATCGGTGATTCCTCGAGCGAGGGAATCCAAGTAATCATCAGCGAGGAGCTCCTGGATGTTCTTATCCATCTCTCCGGGAGCAGCCAGGAAGTCCTCTCGGTCGCAAAACGCGCGCGTGGTTGCCTCGACGAGGTGGTGCCACGTTCCTGGGGTTCGCATCATGATTCCCAGAATCTGCAAAGCCACTGGTCCTTGACTCCAGGAGGGTGTTGCGTGCACCCGCCACCCATCGACGAGAAGGGAGGGAGCCGGCGCTTCTTCGGCCTCAAAGCCTGAGAAATCGTCCACGGTTAAGAACCCGCCGTTTTCTTGCACGGCTGCACTCATTATGCGAGCGATATCCCCCGAGTAGAACTCGTCGTGGGCAGCTCGAATTCGTTGCTCCCGCGAGCCACTGCTGCGTTTCTCCGCCTCGATGAGACGCTCGAGAGTGTCCGCGAGAGCAGGTTGGATCAACCGGTCACCCGCTTGGAGGGCTGTGTTTCCGGGGCGATACACATCGACGCTCGAGGGCCATTGATTGAATCCTCGAGAACAAATCTCAAGACTGAGCGCGAGTCCTGAGTCGAGGAGGAAGCCAGAGCGAGCGTAGGCCAGCGCAGGCTGCGCAACCTCGGCAAAGCTCATAGTTCCTGCTTGGGCAAGTGCGTTGAGCCAGCCCGCGGGCGCGCCGGGGACGATACAAGGAGCCCCCCCTAAGGGTAGGTGCCCGCCGTGGCGAGCCACCATCGCATCGAGCGACACGCTCTCGCTCCAGCGCCCGACACCCGCGATCGAGACGCACTGTTCGCTAGCTGCCTTGCGAATGAGGATGGGGGCGATGCCTCCGAAGTTCGCCATATCGACCTGGATAACGTTGGAGGCGATGCCAGCGGCAACACCGGCGTCTACGGCGTTACCCCCGGCCTCAAAGACACTCAGTGCCACCGTGCTGACCAGAGGGTGTCCTGCCACAACGGCAAACTTCTCACCGACCAGCTCTGGCCGTGAAGTAGTGGGTGGGGGATAGGTTCCGGGCACCAGCCCACCGCCCATTCCGCCTTTCTTCGGCTTCTCTGCCACCTCTATGCCCTCTTCGCTCTACTGCACTTTTTGACTGTGGCTACCGCACTTACCGGTCAGACCAGATTTGGTCTAGTGTAGCAACGTGAATCGCGAACGAGGGCCACTGGTAACAGATGTACTGCTGGGGCTTGTGGTAGGGCTGTTCTCTGGGCTCTTTGGGGTCGGTGGGGGGATCATTTTGGTTCCTCTTTTGGTGTTGCTGATGCACACCGAACAAAAACAGGCACAGGCTACGTCCCTCGTAGTGGTGGCTCTCGGAGCTTCCAGTGGAGCGCTTACCTACGCTCTGTCCGGTTCGGTGATGTGGCTGTCTGTCCCCTTCTTGATTGCCGGTGGAATTATTGGAAGCTGGCTTGGCGCCATGGCGATGAAGAAGCTTCGGGCTCGTTGGCTTCAGATCCTCTTTGGCATTCTTCTTCTCGCAGCAGCTGTTCGACTTGGGCTGGAGTCCTTTGTCAGCGAAACTGGGTTCGTCGACCAGATGACCCTGGGGGTTGCCCTCGGCTTCGCCGCCAGTGGTCTGGCGATGGGCTTTTTTTCTGCACTCCTGGGTGTGGGGGGCGGCATCATCATAATTCCTCTTCTGGTGGCTCTCTTTGGTTTTCCCCAGCAACTCGCGGCGGGCACGTCACTCGTCGTCATGATTCCGCTGGCCCTATTTGGAGCGCTCCGACTCACGCGGTCTGGATTCACCCAGTGGGGTCGAGGGTTCCGCATCGGCGCGGGGTCGGTGCCAGGCGCAATCGCGGGCGCTGCTCTTGCGCTCATCTCTGAGGCGAGTGTCCTCCAAATTGGCTTTGCCGCCCTGCTGGTCTTTGCCGCAGTGAACATGTTCGCGAAAGCCCTGAAGTGAACGCGTCGGGGGCCTGGGCCTGGCACCATACGGGCGTTGCTGTGTCCAGTATTGAGGAAGTTCTTGCCCACTACACCGGACTCTTAGGCTTCGAGGTGGTGTTTGAAGCGCCCAATATGTCTGATTTGATTCAGTCCATGACGGGTGTTGCAGGTTTGCGGGCAGACTTGGTGCAGTGTCGTATCCCCTACAGCGAGCACGTGTTGGAGTTCATTCACTTTCGAAACATTCCCGGGCGGGTGGACGATCGCCTACCGTTGCAACCGGGTCGGGCGCACACGGCTTTTCTCGTGCCTGATCTAGAGCGCGCCGTGTGGGAGAACACGCGAGCGGGTGGGGAAATGCTCGGCGCGATTACCGAATTCTCCGAGGGCCGAGCCGTGTACTGCGCAGATAATTCGGGGACTGTGGTCGAGTGGGAGGAAGCAGTGCCAGGAGGTAGCAGTGGCTAGCCTGTGGGAGCGCTTTGGGTACATGGTGTGGATGCGGGAGTTTGAGCTGGCCTGTCTCGAAGGGGTGCCCACGAGAGAAATTCACGGGGAGCTCCACACGGCGGTGGGCCAGGAAGCAATCAGTGCGGGGCTAGCAGGATTCCTGCGGGCCGACGACGCTCTGGCCAGCACGCACAGAAGCCATCTTCACGCAATCGCCAAAGGCGTGGACATGAGGGCGATGCTGGCGGAGATTTTCGAGAAAGAAACAGGGCTCTGCGGAGGGTTTGGTGGGCATATGCACTTGTTCGATGCCTCCCTGAAGTTCTCCGCAACCGGCATCGTGGGAGCAGGACTACCCGTTGTGATCGGTCATGCGTGGGCCGCCCGCCTCCGCGGAAGCGATGCCGTCGCGGTCGCCGTCGTGGGGGATGGAGCCGTGAATACGGGCGCCTTTCACGAGGGTATGAATATGGTGGGCGTTCATCAGCTGCCCGTCATCGTTGTGGTCGAAAACAACGAGTGGGCCATTTCGGTGCCGTTTCACGAGGCGAGTGCGACTGCGACGATTGCCGAGAGAGCCCCTGCCTGGTCCGCCCACGGAGTTCGAGTCGATGGCACGGATGCGGAAGCGGTCGCAGACGCCTTCGGCACGGCCGTGCAGAGGGCACGCGACGGCGGCGGGCCGACCCTGATTGAAGCTACGTGTTATCGCTTTCGGGGGCACTTTGAGGGCGACGCTGACTCCTATCGCACCGAGGAAGAAAAAGAGCGCCGGCGCAAAGAAGATCCCCTAGAACTCACGGCACAGCGACTCATCAGCAGTGGGGTGGCAAGCGCCGAGCAGGTGGACTCGTTGAAAGCTGCCGTCGCAGCAGCGATAGCAGATATGCTCGCCTCGGTCCGTGCGGACCGGTCACCAGACCCTGCTACAGCACTCCGGCACGTTTTCGCGGAGGTGTCGTGATGGCCAGAAACCTCAACATTTCGCAGTGTGTGTCTGAAGCCTTGCGTCTAGAAATGGAGCGCGATTCGTCGGTGGTCGTCATCGGCGAGGATGTCGGCCGCCTGGGGGGTGTTTTTGGAGCTACCCGAGGCCTCCAGAAGACATTTGGTGATCTTCGTGTTGTCGACACCCCGATTTCGGAAACAGCCATTACCGGGATGGGTGTCGGGCTAGCGCTCGAGGGCTATCGCCCGGTGCTGGAGATCATGTTCGTTGATTTCATTGGCGTGTGCCTCGATCAGGTTTACAACGCGATTGCCAAGAACCATTACATGTCGGGCGGAAGAATCACTATGCCGATCGTCATTAAGACCGCCGGCGGTTGCATCGGTTCCGGTGCTCAACATTCTCAGTGTTTGTGGGGCCTCTTTGCCCATCTGCCGGGCTTGAAGGTGGTGGCGCCATCCAACCCCTACGACACGAAAGGTCTGATGGCAGCTGCGGTCGAGTCCGATGATCCGGTGGTGTTTATCGAACACAAGGGTCTCTTGCTGTCTCGAGCAGAGGACTTCCCGTTCGGCGCCGAAGTTCCCTCAGAGCGCTACCTTGTGCCCATCGGTGTCGCCGCCATTGTCCGAGAAGGGACAGACGTCACAGTGGCGACACTGAGCGGAACAGTTCTCAGTGCCTATTCGGCCGCCGAGGAGTTGGCTGCCGAGGGAATTAGCGTGGAGCTCATCGATCTCAGAAGCGTGGTACCGCTGGACACCGCTACCGTTGCGCAGTCTGTCCAAAAGACTGGCCGGCTGCTGGTCATTGACGAGGATTATCAAAGTTTCGGACTCTCCGCGGAGCTGATTACCCGAATGTTCGAATCCGGCGCCGCTCCGATTTCCTTCGCCAGACATGCGGTTCCGGACGTTCCGATACCGGGCGCTCTCTCGCTCGAAAAGGTTGTTGTTCCGCAAACATCCTCTATACGTGAGGCGATCAGAAAGGTGGTGCAGGGCTAGTGGTTGCAGTAGTGATCGGCGCAGCAGGAACCATTGGTGAAGCCTGCGTGGCTCAATTTCGGGAGGTGGGACTTCCCGTAATCGCCGTGGATCTGACCGCGCCCTCGATCGACGGTGTCACGGGAATGGCGATGGATGTGACTGACCGTGACAGTGTGCGGGAGGTGCTGAGCACTCTTGATCACAGCGGGCACATTTCCGCTCTGGTGTATGCGGCTGGTGTGAATACGACCGGACCACTCGATGGTCTGGATTGGTCAGACTACGACCGAGTAATGGCGGTCAATTTGCAGGGAGCTTTTCATGTTGCGGCGCAACTGGAAATTCTGATGGCACAGTCCCCACGATCCTTAGGGGCTGTCTTCATTTCGTCCACCGCTGGATTGCGAGGGGAGCCGGGGGGATCGGTCTATGTTGCTTCCAAATTTGGCCTCCGAGGCTTGGTGGAATCCTTCGCGGGGGAGATTGCGCCCTTTGGCGGTCGCGCCAATACGGTGTGTCCCGGAAACGTGGACAGCGTTATGCTCACAAGCCTCGCGGCAAACTTTGCGGAACGGCAGGGCACAACAGTGAAAAGTGTGATGATGCAACTGGCGGCTTCGAGTGCGTTCAATCGACTCATCACCCCCTCCGAAGTCGCGAACACCTGCGTGTGGTTGTGCTCGGCGGGGGCAGGCGGAATCAGCGGACAGACGATTGTGGTGGATGGGGCGCCGGTATGACTCTGGTGAGCGCAGCAACTCCCTTTGACTTACTCTTCGATGTCCGCGGGACGGAAAAACCCGGCCCCCGTTCCTTGATCCCTGCCGTTCGGGACATCTACGGAGGCGACTGGACTCTCCCCGAGGCTGGGAACCGACCATATTGTTACTCCAATTTTGTGATGTCTCATGATGGCCGAATTTCCTTTGCTGTTCCGGGTCACGAAGGTGGCGGCGATGTTAGCGGCTTCGACGCCCACGACCAGTGGCTGATGGGTTTGTTGCGTTGCCGGGCCGACGCGGTCCTGGTGGGAGCGAACACTCTGCGTTCCGAGCCCGAGCACGTCTGGACGCCGGAGTTCATCGCACCGGATCACGCACCGCTATTCGAGCAACAGCGCCAGGCTGACGGGCGCACCCAACCGCCATTGCAGGTGTTCGTGACCTCTTCGGGCCAAATCTTTCGGGATGCCACTGTCTTTCAGCGGGCGGACGTGAAGGTTGTCATTGTGACGACTGAGCAGGCTCGGACCTCGGTTGAGGCCCTTCGGCTCCCACGAACCGAGCTTCTGTTGGCAGGAGACACACAAGTTGATCTTCCACGAGCACTGGAAATTCTCTCCTCACAGTGGGGAGTGGAAACCCTCTTGTGCGAAGGCGGCCCTCGTCTGTACGGATCTCTCGTCAACTCGGGTTCTCTCGACGAGGAATTCTTGACGATCTCCCCTCTGGTCATTGGTTCTAGCGATGAGGCCCCGCGGCCTGGTCTCCTCGAGGGCTTCAGCTTTCAGCCTGCCACCTCACCGAGAGCGAACTTGCTCGCTGTTAGACGTGCAGGAGATCATCTGTTTTTGCGGACTGCATGGAGAAACCCCTAGGACTATTGGGCGTTCCGCTGTCCGCCCTCACGGGTTCACGTCCCGTCCGCCCTCCAACGTGGTCTCGACTACTTCGAGTGATGCTTCACATCTCTTGTGCGGTGAACCAGATGTTTTTGGGAGAACGCCGCTTTCTATCGATAGACGTTGCGGCGGTGGCCAACGTGAACAACGAGGACCAGGACCTCGCTGTCGGAAATACTTGCCAGTATCCGATAGTCGCCAACTCGATACCGCCAGAGGGCATCATCTCCAGCCAGCGGTTTTCCAGCCGACTGGGGATTTTCTAGATCCAGCCTTGACAGGTGGCCCTTGATCCGCAGAGCGGCAGGCAGGTCGAGTTTCTTGATCTGCTTGTTTACTGCTGGGGTGAATCGAAGCTGATAGGTCATTGACCAGAAGCATTCCACTCAATCTCGTCGATGCCCAGCGTTTCTCCCCCCGAAACGATAAAAGCTTGGAGAGAGTCTTTTGCCAGGAAATAGTCTTCCTGCTCATCCAAGAAATCGAGGATTGCTGCAGTGGCATAAAACGTCTTGGTGCGACCGGTCCGCTGAGCAAGCGCATCAAGGCGACGCACAACGTCGCCCTCGAGACGAAGGTTGATTTGGGTTTTCGGCACGGGCCCTCCCTATTTGCTATACGTGTATATTATCATGGCCCCTGTACTGGGAATGTCAGGTCAACAGGGATTATCACAAATTAGCTGGGGCACCCAGAAAGGTTATTCACACCCACTTTCTTAGTTTTCCCGGCGCTCAAGCCTGAGGCCTGCTCGGCTCCCTGCTTATCGATCACGCTCCCACACCATCCTCGACACATCTTTCGGGCACAACCTCACAGTGCACGCTGAGCAAATGGAAGCCGAATACTTCAACCCTGACCCCACTGACTATGAGGAAACCGCCGCACTCAGTGAAGCCCTCAACAACGGCGAGGATGTCGACGTGGAAGACGACAGTCTTGTGGGTCGCAGCCAAGTCTGCCCAACAGGGCCCTCGTCACCTCAGCTTGACACGAAAGCCTTCGGTTTCGGACGCGTGATTCTCGCAACCAGGGTTTTTGAGAGGCGCGGGCACCTTTTCATTACGAGTGAGACGCTCTGCCAACTGAGCTAAGGCGGCAAACGCCTATTAGTATAGGGACTTCCCAGTGTTTTACTGGAATCGAGGGTTTGGGGACGTTTCCGACTATTTCCCTCTATTTCTGTCTTTTTTGGGGCGATTCCGTCCTTTTTACGGAATATTTTCGTAATCCGGGTGTTTCTAACCCACTGTTTAAAAGACAGGAACCAACCCCACTAGCTATGCGGTTTATCCGCACTTTACTTGCCTGAGGCGTGTCAGGCAGTGTCAGGAGATGTCAGTTTGTCCGGATTGATTCCTGACATAGCGCCTGACATCTCTTGCTAGACCTCGGTAGATAAGACCTCTGCGGGCAGCCACGAGCGGAGCAAGGCCTGACCCATCGATTAATCATCACAACCACTGCCGTACTGCGTACCCAGATGCGCGGAACCCGCAGTTCCACTGCCGACGGTGGTTCTGTATTCTCGGATGCTATTACTTGGCGAAACAGCATCCCCACGAGAAGGTTTCCGCTAGGACTTGCTATCCGACGGCTTGACGGACTGCGCTTGTTACTAGTTTGTCAATGACATCAGGGCTGAGAAGGTAATTTGCCCCCAAAACCCCCGCACCAATAACGCCTGCTTCGCGTCCAACGATTGATTGCTCAATCGTGAGCTGCTGGCTTGCCAGGGGCATGCTTCGGCTGTAAACGACTTCGCGTACACCGGCTAGGAGATGCTCACCAGCTCGAGATAAGGAACCGCCAATAACAATGACCGAGGGGTTGATGAGGCTGACACAGGTAGTGAGTACTTCGCCGACGTCTCGCCCGGCCTGGCGAACCGCTTGAATGGCTTGGACATGACCGGAGTCGACAGCCTCAAAAATTCCTGCAACGTTCGTCAAAGCTGGCCCGCCGCCATTGATTTCACTCAAAACAGCGGGCACGGATGCCACCGCCTCGAGGCAGCCGGTGTAGCCGCAGCGACATTGAATATCTGCTCCGCCGGTGAGTTGAACGTGACCAATGTCGCCCGCAGTACCTTGCGCACCTCGTTGGAGTTCTCCCCCGGCGATGATTCCCGATCCAATTCCCGTGGCCACTTTCAGAAAAATCATGTTTTCGACATCCGGAAAGGCGACGTGACGCTCGCCCAGCGCCATCAGGTTCACATCGTTATCGACCAGGACTGCGACGTGGGCGAAATCTCTCTTCACTCGCTCTGGAACATCAAAGGCGTCCCAGCCGGGCATGATGGGTGGTTTTGCGGGCTTTCCCGTTGAATATTCAACGGGCCCAGGCAATCCAATCCCTACCGCGCCGACATCCTCGGCCGTGTGACCAATGGAGTGAAGCAAGCTTCTGACTTCTTCGGCCATTACGGCCAAGGCCACTTCCGGGCCTTCCGTAATGGAAAGTTCACGTTCAGAGGCCGCCAAGATGCGAACATCGAGCGTGCAAATGGCGACCGACACATGGGTGGCACCAAAATCTACTGCAGCAATTAGTCGTTGGAAGGGATCCAATTCAAGTTGAGCAGACGGGCGACCACCCGTGGACGCTGCTGATGATGCGGGGTGGATGAGGCCCAGTTGGATGAGTGACTCGAGCCTTTGGGTAATTGTGGACCGAGACAGACCCGTCCATTCAGACAGTTCGGCTTTCGTGTGCGGCTGGAAATCTCTAAACAGCTGTAAGAGTTCGCCAGCACCAAATAATCCGGCGGGCTTGGGTAATTGATTCATGTTCACAATCTTAATCGGGCTTTTGTCGCGTGCTGGAGGGACTTATGTAACAGAAAAATAACATTATGGTACTTATTCACATAAGTATATTGATTTGCGACATTATTATGTAACT